>WOR8_10001600_pt1 | contig 43675 bp, 42 predicted proteins | sample DeeMarSeWOR38_10_FD_19890 | JGI IMG/M metagenome (IMG submission 19890)
GGTCCATCCCATCCACTATTAGTTCCATCACCCCAATCGAAATAATAATAGATATTATCATTATCTGAATCAGTGGAAACAATAGTATAACCATAAATTCCACCAACTCCACCAGAGGATTGTCCAGTAATTATTGGTGTTTCTGGAGGAGCATTACCAATTGAAACTAGATAAGGATCTGACTCACGGCTATCATCCCATTTATCTTTTGTTTTGGCTCTCATTTCGTATGTTCCTTCATTAGACCATGAATGGCTAGAAGTAACTACAGTACCTGATGGATATGGACCAAACCAATCTTCAAATGTGGTATCATCCCAGTCAATAAAGTACCATATTTCGTCTCCCTCAGGGTCTTCAGCTTCAAAGGTGTACTCATACTCTACTGCAGGAGAGCCATAAGTTGGACCAGATATATTAGGCGGATTCTGTTCATTTCCTCCAGGATATTTGTTAATCTTAAAATCATCAATGTTTCTTTTATAATAATCAGTTAATTCATCACTATTTCTTCCTATTTGAGTATATTTAAATTGATCAGAATAAAAAGAGCAAATATATTTTTCATAGGAAATATCTAAAACTCCGTCGACATAGATATCTATAATGGGCTTCGCGCTAATTCCGTTATAAAGTATTTCAGCATAGTGCCATTCACCATCATTATAAGAGTCAATAGAGCACATTAAAATTCCGCAACTTAAACGCCACATCTTGACTTCTATAGTACCATTTGGTAATAATGCAATATGAAATCCTGGATTATAACCATAAGTATCTCCTCGACATGAACTATAGATAATACCTTTATCTGTTGAAGTTGATTTAAAATAAAATGAAAATAACATATCATCAGTTTTATTAAATCCAAGATATTCTGAATGAATATCTAAATCAACATAATCATCTTGTCCATCAAAATCAAGCGCACAACCAGACTGACCAGTGCCCCATGTCGCCCCATATATTTTCCCATCACGCTCATGTCCAGAAATATCTCCTAGAGTAGTTCCTGTACAATCATCAAATGTCCAATAGGCTGCCACATAACCATCATTATTCAAAGGAAAATAAGTAGGAGTTTCTATTGTTGATTTTATATTATTAATCCTGATATATCCACCCATAATAGTTGTACTACTAACTCCAATAAACAAAATAAAAATTCCAACTGCCAAGGCTTTCCTATATGATTTTATTATCATATTTCTTCCTCCCACATATTATAGATTTAAATTATGTTATATATAATTTTCATATAAATATTTCTTTAACAATCGTAATTTAAAATTTTTTTAAACAATAAAAAAAACAACTAAGTCATATTTTATATAACTTTAATCAAAGTTATAACCTATACTTTCAAAATCTATAAATTATTATTATGTAATAAATATGGTATGTATGGGAAACTGGTAGATACCAAATATCCCCAATTTCCTAGTGACAATAAGATAGGTAGATACCAAATATCTCCATTCTTACTTGCACATACCAGAAATATTTCTTATAATAATCTTATTTAAAATTAGCGGGTTAAAATGTCAAAATGAAATCTTTTTCAAAATCTGTTAAAGATGATTTTCATCTTCAAGTCTTCTTTCTTCTAATTCCTCTTGAGTATAAAATTTACTGTGACAGTTTGGGCATTCTATTGGTGATTCTTGCGAACTTCTGGTCCATCTATGTCCACAAAATGGACAGTTTTCTTTTTTCATTGTTAATACTCCCCAAAATGAATATAAACACACTGGTTTAAAAATATATCTCTATAAAACCAAAAAAATTTTGAAAATTAGCCAAAATATTTTTTTTATAAAAATTAAGATTTTTTCTTTATATTTTTAACCTTAATATCTTCTTTTATATCACCGAGTCGCTTTGCAAGATTAATATAATTTTCAATATCAGTTTTTGCATTAATTATTAACTTTGCCCCATCTGGTGAACCACCACCATGCATACAACCAGGAACACCTGAACCAATTGTTAACCATTCAATAAGTCTTGCAATCTTTGCACGTGTCTCACCTGAACAATTTGCCTTTAGATATTTCTTAAGAAGGTCACCATATCTTAAATCATTGATATCCTTACATGAGGGAAGACAACCTGTTTCAGCAATTCCACCAGATATTTCCTGAGTTAAACGCTTTGTTTCATAAGGAAGTGTTGCAACATGCACTTTGTTTACATTTGAAATTAATTGATCTGGAATCCATACACCAGAGGGATGTTTTTTTCCAAGAGATCCTGCCGCAATACCCATTCCGAAAGTAGTTTCATTATTAATTATCATCTGTGTTATTTTTTCCCTAAAAACTTTTTCTGATAGTCCATTTGCTCGTGCCATTAAAACTGCAGCACCAACCATAACGTCTCCTTGTCCAGCTACACAACCACCAATGGCGGTTCTATAAGGACCAATGAAATTTAATACTGCTTTACTTGAATATTCAAACTCTCCACTCATAAATACTCTGTCTTTTGGGATAAAAACATCCTCAAATAAGAGATATGCCTGAGTAATACCCCCGATATTTACAGGGTTGTCAAATCCTTCCTCAAGCTCTCTTTCATCACTTGGTCTTCTTGTTTCAACAATAGTAAGATTTTCAATATCCCTTGGAATTACAAAAGAAATTGCATATTTTTTATCAACTTCTTTGTAACCTGAACCTGGCATAATAAAAATTTCATTTGATGCTGCAACACCACAAATCATTACTTTTGCACCTTTTACAATAATACCATCATCCTTCTTTTTTACTAAGTGAAGGCTCATATCGGGATCTTTTTGTTGAGAAGGGGATAAAGCTCGCTCACCTTTCGGATCTGTCAATGCGCCTGAAAGAGTTATATCTCTAACTTGAGCATCTTTTAACCAATTTCTAAGGTTATTGTGATAATTGGTTCCTAATTCTTTGTCAATATCATAAGTTGTAGCCCACATGGCGTTAATTGCATTGAATCCTACACATCTTCCACCTGTACATGTACCTGTTAAATTGAACATAAGGCGCTTCATACGAACGTTTGCTATCATATCCTCAACACTGTTTATAATTGATAAATATCTTGAGATTTGTTTTCCAGTAAGATTTGATTTTGTTGTAAGAATATCTTTGTATTCGCCTTTTCTTGCTGCATCAAATATTTGTGCATGACCTTCGATTGTTCTTTTTGTTGCTGGATGAGTTGTAACATCCTTTATCAATTCACCAAATTTGTAAATATTTGGTCTCATTTTTTTTAGACTCTTTTTATATTCATCTGATGTAATCATGTCTTGTTTCCCTTCTATTAAATTTTCTATTATGCTAAAATTAACTTAATAGAATTTTATAAAGATTATATTTTATCTAATAGATTTTTTAGTGTCTAATATGATTATAATATTTCAATTTTATTGATAGGTTCCAAAAATATTAAACCTATATAGTTTATATTTACATTTACCTTAGGTGATGAATTTGGATGAAAAGGGTAGAAAAATAATTGTTGAATCTATTGATATTGGAATAGCTATTTTAATTATTGCAATAGGCTTTTTGCTTGTATTTTTTAGTTTTTCTTGGTTTAATTGGTTTATAGAAAGAAGTACTGGTATTGAGGATTGGTTATCCATATTAAAATTCATTTTTGTAATAACTGGTATTATAATAGTAATATATGGGATTAAAAAAATTTTTCAGGATTTAATACTTTAATTCTTTACTGTTATAACCTTTTTTTCAAAAGATTTTGATAAATAAAAAATCTATAAATATAATTTATTTTAAATGTCTCCTTTTTAAAAATATTGATAGATGAATAATTACTATAACTGCCGCAACTAATATAACCAATAAGTTATAATCTGATTCTTCTTCCTCATCTAAACTTCCAATTTTTTGTACATTAAATGTTATTGTTTCTGGTTGACCTGTTAAATCAGGTCTTCCTAGATAACTTGGGAAAAATTTCACCTTAAAAATTTTCCTCTCGTTATTCCAATCTGAAATTTTTTTTGGTTTTATTTTTAAATTAAATGTTTCTTTAGCACTTTCACCATCGTAAACTGCTGAAGATAGCTGAACACTAGAAGGTATATCTATATCCCATTCTTCGTCTGAAATATCTTTTATTTCAATTTCTATATATGTTGGTCCATTACCCAAATTTTGTATATCAATTATAAAATCTGCTGTATCAAATGGTTCAATTTCAGCAATAGTTCCATTAGGCAATTCATATGATACTGCTGACCAATAACCAACAATGAATGATACATCAAATTCAACAGTTTCTTCTATTATATTGAATAATAACCCTCGTTGTACTTTCGATGTTGCAATTATTCTTATAACACCTTGTGTAAATGCTGGAGCTTTTTCTGTAACAGTAACAGTTAAGGTTGATTGGTAAGGTTCTTCTTGATTTAGAGCTAATTGAGCAAGAGGATTTGATATACTTGCTGAACACCAATCTGGAGTTTCAAGAACTTTTAACTCAATTTGCATCCCAGTTTTACGTAACAAACTTGACCCCTCAACAATACTTGCAAAAGGACCAGTAAGTTTGAATGTTGTATGTAAAGGAATGTCAAGTACTCCACTATTTGGAATGAGAGGCTCATTCTGAATTGGATAAGTTATATTTATTATAGGAGAAATATTTATTAGTCCTGCTGATGCAGTAGGAAAAAAGATAATAGATAAACTAAATAGAAACGCTCCAAATATAATTCCAGTTTTAATTGTTCTTAAGGTTTTTTTAAACATGATCTTATTATAATTATATTTATAACTAGTATAAATTTTTTATGATTCAAATTGTTTCGATTAAATATATTATTGAAACCATTAATTCTAATCAATTATATTATAAAGAAAACTCACATTTATTATTAGTATACTTATTGTGAATATCTTCTTTTTAAAATTATTGAAATAAGAATAACTAAAACAGTTGCTATAATTAATATGATTAATAAGTTATAATCTGATTCTTCTTCCTCATCTAAACTTCCAATTTTTTGTACATTAAATGTTATTGTTTCTGGTTGACCTGTTGAATCAGGTCTTCCTAGATAACTTGGGGTAAATTTTATCTTAAAGGTTTGTATTACTTTATTTTTATCAGAATTAACCGAGGGTACAATTCTTAAATGAACAGATTTTGAAGTTCTTCCACCTCCATCAGCTGCTGAATCTAATTGAACCGTAGAAGTAATACTTACACTCCATTCATCCTCTGGATAATCTAGTACGTCAATATTTACAAGAGTTGGTCCATTACCAATATTTTCAATATCAATTTGAAAATCAGCGATATCTAGTTGATCTATCTCGATATGATTACCATTTGGTAGTTCGTAGGATACAACACACCAATATCCTATTAAAAATGTAACATCAAATTCAACGGTTACTTCCCCAATATTAAATAATAATCCACGTATTGATCTTGAAGTTGCACTTATTCTTATATTTCCTTGTGTATATGCTGGAGCATTTTCTGTAACAGTAACTGTTAAGATTGTTTCAAAAGGTCCTTTAGAATTTAAAGATAATTTAACAAGTGGATCTGAAAAACTTGCAGAACACCAATTTGGTTTATCCATTATCTTTAATTCTATTTCTAAAACTGCATTTCTCAACAAGCTATATCGCTCAATAATATTTGCAAAAGGACCTGTTAGTCTAATAGCTGTTGATAGTGGTATATCTAATACTCCAATATTTGGAATTATTTCTTCTTCTTGATCTGGATAAGTAATATTAATCAAAGGATCGACTGTAATAATACCAGCTGATGCACTAGGGATAAGAGCAACAAATAAACTCAATAATATACTAAATATAATTCCAGTTTTAAATGTTCTAAAACTTTTTCTAAACATGGTCTTACTATATTTATATTTATTACTAGTATAAATTAATTATGATTATATATGTTTCACTTAATTTAAAAATTGAAACATATCATTCTAAATAATCTTATTTTATCGAAAACTCCCATTCACACCATAAATCTTTTGGATGTTTATCAGGTGGACAAACTTTGCAATTGACTTCGATATTTGGGTTAAATTCTTTAGCAAAGGATTTTAAGAAACCAAATCTAACAGGTTTACATCCAAATTCAACTAAACCTTTTTTCTTCCTGGTATTTTGAACTCGACAGTTTGTGTTTCTAACAATTGCCTTATCTTTTTCAACAATTATCTCTTTATCTTCTAAGTCAAGTGCCCATCCAGAATATCTAAGAGCCTCGATCATTGAAGGTATGTCTGTGCCAGTTATATCAAAGAATTTTTTTATTCTCTTAGCCTCAATTTTGCCCATTAACTCCCATACTCTTCTATCAATGTCAGTTGCTGCTTCTGTTCCAAAATCTTCTTCAATTCCAAGGTAATATAATCCATCAACAGCCCACATATTGCGTAGATGCATAAAAATAAAGTCAGCAAGCTTATCTTTTGGTATTTTTGAAATAAGATTTTTATCAATTTCTCTACTAATGATTTTTCCCCCTTAGAAGAAAGTTATGTGCACCTTTAAAAGAAGGTGATAAATTTTACCCGATTTTTTCTTTTACAGCACTTGTTAGTTTTGGTAGTATTTCGTAAAGATCGCCTACAATGCCGTAATCTGCTGACTTGAAAATCAATGCTTCTGGATCTTTATTGATTGCAACAATAATTCCAGAGTCTCTCATTCCTGCAATGTGTTGTATTTGACCAGAAATTCCTGCGGCAATATAGAGCTTGGGTTTAACCTTATGACCAGATAGTCCAATCCAGTGATCTTCAGAAAGCCATTTTAGATCTGCCGCAATAGGTCTACTACAACCAACAGTCTTTCCTTTAATTGCATTTGCCAAATCCTGAACCATTTTGATATCTTCTTTATTTTTAAAACCACGACCACATGATACAATGATTTCTGCATCCTCAACATTAACTCCCTCACTTTTCATCTCTTGAACTTTCAATATCTTGGATTCTGATTTTTCAACATCAAATTTCTTTTCAATAACATTACCTTTTCTTTTTTCATCCTTAGGAAGTGGATCAAAGACTTTTGATGGAACAGTGACTATTGCAGGTTTTGAATTAAATTGTTCAACAGCAATTGCGTTACCACTATAAACAACACGTTCAGAAGTTAGTTTCTTGTCCTTCAAATATATATTTGTGCAATCAATTATGCATCCAACATCTAGTTTGCCAGCAAGTCGTGAAGCTAACTCTTTACCATTCTTATTTGACCCAATAATTATTGTTTCAGATTTGGTCTCTTTGATAATATTTTCAAAATAATTAGCATATTCTTCAGCTTTAAAATTATCAATATCTGTCTCTGCGATAAATACATTTTCAGCTCCATAAGATATATATTCTTGAGCTAGAGCTTGGTCATTTTTCCCAATAATTACTGCTGTTAGTTTTTCACCAAGTTCCTCTGAAAGCATACCACCCTTATTTAATAACTCAAATGCTAATTTTTTATCATCAGAATAAACAAGTACCATTTTTTATCACCTCAGAACTCCTTCTTTAGCAAGACTATCAACAAGTTTACCAATGGATTCATCAATGTTATCTTTGTAGACAATATTTTTTCTTTCCATTGAAACTCCTTTAAGTTCAAGCATTTCAACTTTTGGATACAAAGAATCAGCAACAGAGTCAGCTTTCATCTCATTTATTGGTTTATTTGCTGCACCAAGAATCTGCATTAAACTAGGAAGTCTAGGTTCATTGATTTCTTTTGTAACTGTTATAAGTACTGGATATGATGATTCAGTGGTAACAGCTGTATCGCCCATATTTCTATCAGCGGTAACCTTATCTTTTTCAACAACTAAATTCTGAGCATATGTTATCTGAGGAATACCAAGAAGTCCTGCAAGACGTGGACCAGCTTGACCAGAAAACATATCAATAGATGCTTCCCCACAAAGTATTATATCATATTCACCAATTTTTTTAATTGCACCTGCTAGAAGATTTGATACTACATAATAATCGTGTTTTTCTGGTGGAGAAACTAGTACTCCTTCATCAGCACCCATTGCAAGAAGTTCTTTTATTCTTTCTTTTGCATCAGATGGTCCAATTGTAACGACAGTTAATTTTCCACCATGTTTTTCTTTTATTTTTATTGCTTCTTCCATAGCATTTTTATCTATATCACTAATTTTTTGAGGAACACCCTGCAATATAGGTTTTTTAGTGTTTGGATCAACTTTCATTTCAGATACATCAATTACTTGCTTTGCACAAACTATTATATTCATAATTATTTCATTCCTCCTACTTTTCTTTCTATTTCCAATTCTCTTAATTCTTTTCTTTTAATCTTACCACTCTGGGTTTTTGGTAATTCTTCAACAAATTCAATTTCTCTTGGATATTTGTAAGGAGCTGCAACCATTTTTGTATGCTCTTGAATATCTTTAATTAAATTATCAGATGCCTTAGATTGATCTAATAAAATTACAAATGCTTTAACAATAACTCCTCTCATTTTATCAGGACTTGCAACTACTGCACACTCTAGTACTTCTGGGTGTGATATAATTGCTGATTCAACTTCAAAAGGTGAAATTCTATATCCTGCAGCCATGATCAAGTCATCGTCACGTCCACTAAACCAAAAATATCCGTCCTCATCTTGATAAAGAACGTCACCTGAAAGGAAAAAACCATTTTTAAAACTCTTTTTTGTTTTATCAGGTTTGTTCCAATATTCTTTAAATAAACCAGGATCGCCTTCCTTAATTGCAAGAATTCCAGATTCTCCCTGTGGTAACTCCTTTCCATTATGATTGACAATTTTACAGAACCTACCAGGTTGAGGTTTTCCACAGGAACCTGGTTTAATTTTCATTCCTTCAAAGTTTGATAGGTAAACCATGATCTCTGTCATTCCTATTCCATCATAGATATCAAGACCAAACCTTTTTTTCCAAAGTTGAATAACTCGTGGATTAAGTGGTTCACCTGCTGAAATACAGTGACTTAATGCTGATAAATCATATTTTTTATAAGCATTTTTAACTGTTAGAAACATACGATATGCAGTAGGTACTGATGCAAGATTTGTAACCTTATATTTTTCTAATAGTTCAAACCAATGCTCAGGATCAAACCTACCATCATAGATCAACGTAGAAAGCCCCCATCGCCAAGGGTATAAAAACCCATTACCTAGAGGAAATATCCAGTTAAGATCACCAGTATGAGTCAATAAATCATCATCTTTTCCTTGTTGCCAAAATAATACACTAGGATCATTACCTGGAACCCAATGATGAAGATGAACAGCACCTTTTGGATTGCCCGTTGTTCCAGATGTATAACAAAAAAAAGCCATATCATCCTTGTTTGTTTGTTCAATATCTAAATTACTTGATGATTCTTTCATTAAATCTTCATATAAAAGTTGATCATCATAGGCATCATCAACAATTATAATATGTTCAAGGCTTGGACATTTTTTCTTTATTTCATTAACTTCCTTAACAAATTTAGATGTTGTAATAACAGCTTTTGAGCTACTGTCATTTAGCCTATATTCAATTTCATGAGCTCTAAACATCACACTTGAGGGAATAGGAATTGCACCAATCTTTACTCCACCTAAAAAAGAAATTTGAAACTCAGGAAGATTTGGAAGTCTTAATAGATATCTATCACCTTTCTTAAAACCAAGTTTTTTTAGAGCATTACCAAACTTGTTTGTAAGTCTTTTCATATCGTTATAGGTAAATTTTTCAGAAATTCCTTCAGAATTCTCCCAATATAATGCTACCTTATTTTTTTTATTTGTTACTGTATGTTTATCAACACAGTCATAACCAATATTATATTTTTTAGGAATGTCCCATTTCCAATTCTTATATTCCTCTTCGTAATTAAACTCCCCCATTACAAATACCTCAGTAAATTTATCTTAGAAGACTTGCAGCAATAACTAGTCTTTGAACTTCAGATGTCCCCTCATAGATTTCAGTAATTTTAGAGTCTCTGAATAACCTTTCAACAGTGTATTCTTTAGTATAACCATATCCTCCATGGATTTGAACTGCTTTAATTGCTGATTCAACTGCAGTTTCTGAAGCAAATAATTTTGCCATTGCAGCTTCCTTGGAAAATCTTTCACCTAAATCCTTTTTATAAGATGCATTATAAACAAGAAATCGTGAAGCTTCAATTTTTGTTGCCATATCTGCAATCATCCATTGAATTGCTTGCATTTGCGCAAGAGGTTTACCAAATTGCTGTCTTTGTTTAGAATATTCAATACTTTCATCAAGTGCTGCTTGGGCAATACCAACTGCTTGTGAGGCAATACCAATTCTTCCTCCATCAAGGGTTGCTAAAGCAATTTTGAATCCTTCTCCTTCTTTTCCAAGAAGATTTTCTTTTGGTACCTCCATATTTTCAAAAAGTAATTCTGATGTTTTAGATGCATTAATCCCTAGTTTTTCAAAGATACTTCCGACTTTATAACCTTTAAAATCACTTTCCACGATGAATGCACTGATTCCTTTTGATCCAGCACTTTTATCAGTAATTGCAAAAACAATGATTATTCCTGCTTCAGGACCACTAGTAATAAACGTTTTATCTCCGTTTATTATATATTTATTTCCTTTAAGAACTGCTGTTGTTTGCATTGCCCCTAGATCAGAACCTGCGTTTGGTTCAGTTCCGGCAAATGCACCTATTTTTTCTCCACTTGCAAGTATTGGTAGATATTTTTTCTTTTGTTCGTCTGTTCCATATTTCATTATTGGCCAACTTACTAAAGAATTATGAACTGAAGTTATAACTCCAGTTGATGCACATTTTCTTGATATCTCCTCAACAACAATTGAGTAACTTATTGTATCAAGTCCTGCCCCACCATATTCTGTAGGTATTATTGTTCCAAGAAGTCCAAGTTTTGACATTTTTTGAAGAATTTTAGTTGGATATTCCTCTTTTTTATCAAGTTCTGCTGCAACTGGTGCAATTTCTTTATCTGCAAATTCTCGGACCATTTTTTGTATCATTTTTTGTTGATCATTTAACTCTAATTTCATGAGGCTGGAATCTAGTTATTAAAAATAAAGGTTTCTATAGAATCATAAGGAAAGAAATATAATAATGTATACAATACACCGAGGGGAGATTTCATTGAAAAAAGGATATATTCATGTATACACTGGTCCAGGAAAAGGAAAAACCACTGCAGCTTTAGGTCTTGGAATTCGTGCTGCAGGTGCAGGAATGAAGGTTCATATGGTCCAGTTTATGAAAGGTAGGAGATATAGTGAGATAGATACCTTAGAAAATATTGCTAATTTTACAATTTCTCAGCACGGTAGAGACGATTTTGTATCAAAAGAAAAACCTGATCGAGTGGATATCGATCTTGCTAAAAAGGGTTTCAACTATTCCAAGGAAATTGTAAACAATGGAAAATATGATATGATTATTCTTGATGAAATCAACGTTGCAGTCGATTATAATCTTATTCAATTAAAAGATGTTATAAAACTTCTTGAAGGAAAACCTAAGAAACTAGAACTGATCCTTACTGGTAGATATGCCCATCCTGAAATAGTAAGGTGTGCTGACCTTGTCACAGAAATGCTTGAAATAAAACATCCTTACCAGCAAGGAGTGGAGGCACGAAAAGGTATTGATTTCTAGAGGGAGGTTTGTTATATGTTTGATAAGAATAAAATGATCAATATAAAAAAAAAGAAAGACGAGTGGAGTAAAGAATGTTATTTAAAACATATTAAAAATCATCCTGAACGAAAAAAGAAATTTAATAACCTTTCTTCAATAGATATTAAAAGTGTCTATGATCCAGATGATATTTCTCATCTTGATTTTTATGATCATATAGGATTTCCTGGAGATTATCCATTTTTAAGAGGTATTCATCCAACAATGTATAGAGGTCGTTTGTGGACCATGCGTCAATTTAGCGGTTTTGGTTCTGCTGAAGAGACCAATAAACGTTATAAGTATTTGTTAAAGCATGGTGAAACCGGACTTAGTGTTGCTTTTGATTATCCCACTTTATACGGTTATGATACTGATCACACACTTTCACGTGGGGAATTTGGAAAATGTGGTGTAGCAATTTCTTCACTTAATGATATGGAGATTTTATTTAATGGTATTCCTATTGATGAAGTAACAACTAGTATGACTATAAATGGACCTGCTGCTATTGTTTGGGCCTTTTATATTGCAAATGCTGAAAATCGAGGTATTAGTATAAAAAGAATAGGTGGAACAATTCAAAATGATATTTTAAAGGAGTATATTGCCCAGAAATCTTTTATTTTCCCTCCAGAACCAAGTATGCGCTTGATAGTTGATACATTTGAATATGGATACAAGGAAGTCCCACGTTGGAACACTATTAGTATTAGTGGTTATCACATACGTGAAGCAGGTAGCACTGCAATTCAGGAACTTGCATTTACTTTAGGTGATGGAGTTGAATATGTTAAATGGGCAATCAAACGAGGTCTAAAGATTGATGATTTTGCTCCACGATTAAGTTTCTTTTTTAATGCTCACAATGATTTCTTTGAAGAAATTGCTAAATATCGTGCTGCAAGACGTATATGGGCTCAAGAAATGAAAAAATTAGGTGCAAAAAAGGATAGATCACTATACATGCGTTTTCATACTCAAACTGCCGGTTGTTCACTTACCGCCCAGCAGCCTGAAATTAATATTGCTCGCGTAACGATGCAAGCTCTTTCTGCAGTTCTGGGTGGAACTCAGTCTCTTCATACAAATTCAATGGATGAAGCTCTTGCACTTCCTTCTGCAAAAGCAGCTCGAATTGCTTTGAGAACTCAACAGATTATTGCTGAAGAAAGTGGAGTTACTAATACAGTTGATCCTCTTGGAGGTTCTTACTATATTGAGTGGCTTACTGATAAGATGGTGGAAGAAACTTACAAATATTTTGATAAAGTTGAAAAATTAGGTGGTGTTATTCCTGCAATTGAAAAAGGTTTTTTCCAGCGTGAGATTGCTGAATCTGCATATAGGTATCAAAAAGAAATTGATTCAAAAGATCGTATTATGGTTGGTGTGAATAAGTATCAGATGGATGAACCAATTGAGATTCCAATTCTAAAAATGGATGAAAAGGGAGAGGAACGTCAGATTAATCGATTAAAAAAGCTTCGTAAAAATAGAAATAATTCAAAGTTTGAGAGAAATCTATCTAATCTTAGAAGTGCAGCAAAAGGTGATAAAAATCTGATGCCAATTATTCTCGAATGCGTTCATTCATATGCAACTTTAGGTGAGACTTGTGATGTTTTAAGGGAGGTTTTTGGAGAATATAAAGAGCCTGCAATTTATTGAGGAGGTTATTATCAAATGGATCAGAAGATTAGAGTTTTGGTAGCCAAACCAGGTCTTGATGGCCATGATAGAGGAGCAAAAATTGTTGCTCGTGCTCTTCGTGATGCTGGTATGGAGGTTGTTTATACTGGTCTTCATCAAACTGCTGAGATGATTGTTGAAACTGCAATTCAGGAAGATGTCAATGTAATTGGTTTAAGTTTGCTATCTGGTGCGCATATGACATTGTTTATTGATGTTACTAAACTATTGAAAGAAAAAGGTTTGGACGATGTATTAGTTATTGGTGGAGGAATAATACCTGAAGAAGATGTTTCAAAATTAAAAAAAGCAGGTGTATCTGGAGTTTTTGGTCCAGGTACTCATTGTGATGATATTGTTGAGTTTATTCGCAAGAATGTGAAAAAATGAATGAATTTGCTGCAAAGGTCTTAGAAGGCGATCCTAGATCAATTGCAAAATTAATAACACAAGCAGAAAACACTTCACCTTTGGCAGCTAGCCAAATGAAGAAAATTCATCCTTATACTGGTAAAGCCTATGTTATCGGAATAACTGGTGTAATGGGAAGTGGCAAGAGTACACTCATCTATGAGATGACAAAAGAGTATAGACGACAGGGTTTAAAAGTTGGAATAATAGCAATCGATCCGACAAGCCCTTTCAGTGGTGGTGCTTTATTAGGTGATAGAATACGAATGACAGAATTAGCAACCGACAATGGTGTCTTTATTAGAAGTATGGGTACTCGTGGTATGCTTGGGGGACTTGCAAGTGCAGTTTATGATGTTGTGGAAATATTGGATGCTTCAGGAAAAGATATTATTTTAGTTGAAACTGTTGGAGTTGGACAAGCAGAAGTTGATATAATTAAAATTGCTGATACTACTCTTGTTGTGCTTATTCCGGGTCTTGGTGATTCCATACAAACAATTAAAGCAGGTATAATGGAAATTGCAGATATCTATATTGTAAATAAAGCTGATAGGTCAGGTGTAGAACAAGCTGTTGCTGAATTGGAATCATTAATAGATATTACTTGTATTGATAAGGACAGAAAAACACCAGTTCTTACAACTATTGCAAAACAAAAAAAGGGTATTATTGAGCTTGTTAAGGAAATTGAGAATCATAAAAATTATCTGAAAAAAACAAAAATGTTTGAGTTAAAGCGTAGAAAACGATACGAAGCTGAACTTGTTGAAATCATTAGAAAAAGATTGATGAATTTTATATTTGATGAATCAACTTTTAAGGGCAAAGTTGAATCTTTAATTGATAAAATAAGTAAAAAAGAGGTAGACCCTTATTCTGCTGCTGAGGAAATTTTAGGTAAGATTTTAAAATAGAAAAAAGGTAATTATTTACCTTTGAATTCAGGTTTTCTCTTTTCAAGAAAAGCTTTCATTCCTTCTTTTTGATCGTTTGTTGAAAAGCTTGATCCGAAATATGAAATCTCTAATGAACAAGCTGTATTAATATCAATATCAGCACCTTTATTTACAAGTGATTTTATAAAAGCTGTCTGAACTGTTGATTTACTTGCTATTTGACCTGCTAGTTTTTGTGCTGTTTCCATAAGTTTGTCATCATCTACAACCATGTTTACTAGACCAATTTTACAAGCTTCTTCTGCATCAATATTTTTACCTGTAAACATTAATTCCTTAGCTTTCATTCTTCCAACAAGTCTGGGAAGTCTTTGTGTTCCTCCAAAACCTGGATGAACGCCGAGGTTGATTTCAGGTTGACCTAATTTTGCACTTTTTGCAGCAATGCAAATGTCACATGCCATTAAAACCTCACAACCCCCTCCAAGAGCATAACCGTTTATTGCTGCAATAAAAGGTATTCGAGAGTTTTCAATTTTCATTAGCATGTTGTGTCCAAGTTCTGCAAACTTTTTACCTTCAAGAGGTGTCATTTCAGACATTTGTTTGATGTCTGCACCTGCAATAAATGCTTTGTCTCCTTCACCTGTAAAAATTACTACCTTTACGCTTGTATCTTTATCCAATTCTTCTACTGCAGATGTAATTTCAGAAATTGTTTCTTTATTTAGAGCATTTAACACTTGGGGTCTATTGATTTTTATTGTTGCAATTCCTTCTTTTTTTTCAATTTTTATGTTTTTGAAAGCCATAAAATCCTCTCCTACTTGCTATAATCATAAAATCCTTTACCTGTTTTTCTACCAAGATTACCTGCCTGAACCATCTTTTTCAAAAGAGGACAGGGTCTATATTTTGAGTCATTAAATCCTTCATATAAAACATTCATAATATCCAAACAGACATCAAGTCCTATTAGATCTGCAAGCTCAAGTGGACCCATTGGATGGTTCATACCAAGCTTCATAACATTATCTATTGCTTCAGCAGTACCTGTTCCATCCATTAAACAAAAAACTGCTTCATTAATCATTGGAATCAAGACACGATTTGAAACAAATCCAGGACCATCATTAACTTCTACTGGGATTTTATCCATCTTTTCTGCAAGCTCTTTTATGAGTTTTGTTGTCTGATCATCTGTTCGAAGTCCTCTTATCACTTCAACAAGTTTCATAATTGGAACTGGGTTCATAAAATGCATTCCAATGAAATGCTTAGGTCTATTTGTAACAGAAGCTAGATCAGTTATTGGAATAGTTGAGGTGTTTGATGCAAGAATTGTTTCTTTCTTACATATTTTATCAAGGTCTCTAAACAATTCCTTTTTTACCTTTATATTTTCAAATATTGCTTCTATTACAAGATCTGAATCCTTCAGATCTTCAAGTTTTGTAGTTCCTTTAATATGAGATAAAATCTTTTTTTTATCTTCTTCAGCCATTTTTCCTTTTTCAACACTTTTAGATAGAAAACGTTGAATTTTATTCATACCATCTTCAACAAATTCATCTTTAATATCTCTTAATATAACATCAAAACCTGCTTTTGCAGCAACAAGAGCAATGCCATGTCCCATTTGACCTGCACCAATTACACCAACTTTTTTAACACCCATTATTTTCACCTCTCAATAATCATAGTAACAGCATTTCCTCCACCAAGACAAACTGTTGCTAAACCACGATTTTTATTTAGATTTTTCATAGCATGCATCAATGTGATAAGAATTCTTGATCCACTGCATCCAATAGGATGACCAAGTGCCACAGCGCCACCATGAACATTAAATTTTTTCTCTGGAATGCCAATTTCCTTTATGACTGCAACTGAAGCAGATGAAAAAGCTTCATTATGCTCAAATAAATCAATGTCATCAACAGATAATTTCATCTTTTTCATTAAAGCCTTAACACCAGGAATTGGAGCGCCCATCACATAGGCAGGCTCAACACCACTTGTATTATATCCCTTAATAGTTGCTAATGGTTCAATTCCATTTTTTTCTGCTTTTTCTTTGCTCATAACAACTACAGCCGAAGCACCATCAGTTATTTGAGAAGCATTACCAGCAGTTACTACTCCATCTTTTTTGAAAAAAGGAGGTAGTTTTGCAAGTTTTTCTAGGGTTGTATCTGCTCTTATACCTTCATCCTTATTAAAAATAATTGGGTCCCCTTTTTTTTGTTTTATTTCAATTGGAATTATTTCGTTTTTAAACCACCCATTTTCTGTTGCTTTTGCGGCTTTGTGATGGCTACCAAGAGCAAATTTATCACATTCTTCTCTAGTAATATTATGTTTTTCAGCTACATACTCACCTGTGTTGCCCATATGGAAATTATTGTATACATCCCAAAGTCCATCATTAACCATGGAATCTACAACCTTACCATCAAACAATCTATATCCAAAACGACCCTTTGGAAGAAGGTAAGGACAATTTGTCATACTTTCCATACCCCCTGCAACAATAACCTCTGCATCCCCTGTTTTTATAGCCTGAGTAGCCAAAATAATTGCCTTTAAACCTGATCCACATACTTTATCAACATGAAAAGCACCAACTTCATAAGGTAATTCTGCTCCTATTGCTGCTTGCCTAGCAACATTCTGACCAAGTCCTGCAGAAACAACATTTCCCATTATAACTTCATCGACTTCAGATGATTTAACGCTAGCATGTTTAATAGCTTCCTTAATTGCAATACTACCAAGTTGTGCTGCTGAAAAATCCTTTAGACCGCCAGCAAACTTACCTTGTGCAGTTCTAACACCAGATACAATTACGACATCTTTCATATAAATAACCTCCTCCAAATATTAAGTTTAATCTGGCAATATGATTAATATTTAAAACATTTTCCAAAATTAATCTACAAAAACTTTTAAAGAACAAATATTGCCGAGTTTTGCTTCTAAAATATCTCCTTTTTTAATTTCATCAACGCCCTCAGGAGTTCCTGTCAAAATTAAATCACCAGGTTCAAGAGTCATAACTTTTGAAATAAATTCAATTATTTCCTCAATAGAGAAAATCATAAAACTTGTGTTAGAATCTTGTTTTAATTTACCATTTACTTTTAAAGAAATATCAAGATTTTGAGGATCAGAAACAAGTTCTTTTAATACAACATCACTTATCGGTGCAAATGTATCAAAGCTTTTTGCTATTGTCCATGGCCACCCCTTTTTTTTAAAATCTGATTGAATATCTCTTGCTGTGATATCCAGTCCAATTAAATAACCCAAAACAAAATTCAAAGCATCTTTTTTATTAACAAGTTTGCACCTCTTTCCAATAATAATACCTAATTCTACTTCATGATGTAAGCAATTTGACATTTTTGGAATATTTATTTTATCTCCATTAAAAATTACAGAACTTGCAGGTTTTAAAAAAATAACAGGTTCTTTAGGAACATCAGAATTCATCTCTTGGGCATGTTTTTTATATGACCTTGCTAAACAAACTATTTTTCCAATGGTAATATCTCTTTTTACTCCATCTTTAAATTTATAATACATCATAAACCTTGCATTAAATATTTCAATTTAAATTATTTCATAATTTAAGTCAATTTTTTTATAATAGAAATGTTTATATCAAAAACATATTTCTAATCCCTTTATGAATAAAAAAGAAATGACGGAATTAGTCAAAAAGAAAGACATAAAGTGGATACAAGTTCATTTTACAGATATAATCGGTGGATTAAGAGTTTTACATATTCCAGCTAAACGTTTTTTAGATGATAATATTTTGAAAAAAGGGATAAATTTTGATGGATCCTCAATTGGATTTAGAAAGGTAGAAAAATCAGATATGATAGCTATACCAGATATTGAGACTTTTAAATATTTGCCTTACAAAAAAGACGAAGCTATGATACGTGCAGATTTATATGATACAGATTATAAAATATATCGAGCAGATCCAAGAAATATTTTAAAAAAAGCAGTAGAAAAAGCAAAAAAAGATGGATATGATGAGGTAAGAATATCACCTGAGATGGAATTTTGTTCATTTAATTTAAAGGAATCTGATCAAGATGTTGATAAAAGAGAAAAAACTAGTTATTTTTCCCCTCCTCCAATGGATAATCTAATGGAATATAGAAAAAGATTATCTGATGTATTAATTGAAAGTGGATATCAAGTAAAATATCAACATCATGAGAAAGGAAAATTTCAACATGAAATAGAAGTTAAAGAGTTAGAATCATTAAAAGCTGCAGATTTCTGTATTTTTTTCAAATTTTTAGCAAGAGAAATTGCAGCATTATATTATATAGATATTACATTTATGCCAAAACCTCTTTCAGATGAAGCAGGTAATGGGATGCATGCACATATTGCCTTGTTTAAAAAAGGAAAAAACATTTTTCTTGATAATTCAAATCAATATAATTTAAGTCAAACAGCACTTTATTTTATTGGTGGAATCCTTGATCATTCTAGAGGAATTGCAGCATTGGCAAATCCTACTCTTAATTCTTATAAAAGATTAATTCCAAATTTTGAAGCACCTATCTATATTGCCTGGGATCAGTATAACAGAAGTAGTTTGATTAGGATTCCTGCTAGAAAAAATGTAGACATTGAAATTAGAAATGCAGACCCTGCAGCAAATCCATATCTTCTCTTTTCCGCTCTTATTTATGCAGGTTTAGATGGAATTAACAAAAAAATAAGCTACAATCCTGTTTCTAAAAATATATACAAAATGAGTCCTGAGGAAATTAAAAAATATAAAATTAAACAACTTCCAACAAATTTAATGGAAGCTCTTGAAGAATTTGAAAAGGATGATATTCTTATAAATGGTATTGGTAGAGATGCTGCAGATTTGTTTATTGAAAAGAAAAGAAATGAGTGGAATAGATATATGGGTGAAATTACAAATCTTGATTATGAATTCTATTTTAATTGTTGAAGATTAAACACTTTATAATTTTGATATAATGGATCAATTACCTAAAGCTTCTTTAACACACTATTAATACCGTGTTGGGGATTTTATGAAGTTTGTTCCAAACTCCTCTATTAAAACAATAATGCTTGAAGAATTGGGACTAAATAAAATTGAAGATTTATTTTTAGATATTCCAAAGGATATTAAAATTAAAAATTTGAATTTACCTTGTGGTCTATCTCAACAAGAAACTGAAAGAAAATTAAGAAAAATTGTTGGAAAAAACAGATCATGTAATGATTTCTTAAGTTTTTTAGGTGGTGGAATTAAATCTCATTATATACCTGCAATCGTTAAATCGATTACTTCAAGATCAGAGTTTTATACTTCATATACTCCATATCAATCTGAAGCAAGTCAAGGTTTTTTACAAGCAATGTTTGAGTATCAAAGTATGATTGCTGAAATTACTGGAATGGATGTTGCAAACTGCTCACTTTATGATGGTGTAACATCACTTTCAGAAGCAGCTCTAATGTGTACTCGTATCACAAGAAAAAAGAATTTCATTATGCCTCATAACATTTCATGGGAGAAAAAATGTGTTTTGAGTAATTATGCAAAAGGACCTGGAATAAAAATAAAAGAAATATCATATAATTCTAAAACAGGTAAAATTGATATTGATGAACTTAAAAGAAAAATTAATGGAGATACTTCTGGAGTTTATATTGAAAACCCTAATTTCTTTGGGATATTTGAAGATGATATTGATGAAATCAGTGAAATTGTAAAAAAATCTGGTTCTTTGTTTGTTGTTGGAGTTGATCCAATTTCTCTTGGTATTACAAAAAGTCCTGGAGAGTATGGAGCTGATATTGTTATTGGTGAAGGTAGAGGTCTTGGAAATACTATGAATTTTGGAGGTTCTTCTTTAGGAATTTATGCTTGTAAAAATGAACTCTTACGGCAAATGCCTGGAAGAATTATTGGAGTTACTAAAGATATCAAAGATAAAAGAGCATTTTGTATGACATTGCAAACTCGTGAGCAACATATTAGAAGGGCTAAAGCAACAAGCAATATTTGTACAAATGAAGGTCTTTGTGCTCTTGCTGCCGTTGTTTATCTTTCCTGGTTAGGTTCAGAGGGATTTTTTAATATTTCAAAAATAAATTTTGAGAATGGTGAAAAACTTGCAAAATTAATAGCTTCTTTACCTGGATTTAAATTGAAATTTAAAAGCACACATTTTAATGAATTTGTAGTAGAATATTCAGATGATGTAAAAAAACTAAATAAAATACTTTTGCAAAATGGAATTTTTGGTGGTTTAACTCTTGAAGAATTTTATCCAGAGTTAGAAAATTGTATGTTAATTGGTACATCAGAAGTTCATACTGATGATGATTTTGAAAAATTTGTTTCATCGTTAAAGGAGGTTTCATATGTATAGATCAGCAATTTATGAGGAACCTCTTCTAAATGAACTAGTAATATCTAAAAAAGAAAAAATTAATTCTTTTGATAAAATTCCAAAAACACTGCAGAGGAAAAAAAATATTGATATTCCCAACCTTGATGAAACTCAAATCGTTCGTCATTTTCATAGACTTAGCCAGATGAATTATGGAATTGATACTGGTATTTATCCACTTGGTTCATGTACTATGAAATATAATCCAAAATTATGTGAGGAAATTGCTTCTTGGGGTAAATTTAATAATACACATCCATGTCAGGATATATCAACTGTTCAGGGGAACCTTAAGATCTTATTTGAACTTGAAAGGATGCTTTGTGAAATAACTGGAATGGATTTTTTTTCTCTTCAGCCAGCAGCTGGTGCCCATGGAGAATTTTTAGGAATGCTTCTTACTAGAGCCTATCATGAAGATAGAAATCAAGGTAGTAGAGATGAGGTAATCCTACCTGATACATCTCATGGAACAAATCCAGCAAGTGTTTCAATGGCTGGATATAAATTAATTGAAATTGCTTCTAACAAAGATGGCACTGTTGATTTAAAGATGCTTAAGGACGCTCTTTCTGAAAAAACTGCTTGTTTTATGCTTACTAATCCAAACACTCTAGGAATATTTGAATCTGAAATTTTAAAAATATCAAAAATGGTTCATGATGCAGGTGCTCTTCTTTATTATGACGGAGCAAACATAAATGCAATAATGGGTAAGGCAAGACCTGGTGATATGGGTTTTGATATAGTTCATCTTAACTTACATAAAACTTTTGCAACCCCTCATGGTGGAGGAGGACCTGGAAGTGGTCCTGTCGGTGTTAAAATGAAACTTGAAAAGTTTTTACCAATTCCTCGAATTGGAAAAACAAAGGAGGGAAATTATGTTTTTGATTATGATGCTCCTGAATCCATTGGTAAAATAAGAGCATATTATGGTAACTTTTCTGTTCTTCTAAAAGCATATATTTACATTCTAATGATGGGAAGTGATGGTTTAAGGGAAGCTTCAGAAATAGCTGTTCTTAATTCAAACTATATGAAAAAAAAGATACTTGATTCAAAACTTTATGATATGCCTTATAAAGATATCAGAAAACATGAATTTGTACTCAGTTGTGAGAAATTAAAACAGGTGAAAGGGATAAGAGCAATGGATGTTGCTAAAAGACTTCTAGATTATGGTTTTCACCCGCCTACCGTTTATTTTCCTCTTATTGTAAAAGAGGCTTTGATGATTGAACCACCTGAGACTGAGTCAAAAAATGATATAGATAGGTATGTTGATGCAATTCTTAAAATTGCAAATGAAGATCCTGAAATTGTTAAATCTGCACCAAACAATACTTCAGTTAATCGTGTTGATGAAGTTAGTGCTTCAAAAAATCCAATTTTAACCTGGAAAATGATTTAGTCTTCAATTTCTTCTTTTTTCAATAATGATAAAATAAATCCTATAATTCCAGATATTACAAAGACTATTGCTAGTGAATAAATTCCAAGATCATAAACTATACCATATCTAACCATCCAATCAATCCAAAGTATGATTCCCGCAAGTAAACATAATATTGATAGTATTGTATAGAAATTGAAATTTTTTATATCGATTTTTTTTATGATTTCCATATTTTTACACCTTTTTAGTCGGATGGGGGCACTGGGATTTGAACCCAGATCGGCGGGTCTCTTCTAAGGTCATCGCTCCAGTTATTCATCACCAAATCAGATGACCCTCTTTTAATCATAACTGGAGCCCACAATGATGCCGGGTTACACCATGCCCCCAGTTAGTAACTCTATTTCTTCCTAGACCTTTTTTCACGTCGCATACGTTTCTTTCGCCATTTCCAACGCATTTTGTGTCTTTTCTTCCAGACCCTAGAACTACGTTTCATATTAAGATTTCCTTATGTGTTATAGCTTGCCCTAAACAAATTCCAATATATAATAATTTAGGAAAAACAAATCTTATCAATTTTTTTATGAATCTATTTAGAGAAAGATAATTAAATAAGTTTACTATTCATAAAAATTAAGATGGGATCATTCAAAAATTCTTATGTTCTAGGTGAAATACTAAGGTCTCTTTATCATGTAGCAGGAAGAAGAACAACTGAAACTTTTGCAGCAAAGGTAATAGGTTCAATTATTAAGACTCTTGAACAAAAACATGAATTTTTAATTTTTGTAAGAATTGATGAAAGGGGTAAATTAATTGATGATGAGGTAATTGCTATTTCCCCTGAAATAGATAATATTGAACCAGAACGAGTCGGAAGAGCAATAGAAGCAATAATTAGAATTGTATATATGGACATTATTGGTAAAGCAGGACTCTTTTTCATTGCAGAACTTAAAAGAAGAGCGGGTGATGATCTTATGAATGCTCTTCTTGAATATGGTGTTGATCTTGCAAGTTTACAAATAGAACAACATTATCTATATAGAAGTAGAGAACGAAAGAAAGCAAAACTAGGTAAGGGTACATCTGGAGTAAGTCTACTTGGTTATACTTGGAAAAATGTAGCGTCTTGGAAATATGATCCTGGAAAAAAGTCTTGTGTTCTATATAATAAGGAAGGTGAAGTTTTAGACAATTTGCATTTGGAGTCAATCATTGAAAACTATGTAAAAAATTTATCTGATGAGATTACTGATATTCCTGATGAGTTAGAAAAGAAAATTGAGGTAAATGAAAAAGAATTTGAACTTTTAAAGATGCTGCAATCAAGAGACATGGATGCAGAAACTGCAGTTGTTTTATTACATATTACAAAACAACAATTTAATAATATTTTAAAGAAACTTTTAGAATATGAATTTCTTCAATATATTTCGTACAATGTAATAGAACTTACTGAACTAGGTATAAATTATATTACTAAAAGAGAAGAAGCACTTGAAAAAAAACCTATAACAGAAGAAATTAAGAAACAAGTTTAATTTGACTTTTTATCCATCCAAATATATTTGCATCTAGAGCAAAACCAACCTTGTGAAATCCATTTTTGTTTTCCATATTTTGGATTTATATGTCTATATAGTCTTACAAGACCCAAACTACATTTTGGGCATTTCTTCTTAAATGAGGAAGAATAAGGGTCTCCTCCCATCTTGTACATTAATGTATCCGCAGCAACGTAATATGTATAACCACATTTTGTGCAGTTCCATGCTGTTGGAACCCAGGATCTTTTCCCTTCGAAACTTTTATTTTGATAAAGTTTAACAGCCTTTGAACCACATTCTGGGCATTTCTTTTTAATATAAACCACCTTCCAATTGGTAAAATTTAATTTTTATCATTTAGGTTTACAACCATCTTGTGTAAATATGGTAATTTCACAATAAATTTGCTTCCTTTACCAAGTTCACTTTCAACCCAAATTTCACCATCATGTTTTTGTAGAATTTCTCTGCAGATAAATAAACCAAGTCCAGTTCCTTCGTTTTTCCTATCATCACCAGTATACGCTTGATAGAATTTATTGAAAATCTTTTTTAGCTCATCCTTTGAGATACCTATTCCAGTATCTGAAATTATAATTAATATATGAGCGTCTTTCTTTTGCGCCTCAATTCCTATCGAACCATTATCAGTAAATTTAATGGCATTTCCTATAAGGTTTTTCAAAACTTGAGATAAGCGATGTTTGTCTCCCATAATATTTGGTAAATTGTTAGGAACTTTTATTAAAAACTTCAAGCCCTTACCTTCAATTGGAGCTCTCATATCCTCTACAATTTCATTGAGAATTTCTAGGGTTTCAAGTCTTTCCATATCAAATCTCATTGTATCTGTATCAAGCCTTGATACATCTAAGATATCATTTACAAGTTTGAGCAATCTTTCAGCATTTCTCAGACTTACCTTTGCCCAGTCCTTTATCCTATCACTTGCATCCTTGTCTGAAATTATTAAATCAAGATATCCTTTTATTGGTGTAACTGGTGATTTCAATTCATGTGCGGCAATATTCATAAATTCAGTTTTGAGGCGTTCTGATTTTTTAAGTTCATCCTCAATATTTCTTCTTTCAGTGATATCTCTAATTGTACAAACCATACCTGTAAATTCATAATCCTTCTTAAATGGAGCCATATTGACTTCTATTGGAATGATATTTCCTTTTGCATGCACAAGCTCAAGTTCAACGTTTTCAATTTTTTCATCTTTTTTTCTTGCATCAATAAAAACCTGCTCAAAGAAATATACTGATTCATCTGATAAATATTCTCTAAATAAAGTTGCTAATATCTGGCTTTTTCTTCTAGCACAAAGTTTTTCAAAAGAAGGATTTATATAAGTTAACCTACCTAAAGAATCTATTATTACTACCCCATCTGCTGATGTTTCAGCAAGTACTCGATATTTTTCCTCAAGTTTTACCAACTCTTCCCAAGCTTGATGTCGCTGGGTGATATCTCTTCCTCTTATTAGTATTCCCTTTATACCCTTAATATCTCTTATACAATCAACTGAGAATAAAAAATTATATTTTTTTCCATCCTTCAAAATCAAATCAGTCTCGTAATCTCTAACTTTTAATCCTTTACTTGAATTTTTTATTGCCTCTTGATGCTTCTCCATATCCTCATTTGAAAATATCTTCTTTAATTCAGAAATTGTTTTTCCAATTACCATATCTTTTTTAAAATCACAAAATTTTATAGCAGTTTTGTTGGCATCAAGAATAACACCTTTTTCAATATACAATAGAAAATCACTTGTGGAATCAAATATATCTCTGAATCTATTTTCTGATTCAACAAGCTCTTTTTCGATTTCTTTTCGTTTATATCTATCTCTTAAATCTCTAATTATTACAAAATCGCCTATAACTTCATCATTTTCATAGAGTGCACTAGCATTTATTTCAGCAGGTATTAAGTCACCATTTTTTGAAACAATTTCAACTTCATAAGATGAAACATTTTCACCTTTCATTCTTTTTAAAAAACCATCTAAACTTTTGTTAAGACTATCTTTTGTGAGAATTTCTGTTTCATTAAATTTCTTTCCAATAAGATCACTCTTATTATAGCCTAAAATATTTGTTACTTGCTCATTTATATCAATAAAATTTCCATTTTTATCAAGAATTGCTATAGGGTCTATTGCTGTTTCAAAGAGGTTTTTATATTTCTCCTCAGATTTTTTTAACTTAGTGATATCTCTTGAAATCCCCATAGTACCAATTATATTTCCTTTACTATCATACCTTGGAATTTTAGTTGTTAAAACCCATTTTTCAATTCCATTGATATCTTTGATTTTCTCAACTTTATTATAAATGGACTTGCCTGTTTCCATTATTTTTTTCTCATCTTCAAATCTTTTTTGAGCAATATCTTTTTTAAAAAAATCAAAATCTGATTTACCAATCATTTCCTCAGCAGAAGAGTTACAGTTTTTTGCTATTGCTTTATTAACATTGATAAATTTACCTTTTTTATTTTTAAAATATATGGAATCTGGTAGATTATCTATAAGTGATTGTAAAAGATTATGTTTAGATTCAAGTTCAAATTCCATTTTCTTTTGTTCAGTTATATCCTTAATTACACCAATTGATCCAATAATTGCACCTTGATTATCTTTTAAAACACTTATTGAAATATCTATATCAATAGTTTTATTTTCTTTGTTTAAAATTTTTGTTACAAGATGGTGTTGCATCCCTTTCTGTCGAACATTTTCTTTACGGATTTTCTTCCACTCTTCAAGCGGATATAGTGATTTAACTGGTTTTAAAAATAAATCTTTTTCATTCATACCAAGAAGTTTCTCGGTATATTTATTCCAAGAGATAATGTTTTCATTTTCGTCTGTCAAAGTTATTGCTACAGCCGAGTTTTCAAATATTGTTTTATAAAATTCTTCCATTTCAATAAGCTTTTTTTTACTGGTTTTTTCAATTTGGATATTTTTTATCTTGCTTTTATGAACATCAATATTTTTATTATTTTCAAAAAAATCTAATGAATTTTTTTCTTTGTTATCCATTTTTTGAATTTCTATTTTATTCTTTATAGCACTTTTCAATTGACCAAGTTTCTCTGCTTCTTTTAACTCTTTGACAATATCTGGTATGTTTTTCATACTAATACCTCAAAATTCTTAAAAGAGTTACATTTCTTTGGTCGATTTTCTTTTAAAAAGGATAATCTAGTACTTAAGTAGACTAACTGCGTTTTGCATCCCATCTTGTTTCCCATTATATAAAAAATGAAATAAGTTTTTACTATATTAAATAATTGTAATTTAAGAAATATTTATAGTATTTAAAAATAAGAAGTATCTAGTTTTATAAGGCAATGAAATTTTTATATATTAACACATGTTATTATTATTTACAATAGGGGGAGTAATTCATAAAAAAGTTCATTAACAAAAAAATATTGTCAATTATATTGTTGATTCTATTATTTGCACTATCTTTTGCACAAGGATCTGTTATTAATTATCAAAAATTCGATAAACTCGACCAAGCTATTGTAAAGATTCCATTATCAAATCCTTCAACCTTAGGTAAAATAATCGATAATGATTTTGCTATCCTTGAAATAAATGAAAATAATGTAATAATTTTTTCAACAATCCAAGAAATAAAATGGCTTGAAGCTCAAAATCTTAACCCAAAAATTCTATTTGATGACTATTCTGAAATGATGGGTTGGAAAGAAAATCCTGAACTTCTTGATGATTTTCATTCTTATTCTGAGTTGACTTCTGAATTACAAGATATTGCCAGTACATATCCATCAATTGCAAAAATCTACAATCTTGGAAGTAGTGTTCAAGGTAGAACAATTTGGGGTCTAAAAATTACAGATTACCCTGATATTGAAGAAAACGAAGCTGAAGTTAGAATCTGCGGATGTCATCATGGTAATGAGTTAATGTCTGTAGAGCTTCCTCTAATGCTTGCTTGGTTATTGGTTGAAAATTATGAAAGTGATCCTAATATTCAAGATCTTGTTGATGAGAGAGAAATATGGATCATTCCTCTAGTAAATCCAGATGGCAGAGAAATGACTTCAAGATATAATGCTAATGGTGTAGATCTGAACAGGGATTATGGATATATGTGGGGTGGAGAAGGTGGGAGTCCCTCACCATTTTCCCAACCTGAAACCAAAGTTATTAGAAACCATGCAATTGATAATAATTTTGTTTTTTCTCTTTCATTTCACACGTCTGGTGATGTTGTAAATTATATTTGGAACTATAAAGGTGATCCTGTTGCTGATAATGAAGTGGTTGCCGCTCTTTCTGAGCAGTATGGTTCTCATAACAATTATTGGGTTGTAGAAGGATATGACTGGTACCAAACGAGAGGCGATACTAATGATTTTTCATATGGATGTCGGGGAGATATTGATTGGACTATTGAAGTTCAAAATAGTGATATCCCACAAGCTTGGGATTATAATAGGGATGCAATACTTGAAATAATTGATGCTGCAGATATAGGTTTAAAAGGAGTTATTACTGATTTTAATACTGGTCTTCCAGTTGCTGCAACTATATGGGTTGAAGAAGTTTATTGGCCTTGTTTTACTGATCCAAAAATAGGAGACTATCATAAACCACTATTCCCTGGTTCATATAATGTAATAGTTAGAGCAAATGGATATCAGGAACAAACTCATCAAGTTGTTATAAGTGAAGGTGTCACAACGGAACTTGATGTTTCTCTATCCCCTGAGGATAATTTTTATGCTGAACAAGTGACATTGTGTAATTTTTATGATCCATATGGTTATCCAAATAATTTTCAGAATAATCCAACTGAAGCAATATCAGCTCTTGGTCCACCAGAAGGAATTTGCGCATCTTTGGGTAAAGGTGGTTATATAATTTTAGATATGGGTGAAGAGGGTATAATTATCGATCATGAGGATTCTGTAGATTTTAAAATATATGAAGAGGGAGGATCAGATGATAGCTATGATGTATATTTATCATCTAATTGGACTGGTCCTTGGACATATTTAGGTCTTGCAACTGGAACAACTGAATTTGATTTGAATGATTTTTCAATTGATCAAGCTCAGTTTATAAAAATAGTTGATGACAATGACGGTGATGCTTATGAAACAAATCCTGGTGTTGATATAGATGCAATTCAACATATTATTCCATTTGTTAATAATCCGCCATTGATTCCTGAAATCGATGGACCAAAGTCAGTAAATCAAGGAGTTGAATATAATTTTTCATTTTCAACAACTGATCCCGAATCAGATGCTGTTTATTATTATATAATATGGGATGATGGTTATATTGAGTCGTGGATTGGTCCAAATAATTCAGGTGAAAAAATTAATGTCTCACATACATGGGTAAATAAAGGAATACATACAATTAAGGCTAAAGCTAAGGACATTTATAATGAAGAAAGTAAATTTGCAGAATTTGAAATAGAAATTCCAAGAAGTAAATTTGAGAGTAGAATGTTTTTTTCTAGATTTTTTGAGCATTATCTAAATTTTTTTCCAAAACTAAGAAATATTTTAGATTCATTGAAATAATATTTTATCAAATTCAACTATAAAAAATCAAATAAATTTATTTATCAAATTGTAAATACTGTGAGGTTATGTGGGTCTAGTTCGTTGAAAAAATATTTTTTAAAACTTTTTTCATTATTTTCTACCTTCCTCTAAATATAAGCTAGATACTCAAATTTTAATAATAATTAATTATCTTAGATATTGTCATATAAAAAAGTCTAAATGGTCTTAAATTATTACATTTGTTGTATTATTAATCAGAAAAAATTATATACAGAATATATAATTAATATTATTTGGGAGGATTAAAACATGAAACTGAAGGAGGTTTATATTTATAAAATATTTTTTGTCTTGATTGTAGTTTTTCTTTTTGGGATAAGTGCTGCATCATCAATTGGAAATATTTCTGAGGATGTAACAAATTATTCTCATAATATTTTATCAATTAATAATGAAGTAATGATGTCTTCAGATCAAATAGCATATTTAATTGGTCAGAGTTATTATTGTGGAGCTTGGGATTTTATACTAAATAAACCTATTGATTTGACATGCATCTGTGAGGGTGAATTAGGTAGTGGAAATTTCTTGACTGGAGGTGCTTGGACAAAGGATGGTGTGATTGTTACTTCTGAATATAATAGTGGTCTTTTATATGGAATTGACCTAGAAACTTGTGAAATGTGGTCTATTGGTGGCGGTGGAACAGATATTATTGCACTTGCATATGATCCTGTAACTTGTTCGTTGTATGGAAGTTCAGATAACAATTATCTATATAAAATCGATCCAGACACTGGTGAACAGGAACAAATTGGTCCATTTGGGGGAGGTGTTTTGTATATGGTTGGAATGGCATTTGACTCAGAAGGTATCCTTTACGGTTGGGATTTAGGAACTGATAGTGTATGGATTATTGACACTGATACTGGTGAGGCAACACTAATCGGCTCCTTAGGTATAAACATAACTTATGGTTGTGATGGGGATTTTTGTATCGAAGATGATACATTGTATATACCTATCCCAGATGGTCAGCCAAGTAATACCTTCACATTATATGGGTCGGGTGGTGGTTTTTATTATGGTCAATTTCCATATGATGTTTATTTGAACTTTTTGGTAATTCCCTGGAATTATCCTCCTTATACTCCAAGGAATCCAGCTCCATCTGATGGTGCAACAAATGTTTCAGGGTGCAATGTTCGGTGGAATGGAGGAGATCCTGATGGTGACTTTGTGTATTATGATGTATATTTTGGAAACACAACTCCCCCTCCAAAGGTTATTAGTAATGGAACTGTAAATTATTTTGAATATTCTGAGGATTGTGAACTCAATACAACTTACTATTGGAAGATAGTATCTAGAGATGAACATAATGCAATAGCAGAGGGTCCTATTTGGAGTTTCACAACAATAGGAAATAATTCACCACTAGTACCTATTATAACTGGTCCTACAAATGGTAGAACCCAGGTATTGTACGATTATTATTTTTTAATATATGATCCTGAGGAAGACGATATGTTAATACATATAGATTGGGAAAATGGGACACCAAGTAAATGGTATGGTCCTTATCCTTCAGGTTCGATTATTATATATAATCATTCATGGAAAAATAAAGGAAAATATACTATTAGAGCACAAACTCAGGATATTAATGGTCTTTTGAGTGATTGGGGAACACTTGAAGTTATAATCCCCAGAAATAGAGCATCTTATAGTCAATTGATTTTATGGTTTTTAGGTCGTTTTACATTACTAGAAAGATTTCTATTTTTGACATTTTGATATAATGCAAAAATGTGGTGTTTGTGGAGTAAATGAACTCCTATATGAGGATGAAATTGAGACTGATATGTGCCGAGATTGTATGGCTAGTTTAATGAATAACGGTGTTTATTGTGATTGAATATTTTTAATTATTATTTTAAAATTGATAATAATTCATAAACGTTAAATAATAATTTTAAATACATTATAACAACAAATATATGGGATGCAGATTGATAGAACCACATATCGTAAAAGAACTTAGAGAAGAGGAAGAAAAGGGACTGCTTTACAAAAAAAATGATAATTCAGAGAAGGAAACTAAGAGTGAATCAGAGAAATTAAAGGATTTAAAATTTATTTTAGAGTTGCAGAATGGTGTTATTAAGGATTTTTTATCAAAAATTAAACAGGGAAAAATTCAAACTAATCAATATTTTGTATTATCATTAAATGAGTTATTAAATTATTATAATTCTGAATATTGGAAGATTATATCAGAAAAAAAATCAATAAATAGATACATTTTATCTTTTATTCATCTTGTCAATATATATATTGAATATCTTGAGCAATCTTCTAATAAGGATGATTCCGTTAATGAAACTAATAACAAAGAAATAATAAAATTAAAAAATATTATATTAGCTTTAAGTAACATTATATAATAAATCTTATTCTGCAATATTTCCCCAATCTTTACTTTTACATTTTGGACATACTAAAAATCTTTTGTCATAACCAATTGTTATTTCCAATGGAAAATCGAAATTGGACTTACAGTTTCTACAATGACATAATATCATTATTAACCATTCACCTCGGTTAGATACTGAAATTTATATTTATACATATTAATAATATAAATCATATTTATATATTGTTGTTCATTTTTTATCGACGATTGACGTAAAATATAAGTCTTAAGAAATTGTTAAATGTAATAAGTTGTAAAAATACTATAAAAAAATAAATAATAAAATACGGACGCGGCGGGATTCGAACCCGCGACTACCAACTTAGAAGGCTGGTGCCATATCCTGGCTAGGCCACGCGCCCAAATTAATTCATAAGTAAATTTATGTAATAAATAAAAATTGATAAAAGTATGGATTTAATTTTATTCGTAAGGTGCAGCTTCTCCGATTAAATCGACATGAGTAAGTACCATACGTCTACAACAGTATCTATCGAGTCCAAGATTATCAAGTATCTGTTTAGGTGTTTCTTTTGGTTTTTCACCAGCATTTATAGATTTCTTATATTCTTCATACCGCTTTTTATATTCTTCATATACGTCACTAATGACCTTTCCACATGTAAAACATCTAACAGGAATTATCACAATATCACCTATATGATTTCTGCCTCTTTTTTCTTGCTCCACGACCAAGAGGCTTTTTTGATTCCTTTCTTCTTGAATCACTTACAAGCAAACTTCTATCATGATCAAGAAAAGCAATTTTTAAACTTGGATCACCAGTAAACTCAACAAGACCTTTAGCAATAGCAGTTCTTGCTGCATTTGCTTGGCTCATAAAGCCGCCACCTTCAACACTGACATCAATATTTACTTTGCTAACATGATCTCCTGCAATTTTTAATGGTTCAAGTATCTTCCATCTAGCAATTTCAGGTTCATAAAGTTCAACTGGTAAACTATTAACTCTTACAAGACCAGTTCCTTTTTGGACAGTTGCTCTTGCTACGGCCGTTTTTCTTTTTCCTGAAGTATTAACTACCTTTTTTACCATTAGATCTTTGCTCCTAATGATCTTGATAATTCTTCAATTGTAACATAATCAACAGGTTGTTTTTCAGCTGATTTAATACTTTCAAATTTCTTTCCTTCAAATTCCTTTGGAACACCAATATAGCATTTCAATCTTTTAAAGGCTGTTCTACCATGAGGTGTTTGATAGGGTATCATTCCTCTAATTGTTCTTTTTACAATCATATCAGGCATTCTAGGATAAAAAGGGCCCTTACGATATGTTCCAAGCTCCCTTTTTTCTTTATACCTATTTTTAATAGAGGATTTCTTTCCTGAAATAATTGCTTTTTCAGAATTTATTACAGCTATTTCTTCTCCCTTAAGCAATCGTTTGGCAGTAAAAGTACTTAGTCTACCAAGTATTGCCCCACTTGCATCAATTATAGTTGTCATATCTAACCCAATATCCTAATATCTTTTCCTTTTGGATTGCTTTTCATAAGTTCTTGAATTGTCAAGAATTTGCCGCCAGCTTCTTTAATCTTTTCTTGAGACTTTTCTGAAAACGACCAAGCTGCAATTAAAACTTTTTTTGTAAGATTTCCATCTGATAATACTTTACCAGGAATAAGAGCTGTTTCTTTATCACCAATATATCTACTAATCCTATCAAGATTTACTTCTGACCAGTTTTTAGAGGGTTTCTGTAGTCTTAATGCAACATCTTTCCAGATAGGTGCATCATTTTCATTTGCCTGTTTCTTCAGCTCATGAATTAATGCTGTAAGAGCAGGATTTGTTTTTGAATATTTCTTTGCCATAGAGAATATCACCAGATATGCGAATTGTAGTGTAAGGATGAGTTATTTATAATGTTTTTGGGAGAAATAATTAAAAAACAATTTATGATTATGGCCTTTCAATGAAAAAGGTAATATCCATTTGTGGCAGTGATGTTGATGATAATTATTTATCACAATATGCAATAGATGTCGCTGAGCAGGTTGGTAGACTTATTGCTAGAAAAGGGGGAGTTCTAGTTTGTGGAGGGCAAGGTGGTGTAATGAAAGCAGCATGCAAAGGTGCAAAAGAAGAAAATGGAATTACTGTTGGTATTTTACCTTATACAAAAAAGGATGCTAATGAATGTATTGATATTGCAATTCCAACAAATATCGGTAATGTAAGAAATTATTTAGTGGCAAATTCTGGTGATGCTGTTATTGCTATTGGGGGTAGATGGGGAACACTTAATGAAATATCATATTGTATGGTTTCTGAAAAACCTCTTATTTTGATAAAAGGCACTGGAGGATGCGTGGATCAGATAATAAATGGTAATCTTATGCAAGATATTGAATCTCATTATTTTATAGCAAATTCTGCTGAAGAGGCAGTTGAAAAAGCTTTTAACTTATAGAAAAAACCAAAATTTAATATTTTAAATTATGATTCCCAATTGGGATTGTAAATGAGAGAATATAGAATAAAGAAAGGTCATAATCAAGATATAAGTGCATTAATAGAGAATCATTTTGGAACTAAAGGAGACATTTTCAAAGGGATAAATTTTGAGGTCGAAGGTATTGGTAAAGTTGATATGAAACAAGAAAAAAACTTTCTTATTGTAGATATCGAACCGCCTAAAAAGGTTTATAGCGATCCAAATTTAATAAAAAAATGGAATGAATTCCTTTTTGAAGCAACAGGTATGACCTCAAAAGAAAGAAAAAAGGAATTTGGTAAAATAAAAAAATAAAAATGAATGTTTTGAATAATATTTTTTTCCTATAAATTAAAGATTAATTATAATTTAATTATACCTGATAAATATGTTTGGATATATTAAAAAAAATCAAAACATATATATATTCAAGTATACATTACAAACTGTGGTGGATGGGATATGCCTCTAACTCGTAAGGCTCGAGTAGTAGGAAGTAGTCTAGTTCTGACAATACCTAGTCAGATTGCTAAAATGCATGATATTCAAGATGGAGATGAGATTGAAATAATACCTATTGGGATTGGAGAGTTTAAAATTAGAAAAGTTAAAAAGTAAATTTCTTAAGTTTTAGTTATAATCCTGACGCAAGATCCCGGATTACACTTTCTTTATCTTCAGCTTTTACTATTCCACTGGCTAAAAGAACCCCATCAGACCCTAGTTCTATTGCTTTTGATACATCTTTACCATTTTTTACTCCAGCACCACATAGAGTTTTTACCTTATTATCGATTTTTTTTACTACTTCAACGCTACTACTTACAATATCAGGGTCTGCTGTTGTAACTGATATATCACCACCAATGAGCTCTGGTGGTTCAACTGCAATAAAATTTGGAGAAAATGCAGCTATTGCTCTAGATGTTGCAACATTGTTTGAGCAAATTATATGATCAAGGTTTAGTTCTTTTGCTCTTGTGATACACACATCAATATCTGCGAGAATTAACCTATGTTCACTATGATTTATTAGTGTTCCAACAGCACCTGCGTTTTTTACTGCTTCTGGTAGAATCCAACCAGTATGACTTCCTGGTTTTATAGGGTCAATATGTTCTGCAAAAACTGGAATTGATACTTTGTTTGAACAAAGAGAAATATCAGTTGGTTGTACAGCAATTGCCATACTAACACCTAATTCTTTTGAAATTTTTTCCATTATAATTGCGATATCAAGTGTTTTACTACCGGTTGCTTCAGCATAGGTTTTGACATTCAATACTATAACTGGGGTTTTTAGCATGATCCCTTCTCCTTTCTCTCAAACACGGTAATCGATGGACTTTAATATAATATTTCATTTTCTTAGCTAAATATTTCCCATTATGGTTAAATACTTCCTATTCACTGAATGTAATCAATATCATTTGTTTGCTTTTCTTGTATTTCTTTTATTGTATCTATTCCTTTTTTAAATGACTCAGAATCGATTTCACCAGATATGAATTTATCAAGCCAGAGTCTTGCTTTATCCTTTGGACTAAGATTGTTTGTATCAATTTTTGTTTGTTGTTGGAAATATTCACGTACTGAATTTTCATCAGTTAGATCGTAAATTAATGTAGTTTTGATATTTTTATGACGTGCCATTCTTTGAATAACTCTTGGATTTGCTCTTTCCTCAAATTTCCTTGTTATTGAACTAGGTTTTATGACATAGGGAGTAACTTTTCTTTTAATATCTGCTTTGATAGCAATTCTTTTTGTAATATCTCTAATAATCCCTGCTTTAACTGAAAATTTATGACCTGCCAATTTACGTCCTGAAGGAATAATCAGCAAATAATCCTTGTATTTTTCTAAGGGTTCTGGTCTTTGAAACTTAAAATAGCTTTCAATTGCTTGTTGTAACCTCGGACTGATTATAATATAGTTATCACCTGTTTTTGTATCCTCAAGAAATAACCGTTGTGTATCAAAATCTATGTTGCTAATCTTAATTTCTGTAATTTCACTCGGTCGTAACAATCCATCAATTTCCAATAAAGCAATGAGATGATGTAAATAATCATCTTCACTTGCTTCAAGAAATTTGTCAAGTTGTTCTCTATTTAATGGTGTTTTATTAGTTCTTTTTGGTGGTGGAACTGGAATTTTCCATTCTTCATGTTTCCCGATAAATCTTAGAAAAACATTAACTGCAACCACTCTTGAGATATTGCCATTTTGTGCAAATTTTTGATTTATATAACTACGCCATCTTAATAAATCATCTTTAGTAAGATCTTCAACTGGTTTATCAAGCCATTTTAGAAATTTTCTTAATCGAATATAATAGCTACATATAGTTCCGTATTTCCGATATTCCCGACAAAGGTATTCCTTAAATTCTTTTAGTATTCTTTCATTCATTTTATATTACCTCCATCGAGAGTTCATTTATTTGCAAATGTTTTCCAAATCTCTTTTTTTCTTTTACTTTACCTCCTTCCTGTTTTCCAGGTAAATTTAAAAGATTTTCCTGATTTATATTATTTATCCCCTTCTGTATACATTTATCATCAAGTCTCATTTGCTTTCTTAAACCTTGAATTTCACAATTTTCATTCATTTTATCTAATATTTCCATACTTTTTTCGGTAACATTTTTCACATATTCTTCAATATAAATTGATAATATCACTACTGCTTTGTCAGAAATTTGACATCCTTTACATTTTTCTTTCATAATTTTCCTAATAGTTTCAAATGGGAGTATACAACCAACTCCTATATACTAAATAATTTAACATTTAAACATTACATTTTTAGGTCCTAGTGTTACACTAATACCTTGTTTTTTTTTTATCGTCTTTTATTATAGATTTATAACAATTTTATCATGTTGAAATGGATTATTTTATTTTGATCATTATCCTAAATTATCTCCTTAAAAATTTACTACGTATTTTCTATGACCTTATGTAATATATATACCTTGTTTGGATTGTGCATCAAGATAAAATAATTACCATCATTTTGTTTATATATTGAATACATCGTAAACCGTTTATTTACCCAAATATTTTGTAACTGATTCTCTTAATTCAACAATCAGTTTTCTCATCCTATCATATTCTTTTGAGCTTATTTCGATTGTAAAATCCTCATGTTTGCACTTGTCACATCGTCTATGTCTTTTCTTAATTCTTCTAACATAATAGCTAGCTATAACTCTAAACTCGCCATCACAATCTTTCATTTGACACTTCATAAATTTTTCACCTCCATTATAAAATTTTCAAAAACATTGTCCTTTACATCTTCTTCAGAATGACTCTTTCTCCATTCAGCTCTCAACTTATCTAAATTCTTAATGGTAAAGCATTGTTTTTTCTTGTCAAAAATAATCTCCAAAATTGAGCCATACTTGGAAACGCAAGTATATATTCTGTGTATTCCATTTTTATTTGTAACGATTAAAACATCTATCCCGAATTCATAGTTTTTCAATTTCATGTGTCCATAAAACCTGTGTTGATCCATTGAAAATTGCGCATCCAATAGATGTTTGTTTAATTCCTTAATATAATTAGGAATATGATTATACTTCCAAAGTCTTCCAAATCCGTCTAATAATCTCATTTTATTCACCATTTTTTATCTAATTTTTTCTGCTTTACAATAACCATAAATATCCCGAAAATTTTTTTTTAAATTGTATTATTTGTCTGTTATACTATTACTTAGCAGACTCTAATTGTTGCAAATGATATTTTTTTATATATAACTAAAATCATTGCCTTTCTTTTTCAATGGATAATTTTTTAGTTTATTCATCATTCTACAACTCGTTTTTTCTAAATCATATATTTTTATTTAGGTTCAACCCACCCTTAATTTAGGTACTGTTCTATATAAAACTTTCTTGTAATAATTACTCAATATTTAGAAATCATCTTATTTTTAAAAACGATATAAAATTTCCAAACCGCCTATATTTCAAAAATGGGAAAAATTTTTAATATTTTTTAGAAAACTGACTTTGAGATGATTTTTCAATTTTTTTTTTAATAATACGGTTTGTTGTAAAACATTTATATACTCTTTATATAATTAATTTAATACAGGGAGTTGTAGAAAATGAAGAAGAAAATCCTTATCATCACTTTATGTGCAGGTTTAATTGTAATTTCGCCTTTAACTTTTGGATATAATGTTGAATCAAATATCATAAAATTGGAATCATCATCTAGTAAATCACCTGTTATACAATGGGAAAAAAGATTTGGTGGAGAACATACAACCGATGAATGTCACTATGTTAGACAAACATCTGACAATGGATATATTCTTTGTGGAAGATCTGCATATTATAATCCTTATGGATGGTATGATGCATGGCTTGTTAAAACAGATGAAAATGGTAAAATGATATGGAATGAAAGCTATGGAGTCTATGGAGGAGATGAGCTTGACGATGCTTGGTCGGTAGGACAAACCAGTGATGGTGGATATATTTTCTGTGGAAGCAATGCAGGTGGTACATCATGGTTAGTTAAAATAGATTGTAATGGTAGTATAGAATGGGAAAAATCATATGATCTTGGAGGTGGACTTTTTTCAGTTAAACAAGTTTTTGATGGTAGTTATGTTGTTGGTGGTTTTAGTGGGTCTGGTAAAGCTCTTTTGATGAAAACATATGCTAATGGTACTGAACAGTGGAGGAGTTTATGGGTTTTCGGAAGGTATATAAACAGGGTCAACTCAATTGAAGTCACCAGTGATAATGGATTTGTATTAACTGGGTGGTATACCCCTTATGATAGTGATTATCGTGGTATTTTCTTAGTTAAAACTGATTCCAATGGTGCTGAGGAGTTTCAAAAAACCTTTCAAATGCAACATTACTACCAACAAACTAAATCAGTTCACCAGACGTCTGAAGGTGGTTATATTTTAGCAGGTAGTAGAACCTTAGAGAACACCCCAACTTTAGTATTATTGATAAAAACAGATAATGAGGGGAATGAAACATGGAATAGAACATATGATAATTCCTTCACAGATAAATGGTTCGGAGAAGATGTTCAATTGACATCTGATGGTGGATTTATTATCATTGCAAAAGAAGACGATACTTATGCAGCTTCTTGGTTAATTAAAACAGATGTAGATGGTAATGTGGAATGGGATTTGATTATCGGAGGATTTGAATTAAATAGGATAAAGTTTGTGTGTGTTCAACAAACCAGTGATGGTGGATTCATCCTTGGGGGAGTTGCAGATGGAGTAAATAGCACTCTTGATGATTATTATATTATGAAAATCAATATGATAAATGATAATCCACCTGATAAACCTGAACTTGATGGTCCAAGTTCTGGGAGAATATTTGTTAAACATACATTTACTGCTTCAACTACGGACCCTGATGGTGATGATGTTTATTATATATTTGACTGGAGTGATGATTCAAATAGTGGATGGCTTGGGCCATATAAACCTGGTCAGGAGATCTCTGCATCGCATAGATGGACGACTTTTGAATTATGGGATGGTCTTATTAGAGTAAGGGCTAAGGACAGTCATAATGTGATGAGTGAATGGTCTGACCCGATACGTTTTACAGTACCTCGTATTAGAATTACAGATAATTTCTTTTTACTAAGATTGTTGGAAAGAATGCCAGCTCTGGAGAAGTTATTGAATCAAATTTATCACTTGGGTTTATAATAATTATAACATTATTAATTGCAACTGTCTTTATTATAATAAAAGCACTTATAGAAGATTTATTTATGATTTTATTACATATTAATTATACTTTTGATCTTACTTACCCACTATCCAATCCACTAAATAATTTAATTTCACCATTAAAAACCATATTCAATTAAACAAGTATAAATAATATATCATTTTTTAGCAATTGCACCTAATCAACAAGTATAGGGTAAGATAATAAGGAAACATTTTCTGCTAGTTTTATGAAAGATAAAGATATAATTATCTCGATATATTTTGAAACTTAATTATTATATTAATTTTTTTAAAAAAATAAGTTTAAAAGAATCTCTAATATTACGAATATTGGAGGAGGCAATATGGAAAAATTCAAATATTTTTATAATATAAGAAGTTTAAGATGGAAGATAATAATTTTAAGTATTGTATTAATCATGTGTGTACTTGTTTTTATGCCATCTGTAACCAGCATAGATTCTAAATATAAGTTCACAGCAAGTATAAAATCAAATGAATTAGATTATAATAATATTAAAATTAAACCTATAGAGGCTAGTAGCCATTATGATTATGGTAAAAAGTTGTTTGAAAATCACCCAGGATTAAAAGTTTTATTTCGCGTTTGGTCTATTACTTATATTTACGACATAAAAGACCTTGAGGATTATATTGATGCTTGGACGAACGATCCAGATCATAAATTTGATGATTTTATTGATGAATTTCAAGGGATAGCAAATGCATTAAACCTAAATAAACTTGAAAGAGTGCTTTATATGGGACGTTTATTAACATTTGATACTCCATTAGGTGAAATATTTAGGTTTTTATTTGATGATTGCACGAATACAGCAGCAACAAAAGATGCAACAGAAGGAGGAGTTAAAACATATATACATCAAAATATTGATCAAGGAGGTGTTTCAGAAAGAATATGGGAATTTTTTTCAAAAACTATTAATGTTGCAAAGATAGATGGAGAGTACAATTATGCTTTTTGGGGCCTACCCATTTTTGGGGAATGGCCCTTTTTAAATGAAAAAGATATCGGATTTGTTGGAAGTGCATTAAGATTTGATCCTGATAAAATTGATACGAGTACAGATCTTACAGATTTGCCATCATTGTGGCTTGTAAGACGTTCTATGATGGATTGCGACCATGTTTTTGATCCAGAAGGTCAGCAGGAATCTGGAGATGTACTTGATCTATACAACTCAACAGAAAGAGCATCCGGTGAAGATTTGTCATGGCCACAAATATGGAATAATCAGAATAGTATTTGGTGTGATGGCTTGGGTAATATACTTGCAATAGAACAAACCCGTCATTATTTTGCATTAAAAACTGAAAATCCAAAAGACTCACCAGGTCTTCCCCAACCAGATATCCTTTGGCATACAAATCATCATATGTGGTTAAATCCAAATGAAACTGGTTCGATACCACTAGGCTATGATGATGAACGCCCTAACTCATTTGTTAGAGCTGAAAGAGCATACAATTTACTTACAGATGAGAACATTTACGGAATACTAGATAATGACTATATTGAAAATGAAATTGCTAAAGACCAAGACAACGAAGGATATGATGAAATTGACCAGATATTAAATACAAATACATTAGAATCATATATCATTCAATCAAATCCTGATAATGATAAATGGGTTTATTGGAGCCGGGGAAAACCAAGCGAAGATGAAAATTTTGTTAAACGTAGCTTTGATGCTATATTTAAAAAAGAAGCTACAATTTCCATACCAATGACATCTTATGAGTCTTGCACCGATGGACATTATTATCAATCAGGTTCAATACCTTATGTATTAAACAAATTAGCAAATTATGATTATCTTTATGATGATTATGTAAATGATACTAATTATACATTTAATATGATAATGTTTGCATCTATATCAGATGATTTATTATGGAATAAGGAGCAATCAAATCATGATTACACAATATCAAGAACCAATGAAATAGATACCAATGATACTTTCATGGTAACACTTGTAGCAGATGGAATTGTAAACAGTAGTCTGAACAATGATGACCCAGCAAACAAAACATGGAATACCATTCAAAAAGCAGTAGACAACATGACAAACCTAGATATTCTTATAGTTGAAAACGGAACATACAATGAGAATATAGTTTTAGATAAATCCATAATCATCTTTGGTGAAGATGAAGAAACAACAATAATAGATGGTTCCATCACAATGAATAACCCTCATGACTATGAACTATTACAAGAAACAGATCTTATAGCAAATGTGAACATGACTTCTTTGGGTTTATTAATGCACTTTAACAATCATTCTCTTATCGGTGAGAATTACTCAAACTCAACAAATATCTTTGATTACTCACCACAATGTAACAATGGTACAAACAACAATGCAACCTTTACAACACAAACAATCAAAGGCAATGGCGCATTTATTTTCAATGGAACCAACAACTCAATCAATCTTCCAAGTATCCCAGCTCTCACTGGTGAAAATGTAACAGTTTCAAGTTGGATATACTGGAAAGAAGGAACAGGTGACACGGATACGATAATATCCCAGTCAAACGATACCCTGGGTTATTGTCTTTATGTGAACAGTACAAATAGTATTCCAATGTTCAGACTTGATACCACTAGTGTTGTTGCCACAGGTAGTATTGGTGAGGGTTGGCATAATATCGTTGGAACACATAACTCAACAACTCTTAAAATCTACATAGATGGAGTACTTAGTAATTCAACTTCAAAATCTGGCTCTGGTTCTGATAGATTTGCATTTATTGGATTTGACAATGTCAGCAGTTATTATAATGGAACAATTGATGAAATAGCAGTATGGAACAGAACACTAACAGGTGATGAAATCTATCATATCTATGAACAAAATTTTGGAGTTGTAATAGATGGATTCACCATTAGAAACGGAAACATTGGAATTAGACCTGTTAATCATACTGATATTACTAATTGTATAATTCAGAATCATACGATTGGTATTTTGCTTGAGAACTTGTCTGATATTAAAATCGAGTGTGATTTTTCAGATTGCACAACTAGTTTATCGATCTGTAATAATAACCCTGATGAGTTCAACAAAATAAGAATTATGGATAGTTATCTTGATGGGATTTCTGATGGTATTATAATTGATAATACGACAAATATTGATATTTGTAGAATAAATCTAAAGAATTTCAGCACGCCTCTTGAAATCACTAATAGTGACTATAGTATGATCAATATTGATAGTGCTTTTTCATATGGTAATTATTCACCTGATACGCCTGAACTCACTG
>WOR8_10000575_pt1 | contig 43346 bp, 47 predicted proteins | sample DeeMarSeWOR38_10_FD_19890 | JGI IMG/M metagenome (IMG submission 19890)
TACAGGCCACCAGCACCAGAAGCAATTAGCCCGAAGAGGAATTACGGCCAGACTCTAACTCAGCAACTGGTACAATGATTGGGGGCAGGTCACTAACTTAAATAGATAACAGAAATCCTAAAAGGTCAGCCTATGTTTAAGTTCTTATCTAGATTTAAACCGACTTGTAATCACGATGAAATAGGAAAGATAATATCCTCAGGACTTATTGCTGTTTTGAGAGATAACTTCAATACAGAATTTTATAGGGAGAACCTGTCACAATCAATACTTGATGAAGATAAATTTCAAGCCGAATGGTGTCTTGCCCAAATGTGCTTTATGGTGCTTGCAGTTAGATCTACTTACAAAAATGCAGAAAAGGCAAATTCTATTCTCGATAATTTTCATAAATGTTGCTTTGAATCACTATATGATGATTTGAAAATAAAAGAAGACCTCGGTGAATTATTAGAAGACCGATATCTATCTTACTTTAAAAGCTTTAATAATAAATCTGAACCTGGGGGTATGCATTGGTTATCAAAAACAATTTGTGGATATTTAGGATTAGACCATGAGGATATAGAAATGTTCTACCCATGGCAAAATTCTCTAGTGATGCTTTAGTAGCTGATAAAAAGTTCCTTGATAAAGTTAAAGTAATCGTGTGATCAGTATTGCTGATTTCTTCTATTAATGTACCTATCAAGAGTAAAGATTACCAGTCCACACCTTCCTCGACTTCAACCGAAAAATAGTTTCTATTGTGGCAAGATATTGTCGAAACTCTTAAAAATTAACAAAACATATTGTAGGGTTTTCATTGACATCAACCTCACCTATGTTATTTTTTTGAGGCTAAGAGTTTTTATACATAACTGATAAAGCCAAACCTGCTGTGAGGCAGGGACGGAAAGCCATAGATCTTAAATGAAGATAGCTGGGTTGTCATTATAATAACCGAGTTGCCCAAGGAAAGGGTCGCTCGGTTTTTTGTTTAAAGGGTCTCAAAATGAAATCAAATATACTTTCAATTTTCTTAATATTGAATGTTGTCTTGTTTCTTTTTGGTTGTTCAGGAATGTCGTATGCACCAAATGATACAAGCAAGTGGCAAGTAAAATATTATTCTAATCCACCTGGTGCAGATATTTATTTAGATGGTAACAACATTGGTAAAACTCCCATCGCATATAATTATTCAGCTGTAGGTTTGACTTCTAAAACAGTAGTTGCCCAATTGGGGTCTGAGATTAAGCAGTCTGTAGATTCTGGATATTATACATTTGAAATTTTATTTGATTTCATTAATAACAAGGCGACCATTAGAGGTTATCAAACAGCATTATCCCTAACTGCTAGCACCAGAGTAATTAGTTTTCAGAAAACCCCACCAGTTTCAATCCTTGATTCAATCATAAAAAAAGATATTCAGGCCGCAAATAACTTCATTAACGAGGGAGCCAATGTAAATGAAAAATCGAGTAGCGGTTATTTTCCTTTATTTGTTGCGGTAATGACAAATAACAATATTGCGGTCAAGTTACTTCTTGAAAATGGTGCGGACCCCAATTTGTATGCACCAGGGGGTTCTTATCCATTACTTGTAGCATCTGCTAACGGATTGACTGATATTGCAAAAGAGTTGTTGAAAGCAGGTGCTGATCCTAATATGACAAACAATAAAGGAACAGACTCTCTGATTTGGGCAACAAGTAAAGGTTATATCGAAATAGTGAAAATACTTCTTGAAAATGGTGCAGATCCCAATAATCGTCAAAATGATGGGGGGTCGTCTCTTTTGGCGGCAGTTGTTAATGGTAACGAGAATATAGTGTCGATATTATTAGAAAATGGTGCAAATGTTAATATTACAAATAATTTTGGAACTACTGCTCTAATGTGGGCATCCAAAAAAGGATATTTAGGGATAGTTAAATTACTTCTTAAGAGTGGAGCTGATCCAAATCTTAGAGAAAATTCAGGAAGTACCGCTTTAGATGTAGCACTACAGAATAATAATCATGCTATTGGGGATTTGATTCGCAATGCCGTTAACCAAGCACGTCTTCCTTCAAAACCACAAAAACCATCTCCCTCAACTCCATCAGAAGATTTTGCAATAGTTACTGGCACAGGGTGGTTAACCCAAGGTGGGAACATTGTTACAAACTATCATGTTATTGAAGATCAAGTTGAAACATATATAAGATTTAATAGTTTGGGGCCAGAAATTTATAAATCCCGAGTATTAATATCAGACCGACACAACGATCTAGCGATTTTGCAGATAATTGATTCTCATAAAATAAAAAGTCCAGGTATTCCGATAGCTAAAAAACTTCCTTTAGTAGGTTCTGAAGTTTTTACAATTGGGTATCCTAAAGCAAGCATTATGGGCAAAACTCCAAAAGTAACAAATGGTATTATAAGTTCATTATCAGGGATACAAGATGATCCTCGCATTATACAAACAACAGTTGCAATCCAAAGTGGTAATAGTGGGGGGCCTTTACTCAATATGAATGGCGAGGTGGTGGGAGTAACTACTTCTTCATTAAAAACTTTTTTTACCGAAAGCGGTTTAGATGTCCCTCAAAATGTTAATTATGCTGTCAAATCGGCTTATGTTTCGGCTTTATTAACATCTTTACCTAGTGACAATGACTACCCCATGTTGGTATTAACTGGCTCTAAACTAGAAAGCATAGTTCCCAAATTAGAAGATTCAATTGTCCAAATAATTTCTAAAAGTAAAAACTAATCTTGCATACTCAAAATCAATATAACTGCTATTAATACGTAACAAAATCAATTCGGCGCATATTAAAAGATTGCCACATTACATGAAAACTTTTATGGGGTGGGCAATCCACCCCTTTTATTTTCACCCATGAAGGTTTTCAATCCATCTTATTGCCTCAAAGTCAGACACCTTACCAAGATACTTTTGGGTCGTTGAAAGATCCGAGTGCCTCAGGATCACCTTACTGACAATCTCAAGCGGTGTGCCTGCACGTGAGGCATAGGTTGCCGCATGGCGTCTGAGATCATGGGGCCTGAGTTTGATGCCCACCATTTTACCCACTTTGACGACAATTTTTCGGGCTCCTGAGTACGATAAAGGAAAAATTCTCTGGTCGTCTTTTACGTCCTTGTCTTTGATATAAGATGAAAGTCTGGAGCTCAGTTTTTGGGGAATAAAAACAACCTCTAATTCTCGGCCGCTTTTCGGAGTCCGTAGAATCAATTTGCGATTTTCAACATCGGCCGGGAGAAGACCCAGTACCTCGCTGATCCTCATGCCACCTCTGGCCATAAGCTCAAGCATCAGTCTGTTGCGGAGGTTTGTTGTCCTGAAGATGGCTTCATCAATGATGTCCTTGTCGAAGATCGTCCATTGATGGGGTTTTGGATTGTGAAACAGTTTTCTTGTTGCCGGCGAATCACACGGATTTTTCAAGTCCGGCATGACCGTATACGAGATGAAGTTGAAAAAGGCCTTAAGGGTTGAATAACGACTGCGCTTTGTATTCTGCTTGTTGTTCCGGGTAAGGCTGGTGAGGAAAGAGATAATCTCTTCGGTTGTTATGGTATCCATTCCCCTCGCCCCGAAAGAATCTTCAAACTTCTGCAGAATAAACCGGTAATTTTTTAGAGAATTGCCTTTTGTATTTTCCTTCTTGTATTGTAAATAGAATTGAATGGCCTCCGAAACTTTCATGATCTTCCTCCCTTTTTAAGATTAGCGGTATAACTAATCTTAAACGGGATTCAGATTCTGACGGCAATAGAGATAATAGGTTTTATTTGAAGTTTAGAAAGTCAAGCTATCTATATTAAATTCTCACCTGTTGAATAACGATTGCAGCTATCTTTTAAAACTCATAAACTGGTCTTTAAAGGTTGCCAGTGGGCATTGTCACACCCTAATTAATCTTAAATAAACCCACCAGCTACCCCCTATCCCCTAAAATCACTAGTATCCTGCGAGTGAACACTCCTTAGGGGGTATCTTCATTAATTCCCGGCGGTATCCCCCTTTATATGAAAAGACCCCCACCGGGGTGTTGTTTTTGTTTATTAAATAGGTCTTTGAGGTGGCAGAAGGGGCTTCTAGGCGATATGATAAAACCAGAGGAAACAAAACTTTTGGTTTACGCAGAGTTTACAATAGGGCAAAAAAAGAAAAGAGGGCTCCAACCATATAAGACTGAAACCCTCTCTAATACTGGAGCCGGCGATGGGAATTGAACCCGCGACCTACTGATTACGAATCAGTTGCTCTACCCCTGAGCTACGCCGGCATATTGAATTTGCAGTTCTTCCTGGCTTCGGAATCGGTTTTCAGCTATTAGCAATTATACCTAAACGTGTCAAGAATTGTATAGATGAGATGCACAAATCTGCCGTATTGCCTTTCACGATAAAATGTTTATCATTTAAGCCATATGACTAACTTGCAGCATTTTGCTCATTGTTATTTGTGTTTTTTCTCTTTATTTCAATAAAACTTTTCAGATTACATTAAGGAGACCAACAATGGTTCATGCACTTCATATCAGAAAGTATTTTTTGCTCACGGCAACATTTGCTCTAATGGCAATGGCCCTTACCCTTTTTTCAACGCGCATCGCAAAAGGTGCGGCTCCGCCGGATTTTGCCGACCTGGCAGAAAAACTCGGTCCTACGGTTGTTAATGTCTACACGACACAGACCGTTGAGGTTTCCTCCTCTCCCCACCAGTTCTTTTTCCCGGACCAGATGGAAATACCGGAACCATTCAGGCGTTTCTTCGGAATTCCCGAGACGCCGGGGCAGGAGGCCCCGAAAAGGGAAATGAAACGGACCAGCCTGGGCTCCGGGGTTATAGTCGCTTCTGACGGCTATATACTCACAAACAACCACGTGGTTGAAGATGCAGATGAAATAAATGTAACGCTTTCCAACTTTGAAGAGCACCAAGCGACCATCATAGGTCGTGATCCTAAAAGTGATCTGGCCTTGATTAAAATCGAAGTACAACACGACCTGCCAGCCGTCACCTTTGGCGACTCGGACAGATTGCGGGTCGGTGAATGGGTCCTTGCCATAGGTAATCCTTTCGGGCTGCAGCAGACTGTGACGGCAGGCATAATCAGTGCCAAGGGGCGTGCAATCAACAATGAGTCATACGGCAACTTTATCCAGACAGATGCCTCTATTAATCCCGGCAATTCAGGCGGTCCTCTTTTTAACCTGGAGGGGGAAATGGTAGGTGTCAACACGGCAATTTTCAGTCGGACAGGCGGCAATATCGGCATAGGCTTTGCTATTCCGGTCAATATGACCAAGAACGTATTTGCCCAGCTCAAGGAGCATGGCAAGGTTACCAGGGGCTGGCTTGGTGTTATGATTCAGCAGGTCACCCCAGATCTTGCGGAAAACTTCGGCCTGGAGAGGCCGATCGGTGCCCTCGTCGGCCAGGTAGTTCCAGACAGCCCTGCAGAAAAGGCAGGCCTCAAGGCTGGCGATGTCATCATTGAATATAACGGCAAAGAGGTTTCCCAGATGAGCATGCTACCAGCAATGGTCGCAGGCACCGAAGTGGGAGAGAAGGCCAGCCTTGTTTTTATACGGGACGGGAAAAAACAAAACATCACTGTTGAAATCGCCAAACTGGAGGATGAGAAAGCGGTTATGGCAGACACCGAAACCGGTACCAACAAAAAACTTGGCCTGACCGTTCAGGAGTTGACGCCCAAACTTGCCGAATCACTTGGAATTGAAGAAACTCATGGAGTGATAGTCACCGATATACAGTCAGGATCTTCAGCAGGTGAGGTTGGAATCCTTCGTGGCGACATAATCCTGGAAATCAACCGCAAAAAGGTTGAGAATATTGCAGATTACAAGGAAGCCCTGCAGGAGGCGCGGGAAAAGAATAGCATACTGCTGCTGATCAAACGCGATAAAAGCACCCGCTTTGTCGTTATTGATTTGAAGGGGTAAGCTCCCTTCAGAGGCTTCAGCTTTACCTTAAATTGAATTCAACCAAGGAATGGGGTGCCGGCCTTACGGGCAAGTTCATCAGCCTTCCTCACCTCATGGGCAAAGTTTTTGAGCTTATCAGGATCTTTGCGGCCAGGCTGGTACTCCACTCCTGAATTGACATCAACCGCAAACGGCTTTACCTGCCGGATTGCCTCACCTACATTTTCAGGGTTCATTCCACCGGCAAGAATGACCGGTCCAGGAGGCTTGACCTGTGCAACAAGCTTCCAGTCAAACACCATGCCGGTACCGCCCGACAAATCCTTGTGATAGGTATCGAGAAGAAAACCGCTTACCACCTCCGCGTAAACTGCAAGTTCGTCGCTGTCTGAGCCGGGATGCATGGAAAAGGACTTGATCACCCGGCAGGAAAGGTTTTTGCAATATTCAGGTGTTTCAGCTCCATGGAGTTGCACCATGGAAAGACGGCAGTAGCTGACTATTTCCTCAACAACCTCTCTTTCCTCATCGAGGAACACGCCTATACTGTTGACAAAAGGCGGCAGTTGACCCGTTATTGCCCGGACCATTTCAGGGGTAATCACCCGCGGGCTCCGCTCCACAAAGATAAACCCGAGCGCATCTGCTCCTGCAGCCACAGCCGAACGTGCATCCTCCTGTGTCGTTATCCCGCATACCTTGATTCGAGTGCGAAAAGTCATCGTCTACTCCATTTCTGATTTATCTGCCTCGTAACTGCCGCAGCGCCGCTTCCCTGTCAACAGAGCGCATCAGGGTCTCCCCGATGAGAGCCGCGGCAATCCCATGCTCCTGGAGCATTCTCATATCATCAATATTCCGTATGCCTGACTCGCTGACCACTGGTATCGTGGCCGGAATCTCCTTCCGCAGTCGTAAAGTTGTCATGAGATCAACGCTGAAATCCCTGAGGTCCCGGTTATTGATGCCAACCAATGTAGAACCTGCGGCAAGTGATTTCTCCATCTCTTTTTCGTCATGGATCTCCACCAGGACATCCATGTGCAGCTCCCGGCTCATCTGCAGATAATCCTGGATCTGTTCCTGATCGAGGATGGCCGCAATTAGCAGAATGGCATCAGCCCCGAAATTGCGGGCCTGTTCTATCTGCAGTTCATGAATAATGAAATCCTTGCGGATAACAGGAAGTTTCACCGTTTGCCGAATAAGGGAAATGTAATCAAGGTTTCCCTGAAAGAACTTTTCATCGGTGAGCACTGATATGGCCTCCGCCCCTCCCCTTTGATAACTTCCGGCAATTGCTGCAGGATCAAAATCTGCACAGATGACACCCTTGGATGGTGAAGCCTTTTTCACTTCGGCAATGACGGCAATCTCCGGCGATTGCGTAACAGCCTGCGCGAATCCCCGTGGCGGATCTAAATGCAGATCCGGAGCGGCTAGTCCTTCCGCCTTTAATCTGGCGACTTCCTGTCTTTTCTGGGCGACAATGGCCTCAAGGATTTTCATCAGAAATATTTTGTGAAAAATGAATAAGCGAATCGAGTTTCTCCAGGGCAGCACCGGAATCAATTATTCCAGCAGCACGTTCAACGCCTTTCTTCAATGACCCTGCCTTGCCTGCAGCATACAGGGCTGCCCCGCTGTTTAAGAGAAGCATGTGTCGTTTGGGGCCTGCCGCCCCTCCCAGGACGTCACGCAGTATGTTTGCTGACTCTTCCGCCGTTGCGCCGCCTTTCAGGTCCAAGAGCAGGGCGCGGTCCAATCCCACGTCTTCGGGACGGACGGTATAGGTCCTGACCTCACCCCCGGACAGTTCCGCCACCTCGGTATCGCCGGTGACTGTCAGCTCGTCAAGATTCCCTGCACCGCAGACCACAAGAGCCCGAAGGCTTCCCAGCCTGCCGAGAACTCTGGCCAGCTTTTCACAGAGGTCAGGGGCATACACCCCGAGCAGCTGGACATTTGCGCCGGCCGGGTTCGTCAACGGTCCAAGAACATTAAAGATTGTCCTGATCCCTATTTCCCGGCGCGGCCCAATAGCATATTTCATGGCTCCATGCAGCTTGGGCGCAAACAGGAATCCGATGCCTACCTCTCTGACGCATCTGCCTACCTGTTCCGGGCTGAGATCAAGATTCACCCCCAAAGCCTCTAGCACATCAGCGCTGCCGCACTGCGAGGATATGGACCTGTTTCCATGTTTGGCCACCGGAATGCCTGCGGCCGCAACGACAAATGCGGTTGCGGTTGAGACGTTGAAGGTCCCTGAGCTGTCTCCACCCGTACCGCAGGTATCTACCAGGATCTCCCCTTTCTCAACAGCAACCCCGGTTTCTATCCTGGTCGCCTTTTCACGCATGACCCTGGCTGCGCCGCTGATCTCCTCGATGGTTTCGCCTTTCATCCTTAAAGCCGTGATAAAAGAACCGATCTGGGCAGGTGTGGCCTCGCCGCTCATGATCTCGTTCATCACCGCGACCATCTGCTTTTCATCAAGATTTTCCCGCTCTATTAACCTGCTTATGGCTTCCCTGATCATTATTGTCCTCTTCCGTGGTAAGTTGAATAATTTGTATTATAAAAAATAAAGTAAACGGCTTTAATATTTACCGAAGATGCAAGAAAGAGGTTGTTTCGCTATACTGTAGTAGGCAAAACAACCGATGAGGCCGCAGATTCAGTGAATTTGAAAGTCGATTAGCGCAACAACTTTTCATAGTCTACTGCAAGAAAATTCTTCAACAGTTGCACCCCGTCAGGGGTCATGATGGATTCCGGGTGAAACTGGACTCCCTCGATGGCAAGCTCTTTATGCCGCAGTCCCATAAGTTCCCCCTGGTCGGACTTTGCAGTTATCTCAAGACATGCCGGCAAGGTTGCCTCGCTGACCACCAGGGAATGATAACGCATGGCCTCAAAGGGGTTCGGCAGGCCTGTGAACACCCCCCGGCCGTCATGGGTGATAGGGCTTGTCTTGCCGTGCATAAGCCTTGCGGCACGGATGGTATCACCGCCAAAGGCCTCACCGATTGACTGATGCCCAAGACAGACACCGAGGATCGGGATCTTGCCGGCAAAATAACGGATTGACTCAATGGAAATCCCGGCTTTGGACGGCGTACAGGGTCCTGGTGAGATCAGCAGCCGGTCGGGCTTCAATGTTTCGATAAAGGAAACATCAACTGCATCATTCCTGAATACCTGCACTTCAGCTCCCAGGCCGCCGATGGTCTGCACAATATTATAGGTAAAGGAATCGTAGTTATCGATTATGACAATCATCCCTAAAGCCCTTTCTCAGCCAGTTCAACCGCGCGCCTCAGTCCCCTGGCCTTATTGATTGTTTCCTCAAATTCTCTTGCAGGGTCGGAGTCTGCAACTATACCGGCCCCAGCCTGAATCCACAGATCATTATTCCGCATGATGAAGGTACGGATCGTAATGCAGAAATCCATATTGCCCGAAAAGCCGAAATAACCGACGGCGCCGGCATAAGGCCCGCGCCGGTCCGGTTCCAGCTCTTCAATGATCTCCATGGCCCTTATTTTTGGAGCTCCGCTCACTGTGCCCGCAGGAAAACACGCTGACATGACGTCAAACTGGTCCTTGCCGTCAGCCAGCTTCCCATGGACACCGGAGACAATATGCATCACATGGCTGTAGCGTTCAATGAGCAGGAGATCGTGGACCTCTACGCTGCCGGGTTTAGCCACCCGTCCGGCATCATTGCGTCCCAGGTCAACCAGCATGAGATGTTCTGCCCTTTCCTTGGGATCTGCAAGAAGCTCTTCTTCCAGGGCAATGTCCTCGGTCTCTGTCGTTCCCCTGGGCCTGGTCCCGGCGATGGGGCGCAACTCTATCTCCCTGTTTTCGAGCCGAACCAAAATCTCGGGCGAGGAACCTATCTGGATGACATTTCCAAGCTTGAGATAAAAGAGATACGGACTGGGGTTTATATGCCGCAGGGCGCGGTAGAGTGCAAAGGGGGACAGTTTGGTTTTCGCATGGAAACGCTGAGAAAGTACTACCTGGATGATGTCGCCTGCCAGGATATATTCCTTGGCTGTTTCCACCATATCCTTGAAACTCTCCTCGTCCATGTTGGAGGAGAATGCATGTTCATGACTGCCAGCCGGGCTTTCCAGAAATTCATACCGCAGGGGTTCTTTCAACCGAGCGGCAACCGCATCAATCTGGCTGCAGGCCTGCTGGTATCGGGCATCAGGGTCATCGTCCTGCCCCAGTTCGACACAGTTGACTATGAGGAGTTTCTGCTTGAAACTGTCGTGGATGAGGACGGTCCTGGGTACCATGAATGAACTGTCCGGCAGGTCAAGAGGGGCATGACGATCGGGCAGTCTCTCCATAAACCGCACCATGTCATAGCCCAGGTATCCCACCAGCCCTCCAAAAAACCGGGGCAGCGATTCCGCCGGATGGGCATTAAAAGAGGCGAGCAGTTCCCGAAGTGCCTGCAGCGGATCTCCTTTCCGTAGTTCAGACCTTCCACCCCGGACAATCTCCATCTGCTCCTGAGAACTGCTGAAGGTCATGAGAGGATCAAAACCGATGAACGAATACCTTCCCCATTTTTCTCCGCCCTCAAGGCTTTCAAACAGGAATGCATGGGAATCAAAGGCTGCCACCTTGGCAAAAATAGTAAGCGGCGTATCAAGATCAGCAAGTATTTCCCTGTAGACAGGGACAAGACTTGCTTCTCCTGCCAGCGTCTTAAATGTCTCAAGATCAGGTTTATGCATGGAAATCCGAACTTTCTTCTTGGAAAACTCCTCTGAACCACTCATGTAGATACTAAACAAAAAAAGCCATGGGAATAATAAAATCCCATGGCTTTCAATTCTCAGTTGTCACTTCTTTTTCCGGGCGACCCCAAGTCGCAGTCCATTCTAGGCAGCAGACTCCTTGCTATTGGCAAAACCGCCCACCTTTTTGGTTAGCCTTGAAATCTTTCTGGCGGCTGTTCTTTTATGAAATGCCCCCTTGACTGCCGCTCTTTCAATAACGGGTATTGCAGCAACCAGTGCTTCCCGGGCCTTCTCCACGGATCCATCAACTTCGATTGCAGCCTCGATTTTCTTGACCACGGTCTTGACTTTTGACCGGTTCGTCCGGTTACGTTCACGGCGGAGCTGACTCTGCCGGTTTCTTTTCAGTGCAGACTTATGATTAGCCAACTCAAATTCCTCCTCGATATATTTCTTTACTCGGTTATCTAAAAATAAAATCTTCCATGCGGAAGCAGCAGATACTCTGGATAAAAACGAAACGGTCTTTATAGCCCAATATAACAAAGGTGTCAAGGTAATGTGCTAAATAAAATTTGCATTTCCAGACCTAATTCACCTGATGCCGAGTTTTCTTAATATGCGCAGCCAGTCTTTTTCATCAAGCCTTTGCAGACCTGCATCCCTGGCCAGCTTGAGGGCCTCCTGGTACTCATCATTGGTGAGCCTCCTGTCTATCGGCGGATACTGGTTTGCCTTGCCGCACGGCCTGTATTGATCCATCACGTTGACATAGGTATCAACAGAGACCTCCCGGGCCAGGAAGCGTAAAATTTCGCCGGTCTCTTCCAGCCCGCCCGGCATAACGAGATGCCTTACCAAAAGGCCCTTGACCGCCACACCTTCGCCATCCATGACGAGATCACCAACCTGCCTGTGCATCTCTACAATGGCCTTTCTGGCAACTTCCGCATAGTCAGGCGCCTTTGCATACAGCTTTCCGGACTTCCTGGTCCAGAATTTAAAATCAGGCATGTAGATGTCAACCACCCCTTCAAGCAGCTTTAATGTCTCAAGCGCATCATAGCCGCTGCTGTTATATACCAGGGGCAGATTCAGCCCCTTTTCAATTGCTTTCGGCAGGGCGGCCAGTATCTGGGGCACCACGTGGGACGGCGTGACAAAATTGATATTATGGCAGCCCTGGCGCTGCAAACTTACCATCATCGAGGAAAGCTGGCCCTCATCTGTCTCAACACCCTGTCCAAGGTGGCTGATCTCATAATTTTGACAAAAAACGCAGAGAAGATTGCAGTGGGTCAGGAAAATAGTCCCGGATCCCCCGGTGCCGACCAGGGGACTTTCTTCACCGAAATGAGGCGCGTAACTTGAAACAACCGCCCTGGCGCCTGTGCGGCAGACGCCTTTTTCATCCGAAAGCCTGTCAACCTTACACTGCCGGGGGCAAACCCTGCAGGGCGAAAGCATCTGCCGTGCCTCGGCAATACGGTCAGCCAGCTTTCCCTCTTCATGGAGTGCGAGATATCCTGCCTGTGTCATTTTTTCTTCTCAATCGGCAAGCAAAAGTCTTATAGTGCACCAATGCGTGCAAAATCTTGTTTTTTGCGGACAACTCTGTTAGGTTAGCTACCTCGTATTTCTACCGAGCCTTACAGGGTGAATATACACTGAAACATACGTAAATATCCATCAGCAAGTATTATTAAATGAGGACATTATGGGCTGGATCGGCTCTCTGTACTGTTCGTCGGTTGGGAAAAAAAGCATTATGGCGGCAAGCGGGCTCTTGCTTTCCCTTTTTCTTCTGACCCATCTCCTTGGCAACGCTACCAGTTTTCTTGGGCGTGAGGCTTACAATGCCTATGCCGAAAAACTGCACTCCCTTGGAGCGCTTGTCTATGTCTTTGAGGCAGGACTGCTCGCCTTGTTTCTTATTCATATTCTTACAGGCACCATACTCTACCTTGAAAATCTCCAGGCCCGTCCATCACGTTACTCTGTAAACACCTCTGAAGGCGGGCGCTCATGGGGCTCACGCACTATGCCCTATACCGGCATCATCATTTTCGTCTTCATAATAGTGCATCTTCTCAACTTTCACTTTACTGACAGGAGCGTGTCGACAGCAGACCTTGTAAGGGAGTTGCTGAGCCGGCCGGGACTGGCACTGTTTTACATTTTTTCCCTGCTTGCAGTTGCCCTGCACTTGAGCCACGGGGCCTGGAGCCTGTTCCAGTCAATTGGCATAAACCATGAAAAATACAACCAGCTGCTGCTCAAAGGAGCCCTGATCTTCAGCATACTGGTGGGTACTGTCTTCATACTCATCCCGGTGCTTGCCCTCGTGTCCAGGAGTTTTCTTCTCTAGATCTTTTAACGGTGCAAGATGAAATTTATAAAAATATTACATCTGCCTTTAAACTATTCCTTTTAATGGAAAGGGTTCGATCATGATACTTGATTCAAAAGTCCCCGACGGTCCCCTGGCAGAAAAATGGGACCGGCACCGATTCGACTGCAAGCTCGTCAATCCGGCCAACAAGCGGAAATATGATGTCATTGTCGTTGGTGCCGGGCTTGCCGGTGCTTCTGCTTCCGCGTCGCTCGCAGAACTTGGCTATAATGTGAAGACCTTCTGCCTGCAGGACAGCCCAAGGCGCGGTCACTCCATTGCAGCCCAGGGGGGGATCAATGCAGCCAAAAATTACCAGAATGACGGAGATTCAATTTTCCGCCTTTTTTATGACACCATAAAAGGCGGTGATTTCAGGGCAAGAGAGGCCAATGTCTACCGGCTGGCCCAGGTAAGCAACAACATCATTGACCAGTGCGTAGCCCAGGGCGTTCCCTTTGCCCGGGAATATGGCGGCCAGCTGGCAAACCGGTCCTTTGGCGGCGCCCAGGTTTCTCGAACCTTTTATGCCCGCGGCCAGACAGGCCAGCAGCTTCTGCTGGGGGCCTATTCCTCCCTCATGCGCCAGGTCAAAAAGGGCAAGGTCAAGATGCTTCCCCGCCGCGAGATGCTTGATCTTGTTGTCATAGACGGCCAGGCCCGCGGCATTGTCACACGAAACATGCTCAACGGCGCCATTGAAACCCACGCTGCCCATGCAGTGGTCCTGGCAACCGGCGGTTATGGCAATGTCTACTTCCTGTCCACCAATGCCATGGCCTCGAATGTTACAGCAGCCTGGCGCGCATACAAAAAAGGCGCCTTTTTTGCCAATCCCTGTTTTGTACAGATCCATCCGACCTGCATACCGATGCACGGCACGTATCAATCCAAGCTTACCCTTATGAGCGAAAGCCTGCGCAATGATGGTCGTGTCTGGGTCCCGAAAAATGCAGGCGACAAAAGACCTCCCGCTGAGATACCCGAAAACGAACGGGACTACTATCTGGAAAATAAATACCCCAGTTTCGGCAACCTGGTACCGAGGGACGTGGCGTCGCGAAATGCCAAGGAACAGTGCGACCAGGGCAAGGGTGTCGGCTCAACGGGACTGGCGGTTTACCTTGACTTCAGTGAAGCAATTTCCAGGGACTCCGCAGCGGTCATCACCCAGAAGTACGGCAATCTTTTCCATATGTATGAAAAAATAACCGCTGCCAACCCCATGCAGGAACCCATGATGATATATCCAGCCGTGCACTATACCATGGGCGGCCTCTGGGTGGACTACAACCTCATGTCCACCGTCCCCGGCCTCTTTGTTCTCGGCGAGGCCAACTTCTCTGACCATGGTGCCAACAGGCTTGGTGCAAGTGCCCTGATGCAGGGACTTGCTGACGGCTACTTTATCATCCCCTATACCATAGGCAATTACCTGGCCACTATTGGTTCAGCGCCCCAGGAAACGGAACACCAGGCCTTTGGGCAGGCCGCAGAAGAGGCAGGAGCAAAAATTAGGAAACTGCTGGCCCTTAAAGGCAAAAAAACTGTTGATGAAGTTCACCGGGAGCTTGGGCTTCTCATGTGGGATGCCTGCGGGATGGCAAGAAACGGGGAGGGGCTGCAAAAGGCCCTGGATAAGATCCCGGCGATCAGGGAGGAATTCTGGCACAATGTAACCATTCCCGGCAGCGGTGAGGAACTCAACCAGTCACTGGAACGCGCCGGCAGGGTGGCCGATTTCCTTGAATTTGCCGAACTGATGGTGGTTGATGCCCTCAGCAGAAAGGAATCCTGCGGCTGTCACTTCCGTGAAGAAAGTCAGACTGAAGAAAATGAGGCCAAGCGGGACGATGAAAACTATTCACATGTCTCTGTTTGGGAATACACCGGAGATGGCAAAAGACCGGAATTTCACAAGGAATCGCTGGTCTTTGAAAATGTACAGCCATCGCAGAGGAGTTACAAGTGAGCGAAATACACCTGACCCTGAAAATCTGGCGCCAGAAGGGACCTGATGCACCTGGCCGTTTTCAGACCTATGCAAGCGGGCCCATTTCCACTGACATGTCCTTCCTGGAAATGCTTGATGTTCTCAACGAACGACTGACCAGTGAGGGCGAAGAGCCCGTTGCCTTCGACCATGACTGCCGCGAGGGGATCTGCGGCATGTGCGGAGCCGTGGTAAACGGCCACCCCCACGGCCCTGAAAGGGAAACCACCCTCTGTCAGCTGCATATGCGGCACTTCAAGGATGGTGATACCCTGGTGATTGAACCTTTCCGAGCCAGGGCCTTTCGTATAGAGAAGGACCTGGTCGTCGACAGAAACGGCCTGGATAAAATTATAACCGCCGGTGGTTTTATTTCAGTCAACACCGGTGGTGCACCCGATGCCAACAGCATCCCTGTTCCCCAGAAAAACGCTGAAGAAGCCATGGATGCCGCTGCCTGCATCGGCTGCGGTGCCTGTGTGGCGGCCTGCCCCAATGCCTCGTCAATGCTCTTTGTTGCGGCCAAGGTCTCCCACCTTGCCCTCCTGCCGCAAGGTAATCCTGAGCGTGCAAGACGGGCCCTCGACATGGTCAGGCAAATGGATGAACTGGGATTTGGGAACTGCTCCAATGAGCGAGAATGTGAAGCGGCCTGCCCGAAAGGTATATCAATACGCAATATCGCACGAATGAACAGGGAATTCCTGAAAGCTGCCATTTTCTCTGACGAGGATTAGTGGTGCTCTCTCCATCCATTCTGGGCGCTCTTCTCCCGGTTTTTTTCATAATCATTTCCGGATACTGTCTGAAAAAAATAAAGTTTCCGGGAGATGAATTCTGGCCGGGCACGGAGAGGATAGTCTACTATTTCCTCTACCCGGCCCTCCTTTTCTCAAGCAGTGCCGGAGCTTCCTGGAAGTTCTACTCAGTTGCCTCCATGGTCTGGGCAATTCTTGCCGCCCTGTTTGTCATGACCGGCCTCCTGCTGCTCTTCCGGCCGCAACTCACAAGAAATAATGCTGCCTTTACCTCTGTTTTCCAGGGATCGATCCGTTTTACCTCGTATATCGGGTTTGCTGCCGCATTTTCCCTTTTCGGCGACGAAGGGCTTTATCTGACCGCTGTCTTCATCACGGTCATGATCCCCATGGTCAATATTCTTTGTGTAATGGTTCTTGTCCGCTATGGTGGCCAGAAAGGCCGCTGGTATTGGATTTTTACCACGGTCATAAAAAATCCACTGATCATAGCCTGCCTCGCCGGCATGGCTCTCAACCTTCTTGGTCTGCAGCTGCCGGCGGTGATAAAAGACCTGGCTACCATTCTCGGCCGCGGCTCTTTACCTCTGGGCCTGCTTGCGGTAGGCGCCTCTCTGCAGGTTGCCACAATTAAAAATACAGGGTATGAGGTCGTCTCTGCCTGCCTTCTGAAATTGATACTCATGCCTTTTCTGATGTGGCTTACCTGTACGCTAATCGGCGTCGACACTCTCTCGACAGCGGTTGCGGTCCTTTTTGCAGCTCTGCCCGGTTCTCCCCTATCTTACATACTGGCAAAACAGCTGGGCGGTGACACAAAACTCATGTCCGCAATAATCGCCGTGCAGACCGGCATATCGATGCTTACCCTGCCGGTTGTCATCTCCCTTGTGACGCACTGAGAGACATGCAGCGGCCTAAAGAAAAAGATCCTCTCTCGCTTGCCGCCCTTATCGGGGCAAACCTTATCCCTTTTGTGGGGGTCTTCTTTTTCCGCTGGGATATAAGCTTTATCGTGCTTCTCTACTGGTTGGAAAACCTCATCGTCGGCTTTTACAACATCCTGAAAATGGCAACCGTAAAAATGACAGATACGGCTGCGAACCTGCATAAACTGCTTGTCATCCCCTTTTTCTGCATTCATTACGGGGGATTTTGCGCCATTCACGGTGTTTTTCTCACCGTATTTTTCAAGATCGGCACCGAATCATCACCTTTTGCAGGAAGCAGTGACTGGTGGGGACCGCTGATTTTCCTACAGCTTCTTTTTTCTGTAATTGCCAAACTCTGGGCCAGCAGACCCCCTGAGATGATCTGGGCCGTGCTCGGTTTATTTGTCAGCCATGGTATATCTTTTGTGGAAAATTACCTCCTGAGCGGCGAGTATAAAAAGAAAGATCTGCAGAAACTGATGCACCAACCCTATCAACGTATTGTTGTTATGCACATTACCATCCTGGCCGGCGGGATTTTTGTCATGAAACTGAACTCTCCCCTTCCCCTCATGATAATTCTCATCATACTCAAGATATTCTTTGATCTATATCTGCACAAAAAATCACACAATCCAAAACAAAAGGCCAAACCGACAGGGAAGAAAGATTCCGGCCCTACCCGGGAAGAGATGCCCGGCTGAAGGCTGCAGTGGTGTGACATCCTTGCGTGGCAGCAAGGGCGCATTTAAAAGAAATGAACGCTAACCGCGCAGGTTCTTGTTAATTACGCCAGGTGCTGATATCTGCACCTGGATGCAGCTCTCAGCCCGATTTTACGCATTCCCACACTTCTTAGGATTTTTTCAGAATAGCGAAGGGCGACGACTTCAATTCTGTCCTGCAGTTGCAGGTCTCTTCATTCAGGTTGGCGCCGCATCTGGGACACAGACCCTTACAGGAATCTGAACACAGATGTTTTCCCGGGATCATGAGGAAAATCTGCTGCTGTAATATCTCAAATACGTCAATGACCGGTTCCTGCAGGTAGATCATATCCATTTCCACAGGGCTGCATTCATGCTCAGCCGGCTCAAGTCTGCTGTTGGTCGCATACTCCAGGTCCAGGGCAAAAGTGCTGTCCAGGTTCATGGTATAATTCTCCAGACAGCGGTCACATTCAAACGTGATTGTTGTCGTGATCTCTCCCTCAAGCAGCACCCTGTCATCGCCGTTTCTCTTCAAGACAATCACACTACGTACCGGTCCGGTGCGCTGCAGTTCCCTGTCCGGGAACCATGATTCATCGTGTATCTCGAACCGCAATCCCTCCACGGGTATCTCACCAAAATGCACCTTCATGATTTACACCATTCCAAGAGGTTTATAATTGTAAAACAGGCTGGCTGTTCTTCACGCAAAAGCCTCCAGCCATTTGTCAACCGCGATCCGGAGGAGTTGGTAAAACCTTTCAGAACCGCCAAGTCCTTTACGCCCGAAGGTATAATTGATCTCGAGAAAGAAAGGGTCGCTCTCTCCGGGCAGAAAGACGAGATCAAAGGCTGCAAGATTGATGCCGGACTGGAGGCAGAAATGCTTAACCTTCTCCCTGCCCCTCTCCTGCAGTCCGGGATCTGATACAGCATCGATCTCGCCCCCCCGGGCAACATTGTGAAGAAAGTCCGGCCCGCTTCTCCAATAGCTGAAAAACCGGTCTCCGATTACAACCACCCTGAGGTCCCTTTCCAGGGCTGCAAAATATTCCTGGATCACAAATCCGCTGTTGCCCTGAAATTCAAACTGTTGCAGCGTCTGCAGCTTTACCTCGAGTTCCTCCTGGCCTTCAATGAGCCATACCTGCTTCCCTTCTCCTCCCTGTGCCCCTTTCAATACAAAGGGGTACGGGGGCAGTTCAGGGATCAGATGGTCCATTTGCGGATGATCGCCACGCAGGGTCTCAACCCTTGGAAAAACAAGGGTGTTTGGATGCTTCGCGCCAAATGCCCAGAAAGCCAGCGTATCCCCTATCTTTCCTTCCCACTGAAATCGGATGTCATAATTAGGGAAGACATGCGGGCACAGCTTCTTGCAGAGGCAATAGAATTCCCGGCCCACGGTCTGCGGCAGAATTACTGCCGCGGCCCTGCTTATCTCATGGAACAGCTTCCTGTCCCAGACTCCCCTGTCCCAGCAAAACGTGTCCCCTCCTATGACCGGGTGCATGGACAGCACTCTGCCCGACCCTTTCGGATATCCCGCTATCTTCCTACTGTTTTGTTCCACAACCTTCATGTATCTCAAATTCTGGTATTGTCAACAGGAAGGTTAGAATTCCTTGAAGACCTTGGCAAGGGAATCGCCTGCAACATGGATAGTGAACTCGTTGAAATAGCCGAAAGGTGTCACAATGACCTGAAAATCCGTCCTCTCGAGCCGGCTTGCAACCTCGTCCAGCAGCTCCCCGGAAAAAGAAGGCTCTGCCTTGCTGCTGGACAAATGATTGAATGAATGGAGCACAACATTTCTTGTCGCAAACTTGCCGCACAACCACTTCACGTTCTTGATAAACTTCTGAACAACCTTGGTTCTTTTGGACACGTCTTCAGCCTCAACATGAAAAAATACGACAACAGCATCCTTTATGCTCTCGCTTTTTTCAATAGCAGGAACCGTGGGCAGACTCCTGGCAGCAGTTTCATATGAAAAATCATGCGCAAAGAAAAGGAGGAGTTTCATTGTCATACACTCAACTTGGCATACTGTAAATGGGCTTATAGTTTTCGCAGCTCCCCTAAAATAATCTCCGGATCAAGACGATTGGTATAATCAGCATCAATAAATGCAAACGAAATGATACCGTTCTGCTTAACCACATAGGTTGCTGGGACGGGCAGTTCAAAACTTTGATCGCCATTAGCTCTTGGCAGATCAATGCCAAAATTCCTGTAAATTTCCTGCATTTTATCTGAAAGCTGAAAAACAAGCCCAAAATCCTTAGCTACTTTGTTGCCGACATCGCTTAACACCTTAAATTCCAAGGCAAGTTTTTCGGCTGTGGACAACGAATTATCCGGCAGCTGGGGAGATATTGTCACCAGTTCCGCCCCCAGGGATTTAATCTCCGGCAATGATCGCTGCAATGACCGCAGCTCAAGATTACAGAACGGTCACCATACCCCGCGGTAGAAACTTAAGACCATGGGCCCTTGGGCCAATATGTCTTCAGAGGAAACCCTCTTCCCGAAAACATCGGGCAGAATAAAAGACAGCATTTTGTCACCAGCCTGGCAGCTTGTTTTTTCAATTCCTGACTGCACCAGCCCCTGCACAAATTTACCGATTTCCATCATAATTTCACGGGGAATTTCCTGTCCCAGCTGCCGCTTTAAGTCATTGAGTTGTTCTGTTAGTCCCACACTGTTCCTCATAATTAAATTATTAATTATGTCCTGGAAGCTGCCATACCACATTAAATTCTTATCAAACAGGATTATCGTGGTTATTATACTAAAGCAGGTTTGGTCTTTACGGTATAAAAATTGACTCTGGTTTATCGCCTATGCAAACGGCCTGGCTCATAACAATGTTTGTTTTCAGTGTCGCTTTTTTTCTTATTTTCTTTGCCATCTATTTTTTCCGGCCAAAAAAAGATGATAGAATCATACCGGACAACCTTGAACGGGAACTCTTAGACCCGGAGGACATACCACTTCCCCATCGGGCGGAACCGAACTGGCCCGCTTTGCTTGAAACCTCCAACGGCAAAACGGCAGAGGCCAGTATAACCAGTGTCACCCATGGCAGTGCCTTTATCAGGACTGCCGCCAAGCTGTCCATCGGTGAAAAATTCCAGCTGACAATTCACCTGCCTGACCGGCCTCACTTGCAATTAAGAGCCCAGGTCATCTGGTCTAATATGCATCTGCCCCCCGAGAAAGTGTTAAACCATGGCATGGGAATACGGTTCATTGAAGTGGGCGAAGATGCTATCTGCCTTGTTCGGGACACCCTCAACCAGCAAACCCTGCCCCGAAAACCCGGGGATGATACCCTGCCGGGCACTGCCCCGGGAAATGCTTCTTAACCCGGCGGCCAGCTGAAAGATCTTCCAGCCAGGAGATGAAAGTGCATGTGAAAGACCTCCTGGCCAGCTCCGGCGCCGTTATTGAGGACCAACCGGAACGCATCAGAAACGTTTTCCTTTTCAGCAACTTTATAGGCAACGATCATCAGATGCCCGAGGAGATCCTGGTCGTTTATTCCTGCGTCATTCAACATGGACAGCGGTTTTTTGGGAATTATGAGAATATGGACAGGGGCCTGCGGGTTTATATCCCTGAATGCAAGGCTCAAATCATCCTCATAGACAATATCCGCAGGAATTTGTTTGTTGATGATCTTCATGAAAATTGTCTCAGCCATTTCTTTTCTCTCCCTTTGCGGTCCGCCATGCAGGTAAAACAGATTACCCACGTTTGGCCATTATCGGATTATTGCAACTGTCAGGCAGAACTTTTCTCCTTGCTGGGCATCATATTTAGTTCTCAGGATGTTTTAATTGTAAGCGCATCTTCCTAAAATTGCAGCAACATTCTTCTTTCTACATCGTGGCACCCCTGGTATGCTATATGCTTCATTGTCAGCAAGGCTGGGAATCCGAAATTCCCCAGCATACGCAACGAATAACTTTCAGCAACCCATTAAGTTGACCGCAAGGAAAACGGCGGACCGAGAATCTAAAACTTTGCGGATATTTGATATCTGCAGCAACGGAAAAACCTGATAATCCCGGCGGAAATATCACCCTCTCAGAAATACTATTCGGCACACTGCTTGCGGTTGGGGCCATCAGTTGTATTTGGATTTCATCAACATTGCTGATCCACCTTTGCTCCAAGTTGTATCGAGGTTTTTCTGCTTCCCTCGTTATACGCAACAATCACTCCGCACACGGGATTGCAACAATTTTTGTCACATACCGGTGTCTATTTATGACAAAAATTGATACAACTGTTTTGCTTCTTTCCTGAGCCAAACAAAATATTCTGTAAATTTTAATGTCGTTTGACCTCGCTGCCGTTTTTCAGGTACACTGCAGTTTCACAAAATATGTCATTTTCAAACCGGGAAGCCACCTGCATATACTTACCAGAGGAGAACACGATGAACGCACTGTTTGACCAGACAACAATCAACGGCATGACTCTGCAAAACAGGCTTGCACGGTCTGCAACATGGGAAGGGATGTGTGATGTTGAAGGCAGGCCCGGCGAGAAACTTATTTCCTTATACCGCGAACTGGCCCGTGGTGGAGTGGGACTCATTATAACCGGCTATACCTTTGTCAGCCCGGAAGGAAAGCAGTTACCCGGCAAAATGGGAATCCACAAGGAAGAGTTTGCAGATGTTATGAAAAAAATGACCCGTACGGTGCATGATGCAGGCTCAAAAATATGCATCCAGCTGGTACATGCGGGCGGGCAGACAGATTCCGCAAACGCTGGGCAGCAACCCATAGCACCCTCCAGCGTCAAAACTGATCAGTATCCTGAAGTGCCGGCTGAAATGTCCAAAGAGGATATTTCAGCTGCCACCTCTGCTTTTAAGAATGGTGCCCGCCGCGCCCAGCAATGGGGTTTTGACGCAATACAGATCCATGGCGCCCATGGATATCTTATCAACCAGTTTCTCTCCCCCCTGACAAACAGGCGGCAGGACGAATACGGCGGACCCCTTGAAAACCGCTGCCGCTTTCTCCTGGAAGTTTACGAGGCAATCCGGTCTGTCGTCGGACCAGACTTTCCTGTCATGATCAAGCTTAACGGCTCGGACAACCTGGAAGGCGGATTTACAATAGAAGATGCCGTAATCACTGCAAAGACCCTTGACAAGGCAAGCATAGACTGCATTGAAATAAGTGGAGGTACTCCGGCATCCGGGGACCGGAGCCCTGCCAGGATGAAAATTGACTCCCAGGAAAAGGAAGCGTACAATCTGCCGCTTGCCAAGCAGATAAAAGCTGCGGTCACGTGCCCGGTCATGGTTGTGGGTGGTTTCAGGAGTTTTGCAGTGGCGGAAAAAACCATCCAGAAATCGGCAGATTATGTTTCCATGGCAAGACCCTTTATCCGGGAGCCTGGCCTGGCACTCAGATGGCAGAATGGCGACAGGTCTCCTGCCCGCTGCATATCATGCAACGGCTGTTTCAAACCCGGGATCAAGGAAGGCGGGATCTACTGCGTTGTGGAGAAAGAAAAGCAGGAGAAAAAATAATACTGCGGGTGAAACAATATCACCCGCAGTATGCATGGATTATAACAACCAGTTTACCGGCCTGGCACTGCCGCTAACACGCAGTTCATCCCTGGACAAAATGGATAAGCACCGACGTTGAGATCCAGACGATCCATAAGGCAAGAAAGCCGACTACCGCCCCATAGCATATGTTTGTCCTGTTGATTTCCACCGCACGGCTTTTACCGTGTTCCTGCCTCCAGTTTTCTTGCATACAAGCACCTCATAATTCGTTTTTCTTCTATCTCAAGTGTTTTTTTTCACTTTCTTCCAAGCCAAGCTGAACTCAGGCTCCATTCGCTCCTGTTATATGCAATGCATATGCCATATACTGCAATGCATGAAGTGTAATTACCTGATAAAGGGCGCGGCAGCTTGAGGCTCAGGACAGCAGGATATAATGCCGAGAAAGGAGAGGTTGCCTGCTGCGGCCGGTCAGGATCAAATCTTCACCCAAGGCGGCAAAGGACAATCAAGGGCGTAAACCAGCAGACGGAAAATTTCCGCTTCTTTCATCGTTATTTGCTTATCATGCACCAGGCACTGAAAAGCAGCAGATATCAGCGACTTTTTCACCCTGGGGCCGAAATGGGACAGGCGGTCGAGCACCTCATCGAGCCGTATGGACCTGCATTCCTTTCTGCTCATATAATGCAGCAGGCTGGCATGTTGCGCAAAGGTTGCCGCAGCCTCGAAAAACGCCTTCTCTGCCTCCTCGTTTTCATGCCCAATATTTGCAAGAAGTGACAGGATGCAGGAGATTTCCGGCACTGCATCCCTGATGGAGTTTATTTCCGTAACGAACCGCTGTTGCTTGACAAAGCTTCTCTCAAGACGCCTGACAATAATGTGCTGCAGGGCAAACTCGAACAAACTCACGCGCCTGTCGACCGTGACGAGTCTTGTAACATTTTCCTCAAACCTCCTGAATTGCTGCAGGGACATGGATCGTAAGGACGGCATGGCAAGGTCCATGAGGGGCAGCCTTGCTGCCTCGTCCAGGGAAAGCATCTGCGGGAGAATTTTTTCCGTTGTCTCGATTACCGCCTGGTCAGCCGCGCTTCTAAGGTGCTTCATCTGCTGGCCACGCACAGTTGCGTCCTTGTCAAGCAACAGCCCGTAAATTACCGCACGGGCGCCAAAAGGATCGTTGGCAGCTTTGCGAATTTCTTCCGGGAGTGAATCAAGCAGCCTGCGGGCAGCCAGAAGGTGCTCCCTGAGCGGTGCGCCTATGTCCCTGGTTATATTCTTTGGATCGGCAGCCAAAACTGCCAGGGCGATCATGACACCCTTCCCGATCGTTTTTTCACGTGGCAGCGGGCCTTCTGATCCGGCTCCCTCCTTCCCGGCCATTTCTTTTTCCAAAGCAGCTCCCTGGTCTCTTGCAACCTTCGGATACATGCCGTCAAAGGCAGGGTCAAGCCTTTTTATTCTATCCGTAAGGGGTGGGTGGGTTGAAAACGCTCCAATCCAACTGGCCCTAAGGCCGTTGCTGAAAAACATGTGGCTGATCTCCTCGGCACTGTTGTTTTTTATGAGAGAACCTGCCGCGAGGCCGCCTATCTTCTTTAATGCGCCGGCAAGACCAGACGGATTCCTTGTAAACTGAACTGCCGAAGCATCGGCAAGATATTCCCGCTGTCGCGAAACCGCGCTTTTTATAAGCTTGCCAAACAACACACCCACATAGCCGAAAATAAGCAATGCCAGGCCAAAAAGCGCGGCCCCGCCGCTGTTCTTACTGCTGCGGCTTCGACTCGATCCCCTCAGGATCGATTGTCCTATCAGGGCTATCAGCAGTAACCCGTGCAGAAACCCAACCAGTTTCAAATCAAGCCACATATCACCGTTTAAAATATGGCTGAACTCATGGGCAATAACTCCCTGCAGCTCATCACGATTCAGGGTTTGCAGGGCTCCCCTGGTAATGCCGATCACGGCATCATCCGGAGTAAATCCTGCGGCAAAGGCATTGATGCCCTCCTCTGCCATAAGGTAGACCGGAGGGACGGAGACCCCTGAGGCAATGGCCATTTCCTCGACAATGTTCAAAAGCCGCTTCTCGAGAAATTCCCTGCTGCTGGCTGGAATGAGCTTTCCCCCCAGCATTTCCGCCACCCTGGCCCCACCGGATCTTAGTATGGCAATTTTATAGAGTGAACCGGTAATGACAACGAGAAGAGTGGCTCCTGCCACAAGGCCGAAAAGTTCCGGGTTCCAGATCCCGGCAGCAGCAAACTGTCCTGTCTGGTTTTCCCGGTAGACGAAAAGAAATGTTATTGCCAGATAAACGGCGACAATGATACAAAAAACCGCCAGTCCAAAATAAACAAGCAGCAGGCCGGTTTTCTTGCGCGCAACATCCTGGCTGGCAAAAAAATCCATGACGATTGACTGGAGCTGGTTCCGCTTGAATTAAAAGGATACTTTCGGGGCTTCCTTTTCCGACTCAACCTTTATCTCGAAAAGCTGCGCCTCTTTGAAAGCGAACATGTTGGCAATGAAATTATTTGGGAAGACTTCCCGCGCCGTATTGTATGCCATGACAGCATCGTTGAAAGCCTGCCGTGCAAAGGAGACCTTGTTTTCCGTAGTGGTCAGCTCCTCGCTGAGCTGCATCATGTTCTGGTTGGCCTTCAGATCAGGGTATGCCTCGACCAGAGCAAATAAGCGCCCAAGCGTACCTGTCAAAGTGCTCTCAGCACCGATAAGACCCTGCATCGCTTCAGTATTGCCGGGATCCGCCGCTGCCTTTTCCATGGCCGTTGAAGCCATGTTCCGGGCCTTGATCACCGCCTCAAGGACTTCGCGCTCATGTTTCATGTACCCCTTTGCAGTCTCAACCAGGTTTGGGATAAGATCATAGCGTCGCTTAAGTTGTACATCAATCTGGGCAAAAGCGTTCTTGAAACGATTCTTCAGCTGGATCAGCCTGTTGTAGATGGAAACAACAATTAAGACGCCAAACACGATGACTGCCAAGATAACAAGTAGTACAACCGTTCCGCTCCCCATTTATCCCTCCTCTTAAAAAGTATAAATATTTTAAACCGCAGTGTCCTGTTCTCTTCATTCCCATTTTTGCCCGCCTGAAAAAACCAGGACTAATCCCTGCCATGCTAATCGCAGACCACCTGGGATCCCTGGGGCAGTGAACTCAAACATGCCAATACCTTATTCTTTTCATCCAGCGTTAATTCAGCGCCCTGTTTCACCATGAATGCAATGGTCTTTCCCCACTTGCCGACACTCTTGGTGCCGAGGGCATCACAAATTCTTGTCTTGTAGTGGCACCGTGTACATTTTGCATTGACCAGAGAACTGCAGACTGCATCGGGCGGTGCTTCTCCTATGTTTCCTGTCCCGCTGCAGGCTGCAACAAAAATAAAAATCATGCTCATCGTAATAAAATAAATTGTAAATCTCGCTACAGTTTTCATTATCATACACCTGGCTTTCAAGTAATAGATACATAGTGATGTAAAAAGGCTGCCCCTTTTTCTTTACCATATTCTGCCGATGTATTGCACTCCCTGAAATATTTTGTTCAGAAAATGATTATCCAGCAGGTATTCCATAGTTACAATTCGCCAACCCGCACCTCGGTTTTTTGAGTTTGCTCTCTAACATATACGCCATAAATGATTATAGTTCTTATAATCATATAAAATGAATTCCGGAGGAACCAGATCATGAATAATTTCATATTGCTTTTAGCAGGATTTTTTCTTTTTTTTATGCTTGTTTCCCAGGTAGTGTCAGCCGATACTGGCTCACCTGTTGAGGATAAGAACAATGTACAGAGGGCCACTTTTGCAGGCGGCTGCTTCTGGTGCATGGAAAAACCCTTTGAGGAACTTGATGGCGTATTATCAGTCACCTCTGGATATACCGGGGGGAGCACCACTAATCCGACCTATCAGGATTACGGCAGCGGTGGGCATATCGAGGCGGTGGAAATCGCCTATGATCCCACAAAGGTTTCCTATGAAAAGCTGCTGGATGTATTCTGGCACCAGATTGACCCTACTGATGCAGGCGGGCAGTTTGTCGACAGGGGCAGGGAATACACCACGGCTATTTTCTACCACGATGAAAAACAGAAAAGATTGGCGGAAACCTCGAAGAGCAATCTTGCCAATGAAAATATCTTTGATAAATCCATCGTAACCCCGATTCTAGCGGCTATGCCCTTTTACCCGGCAGAGGACTATCACCAGGATTATTACAAGAAGAACCCGTTGCGCTACAAATTTTATCGCTATAACTCCGGCAGGGATAAGTTCTTGGACAAGACCTGGCAGGAAAGGCAAATGAACAAGGAAAAAATGTCAAAAAATGAACTGAAACAGAAACTCACCCCTCTGCAATATGAGGTCACACAAAATGAAGGTACGGAACCACCTTACAAGAATGAATACTGGGAAAACAAGAAGCCCGGCATATACGTGGACATCGTCTCCGGCGAACCCTTGTTCAGCTCCACTGACAAGTATGATTCCGGTACAGGATGGCCAAGTTTTTCCCGGCCCCTTGTCCCAGAGAATATAGTGGAAAAAGAGGATAGGAAGCTGTTTAGTGTTCGGACTGAAGTAAGAAGCAGGGAGGCAGACTCCCACCTCGGGCATGTCTTTGATGACGGACCGCCTCCAACAGGTTTGCGTTACTGCATGAATTCAGCCGCGCTGAGATTCATCCCGGCTGAAGATCTTGAAAAAGAGGGGTATGGGAAATTTATGTATTTATTCAGCAAGTAAAGCAAAATACAAATCTTCTATTTTTCTGTCTTGACTCCTCGTCAAGGGTACTTATGATAGGCTTGGAAACATATCTTTATTAACCCTTTTTCGAGGAGTTTTTCTATGGCGGATAAATTGATTTTTGTAGTAACATGTGCAGACGATAAACCGGATAAGGCAACAATCCCTTTTGCCTTGGGGAATTCAGCCCTTGCCATGGATGCGCAGGCGATAATAATCCTCCAGTCAACCGGTGTTTTTTTAGGGAAGAAAGATTATGCCCGTCATATTCACGCGCCGGGTTTCCCCCCATTGCAGCAGCTCATGGAGATATTCAAAGAGGAAGGCGGCAAACTTTATGCCTGCGAACCATGTATCAGGGCCAGAAACATTACTGCCGAAGACCTGCTGGAATATATTGAGATTGTCTCCGGACCTACGCTGGTGGATGGCTACCTGGAAGCGAAAAACGTAGTTGTCTATTAAGAAACAGCAATTATGCAGATCAGGATTCTTTCGTACAATATGCACAGGGCCATCGGTGTTGATCGGCGTTTCAAGCCCGAAAGAATTGCCAAGGTACTCACCCACCACCAGGCTGACATCGTACTCCTGCAGGAGGTTGACGTTGGGGTACCCCGCTCCAGAAACCTTGATCTTGCCAAAGAAATGGCCGAAGCGGCCGGTTATCCCCACTATGTTACAGGCCTCAATGTTAGGTTATCCCAGGGAAAATACGGCAATGCAACCCTGAGCAAATTTCCCATCAGCAAATCCCGGAACATAAACCTGACAATAGGGCCGCGAAAAGCCAGGGGCTGCCTGCATTCCACCATCCGGGTCAGCAACTCGATTGATTTCGATTCCCAGGTTGAGGTATTCAATATGCACTTGGGGCTCTCCACCCAGGAAAGGGTCAGACAGATTGGGGTGCTTATCCATTCAGAGGAATTCAATTCTATGGCGCCTGAAACACCCTGTCTCGTCGGAGGAGACTTGAATGACTGGCGAACTCTGCTGGCTCCGATCTTTACCGATATCCTGAATTTCCAATGCGCCACCAATCGCAGCGGCGGCTATCATGACCCTTACCTTACCTATCCCTCCTTTTCGCCGACCGGCGGTCTTGACAAGATCTTTTACCGCGGCCCCTTGGAACTTCTCAAGCGGCGACGCTGTTGGATGGGAATCACCAGGCTGGCGAGCGACCATCTTCCCGTAATAGCCGAATTTCAACTGCATCCCCCCGGATACAGCCAGCCTGCAGCTCCTCAAAGCAGCGACCAGACAGAATCTGAAGTCGACAACTTCCATTTCCTGATATAATTTAAAACATTGCCTGACTGATTTTTTCAATTTACTATGCAGGCATCAGTTTGACTGTTTCAGTTCAGGAGCGTTGCCGATTGTTTCCTCTTGTCTTTTTGTGGGGGCTTTCTGCACGCACTTGGGTGAAATGATGCTTTCCATGTAAATGTCTGGATAAGACTTTGGAGAATAATCAAGAGCACAGGACCAGTTCACTTTCAACTGTTGAAACGGCCTCCCGCCTGCTCGAGGTAGTCAGGGAGTTGGCCACAGAAGTTCATCCCGGGTACAAAGAATCTGTCAAACCTGACCTGGACAGCTCCCTTGACCGGGATCTCGGTTTTGACAGTCTGGTCCAGATAGAACTACTGGTACGCATTGAAAAGTCCTTTAACATCACACTCTCCGAACAGATCCTGGTAACCGTGGATACTGTCCGTGATCTACTGCGGGCAGTCATAAGTTCCGGGGCCGGAAAATACGCAACCATTGACCGGGAAATAGCAGCTGTAAAACTGGCCGGCATTGAAAATGCTCCGCTCATGGCTAAGACCCTGGTTGAAGTTCTTCAGTGGCATGTTGCAAAACATCCTGACCGGCCTCATATCCGCTTTTACAGTGACCAGGACGATGATGAGATCATTACGTACCTTGATCTATGGACCGGCGCGGAACTTGTAGCATCGGGGCTGCAGCATTTCGGGCTTGAGCCGGGAGAGTCAGTTCTTATCATGCTGCCGACAGGGCGTGAATATTTTTTCACTTTCTACGGTATCCTGCTGGCAGGCTCCATACCTGTCCCGGTCTATCCTCCCGGCAGGATCAAGCAGATCGAGGAACATTTGCTTCGCCACAGCGCCATTGCAAATAACTGCCTGGCCAGGATCATGGTGACAGTGGAGGATGCAAAACCCTTCGCCAGGCTCATGCATACCCAGGTCGTCCATCTGCGCCATGTTGTCACCGTGCCCGAGTTGCTCCAGACTGGAACCGATGCCTTACCCGGCTTCAGAAAACCCGTGCTCACCTCAGAAAACATCGCCTTCCTGCAGTACACCTCCGGCAGCACAGGTATGCCGAAAGGCGTGGTCCTCAGCCATGCAAACCTATTGGCCAACATCCGTGCCATGGCAAGCGTACTTGGCGTCACCTCGGAAGATGTATTCGTAAGCTGGCTGCCGCTTTATCATGATATGGGACTGATCGGGGCCTGGCTTGGAAGCCTTCATTTTGCCTGCCAATTGATCATCATGCCCCCCCTTGCCTTTATCGCCCGGCCGCAGCGCTGGCTGTGGGCCATCCACAAGTACGGCGGCACATTGTCTGCTGCCCCCAATTTCGCCTACGAACTCTGTCTGCGACGCCTTGAGGATACGGATATCGAGGGCCTTGATTTAAATTCGTGGAGGATCGCCTGCAACGGCGCCGAATCTGTCAATCCCACTACCGTCAGGGAATTTGTCAGACGATTCACCAGGTATGGATTCCGGCCGGAAGCGATGATGCCCGTATACGGCTTGGCGGAATCAACGGTCGGCCTCGCTTTCCCTAAACCCGGAAACAGGGTCAGAATCGACAGGATAAGGCGTGAGACCTTCATGGATACGGGAACGGCAATTCCGGCTGAGGAGTCGGATAGCGAAGCACTGGAATTCGTCAGCTGCGGAGAACCTTTGCCCGCGCACCAGATCAGGATCGTTGACCCGGCGGACCGGGAACTCCCTGAACGGGTGGAGGGAAGCCTGCAATTCACCGGGCCTTCAACAACAATGGGATATTTCAAGAATCCTGAGAAAACAAGAGAACTTTTCCATGGCGAGTGGCTGGATTCCGGCGACAAGGCTTATATGGCCGAGGGCGCCGTTTTCATCACCGGGCGTTCCAAGGATATTATCATAAGAGCAGGCCGCAACATCTATCCCGCTGAACTGGAAGAGGCCATAGGCAAGGTTCAAGGCATTCGGGAAGGAAACGTTGCGGTTTTCGGCTCAAAGTCCTCCGAGAGCGGCACGGAAAGGCTTATAGTCCTGGCTGAAACACGAAAAAAAGATGAACAGGCCCTGGCTAATATTAGGACCAGGATCAATACCATTGTCACCGACCTGGTTGGCAGCCCGCCTGATGAAGTGGTGCTGGCTCCCCCTAACACGGTCTTGAAAACATCCAGCGGCAAGATCAGGCGCAATGCCAGCAGGGACATCTATGAGAATGGACTTATCGGCAAACCGCAGCAGGCTGTCTGGCTGCAGCTCGCCCGCTTAACGTTAAAAAATCTTAAACCATGGCTGCGGAGCTTCTTGCAGCAGACCAGGGCGGGACTCTTTGCCAGCTGGTGCTGGCTTCTTTACTGCCTGCTTGCCCCGGTTGTCGGCATTCTGGTATTCATGTTGCCCGTTGAAAAACTTCGCTGGTCGGTCATGCGGATCGCTGTTAAAATACTCGCCGCATCTACCATGACAAAAATCATGGTCCTTTCCAGCCGCAACCTGCCGCAAAAAAACGAACCATGCGTCTTTGTTTCCAATCATGCCAGTTACCTTGACGGATATGTCCTTACAGCAGCACTAGATCGTCCTTTCAGCTTTATTGCAAAAGCGGAACTTCAATCCAAATTCATTATCAAAATCCTGCTCAAGCGTATCGGCACCCTGTTTGTTGAGCGTTTTGATCAGCAGAAGGGTATTGAGGATGCCAAAATACTTATTGAAAAAGGCACAGAAGGACGCTCCCTCTTCTTTTTTCCGGAGGGCACATTCATGCGCATGCCCGGACTCCTGCCTTTCAGGATGGGAGCATTTGAAACTGCAGCCCGGACAGGCCTGCCTCTAGTACCGATAGCTATCAGGGGCACCCGCTCGATACTGCGGTCAGGTTCCTGGTTTCCACGTCATGGCGTGATATCGGTAACCTTTGGCAAACCATTAACAGTTGAAAAAACTTATGCAGCGGCTCAGGATACCTGGTCTGCTGCAGTGCAACTTCGCGATATGACACGGGAGTGGCTCCTTAAACACTGCGGTGAGCCGGACCTGGGGCATGAACGACCCCGGCTGCAGCCAAACGGCCCAACCCTGGACCGCTGAAGAAGACCTTTTCGGATTGCCTGGGAGCATTTACTTGTAAAGCCCGCATTTTTCCCCCTGGCTGTCAATGCAGACAAACGTGGTGTTAGTCCGGAAGATCGGCTCACCATCTCCGCTCTTAATATCATGCCGGAACACTTCAACTGCATACTGCACTGAAGTGGTCCCTTCCCTGGCCCTGTTGACCTCCAACCTGAGAAGAGTACCCTGCTTGACACTTTTCCTGAATTCTACCTTGTCCATTCCAATGGTGACAAAATTACAGCCAGGGTAATCAAGGCTTGCAGCTATCCAGGCTACTTCATCCACCCACTTCAGGAGGTTGCCGCCAAAAAGATAGCCGTAATGGTTGAGATGCTCGGGAAGAACCAGCTTGTAGTTTTCCATGCGTTTATCCTGAAAATTTTCTTTACCTGTTGTCCTTTTATTATACAATCAAACAAATAATCAGTATTCAGTATTATATTGCTATAAACTATTTTCTGTCTAGTATCCATTCAAACCGGGTAGGCAGATGGTTGACAAGCCTATGAGCAATTCAGTTGAAATGCAAAGAGTTGCAGCACGTAAAATATGACCCGGCTTCACTGGTTCTGACCGAGAGTTTCATACTTCAGCGGCGCAAGCCTTCTGAATTTAATAAATTTGTTCACTCCGCTTCGGAAACAACCTGCTCGGTTCAAAATATTTTAAAAAACGAATAGTACGCTACGATGCTCAGAGCTCCCCATACACGTTATAACAGGATATATACCTACCACGTTGACACCACCGGTTTTCATACAATCAATGATCCGGACCTCATCGGAGTCTGGGTTGAAGATGGCAAAACGATTTTCATCTTTCACGCGCCCAAGGACACCCTGATCCACGAACTCTGCCGGCAATATAACTGCCACCTCTTTTACCAGGCGGACCTTGACTATACTGATTGGGAAATGGGCAGGGATGTCACTCCCTTTTCCGTTGGCTCCTTGACCGTTGCGCCAATATGGGACCCCTCGGATGCAGAAATCAGGATAGATCCCAGCGTCGTATTCGGCAACGGTTTTCATCCTTCCACCCGCCTCTGCCTGGAATCCCTAGTCAGCTACCACATGAAACTCCCCAGGGGATTTACCGGTCTTGACCTGGGATGTGGTACCGGCCTGCTGTCAATTGGAGCTGCCAGGCTGGGAGCATCTACTGTCCTGGCAGTTGACCATAACCTCCTGGCATGTGAAGTGGCAAAACAAAATGCCTTGTATAACAAGGTCAACAAGAAAATTTTTGTGCAGCAGCTTGATCTCAGGGAAGAGTTTCCCTTTGCTGGGGTGGATCTCATCATGGCCAACCTGCATACTGAACTACTTGAGAACCTCTTCATGAACCCCTCTTTCTGGAAGGCAGGGCTGTATATCCTCTCCGGCTTTATGCCGAATGCTGAAGAACAGCTCCTGGCTGCGCTTCCTTACGCTCCTCCCCCATTCCTGGAACGGCGAGCCCTAGATAAATGGTGTGTCTGGATCATGGGCTCTGTTTAACAAAGAGCTCTAACGTGCCAGCAGGTAAGAGGCTAATAGGACATATTCGGCTATTATTGAAGCAAGATAGAGCATACTGTTTGCTGTACGTGAATCCTCCTCTGCTGCATCTGTAAAGACATATTCTTCAGGTACACGCTTATTTGCATAATTCCTCACCCAAAAAGGAACCTTGTTCTCGAGAAGATACTGCGAAAAAACCCTCTCCATCTGTTTTTCAGAAGCAGCCTTTCCGTACCAGGCCGAATACGCATCCATAAAGACAGTGAACTCACTCACCTCTAAATAATTCGCGGCACTTACAACACAATCGGTGTCAACAGGGTCATATTCTGTCTTCTCCATGATCACCACCCCCTGCCGTTGGCCATTGCTCCTTGTTAAAATCCCAGTCGAGACACGTCAAAACAATCCGCCCTTCAGCTTCTTTATATTAATAATTTCTGCATTGAAACCGTTGTTGTCAAGCGGGCCGAAATGCGCTTTAGACCAGTGCCAGAAATCTAGAAAAGCAACCCTTGAAAATCAATGGAAAAACACTTGGACAACCCTATCTATCTACCTATAAAGATTGTCAGGACATGAACAAGCCTATGACCCTGAATAAAATTATTGATTCGGAAGATTCTTTGCAGAAAGGGTCTGAACGAAGGACAACTCACTCGCTAAAAAAACAGTACCGGTCTTTTTGCCTGAAAATATCATTTCCCTGGCTATTGGAGACCGCAAGGCAGCCACGGCAGACAGGGTTCAATTTACAGTCGCGGCATTCTTCGGCACCCTGCCGGTAGCGTTTTGCAGCAGCGGAGTTATAAATCTCATCGAGGGATTGGTCCAGTATACTGCCAAGAGGCGAAGGGAACTTACGACAGGCATGGACCGTACCGTCCGCCAAGAGTGCCAGAAAGTTAAAGGCAGCCCCGCAGCCATACCCGGTGCATCCTCCAAAAAAAGGTTTTTTCTTCCTGTCGAAAATGACATTAAGCAGGTTTTCCTTCAGACCGAGACAGGGATTGGACTCCACAGCTTCGGCATAGTCCTCGAGGAAGGTTGGAAATTTTTCAGGATCAACAGAAACGAGATTTGCACCTTCACCTACCAGTGAAAGCCGATTGAAGGTAAAAAGATCCACCCGGTCACGGAGTATTTCGGCAAGCGGCAGGACCTGGTCCATATTGGCTCTTGTCAGTGTGAGCATAACCATGGAATAGACCTTGAGCTCCCGCAGCAGCTCAAGAAAAGCCAGCACTCTCTGGAAATGTCCTTCGCCCCGCATATAATCGTTATGCGTTTCAAGACCCTCAAGGCTAACCTGGTAGAAAGCAGGGGGCTGAATAGCCTTGAGCCTTTCAATCTGTTCCCGCGATGTAGGATTTCCAAGGATTGCCGTTGAAAAACCACGCTCTGAAGCTTTTTTGTACAATTGCTCAAAATGGGAATGAAGCAATGGGTTGCCGCCGGTAAAGGTTACCTGCCCATGAACATTACGGGAACTGCAGAATGCTGCCAGATCGTCCAGGATCGCTGTTTCCTGCTGGAGCGACAAGGACTTATACTGACTGCGGTCATAACAGTGGCGGCAGTGCAGGTCGCAAGCCTGGGTAATATGCCACTGCAGGGTGAAGATCCTGGCAGAAAAAAAAGCAGGATCAATATCTTCATATTCGATGGTGCTGTAATCCCTTTTTATCCCTGACTCGGGACCGGTAATAATGCCATCATTCAGGGCGCGGACAAGTGCAACTTCAACAGCAGCAAGATGTACATCTCCTTGACTGGAAACTTCAAGGAGAGGCAACTCCTCAAGGGTAATCTTCAGGACAAGCAGGTCCTCGCTGGTTAGGGGTTTTGCTTTAATCTTGCCGTTTAAAGGATGCTTCCAGATAATGATGGATTCCTTGCCCTTAACAGGTTCAATATGCGCAGCATCCTCATCAAGCAGAGAGAAAAGGTTTTTCCAGCTGTTCTCGAAAAGCTGAAGAGTCGGGTTGATTTCCAGTTTTCCAGTATGCTTCGGCACCGGACTGGCATCTGCTATAAGGCCGGAAACAAAAAATTCCAGGCGGGCCAGTTCACCGAGGTATTCCGGTAGCTGCTGCTCAGGAGCTGCTTCCGCCAGGGTCTCGGCAAAAAGCTCTACAGAGCCGGTCTGCCCTACAAGCTGCTGCAGCTTTTCTTCTGAAATGACTCTACAGCAAAGCGGATACGTTTTTCTGAAAAGCTGATAATTCCCCTGATTGTTGCTCTGCATGATCCAAGAAATAAATGAATAATAAAAAAAGCAACCGGATGTAGTTTCAAATCACATCCGGTTGCCCGTTTAATTCTGTAGTGCAACCTGCACTATTTACTGCCGCTTCAGCCACTGCCGCCAGCGGGCTGCTGGGCTGGAGCTTCCTGGGCTGGTGCTTCCTTTGTTGTTTCGGTGCCACCTGCACCGCTTTGTTTTTCACCACTTCAAGCGGTGCCCGCACATCCGCCCATTGATAGGCCTGCACCGGCAATCAGACCGGCAATACTCAGGCCTGCCAATAATTTCTTCAGGTCTTTATTGTCCATATCAACCTCCTTGTTACTGGTTAATAAAAAACAAACGCCTCTTTACCCTTACATAAATTATCATACTAATAACAAACAACTATCACAAAAAACAATGAAAAGCAACCAACCCCCTATATTTTTCGATACTAACCTCTCAACCGGAGCCATTAGCTATTTGTTGATAAAAATAGATACTATCAACTTTAGATGAGTTCACAAAACAGTTGGACATCTTGACTTTTTACTCCACTATTCCAAATACCAGAAACCAGCAGGAATTTTCACCCTTGCTTATTTAACTCCAAAACAATGGTAAAAGACCTTTAAGCATTCATTGCTTAAATGCATTCCTACAGAAAATATTCATTAATTTAATCTTTTGAATTGTTTCTTGAAACGGTATAGAATAATTAAAAAATACTAATTAAAAATGGAGGTGGGTTATATGATTGATAAAAAAGAACTCTGTAAAAAAATCACAGAACTGTATCCGGATATAGGGGTCTGCGAAATCGATGTCGATGCATTTTACAGTACCGCAAAGAACACCTGGGTCGTTGAATTGAAAAAGGGCGGGCAGAAATTACAGCATCATCTAGCCAAGGATGATGCCAAGGACTGCATAGACGGCAAACAATGCGTTTCTTTAGGACTTGAAATCGCTCAGCTTAAAAAAAATATTGAAACAAAACAGTTTTGACTGTTGGCGGAAATCAGCAAAACTCTTTTCGTCAAATTTCTCATTTGCGTAAAAATACCGGCTACCGACTACTGGGCATATTTTCGTAACCTCTTATTCCAGACCTGCCAAAATAAAAAACCGGAGAGGGGAATTAAAATCCCAACTCCGGCTTTATGTGTTCAGGGGCAATCTTAACTTATTATGAAATTCATTTTTCCCTGTAGACGGGCGATCATGTTAACCTGCGAAATTAACGAATTGCTATTGAAACCAGCCTGGAAACATTAATTAACAACCCTGATTTTCACCTCTGCAATTCCTTTGTCAACGTTTTCAATTTTTGAGAAAGCAGCTTGTGTAAGATCAATAATCCTGCCTTTAACATAAGGGCCTCTGTCATTTATTGTAACCACAACAGTCTTGTTATTATTTATATTTATAACAATTACCTTTGTTCCAAATGGTAATGACTTATGAGCTGCAGTCATTGCGTAATTGTTTAATTTTTCACCACTTGCTGTTTTCTTAGATTGATATTTCATGGAGTAGTATGAGGCTTTTCCAGATTCACTGTAACCAAGTAAGTCTGGCTGGGGTTTGATCTTCCCATGGCTTGAGCAGCCAATGAGGAATAACAGCAATGTTAAGGAAAAAGCAAATATAACAATTACTTGCAAGTAATAGCAAACTCTTTTTGAATTAATACCAACCTTCATGCTCATTGAATAAACGGGTTAATGAAACATTCCAAATGTTGCCATATACAAAGGAAACCTTAACCTTCAGACACAATATACCAAATATAATTAGCCAGATGGCAATTACTGTCCAAACCACAGCTTCATTTGTTCACAGGCCCAAAAGCAATAGTAACTTTTTATCAATCCATTTTGTTCAGATGGATAATAGCAACCTTAAATAATAAAAAAGCCCTCCCGGCTGGAGAGGCTCAGGGTGCGCCAAACGGTTCTTTATGGGGAAAGCCGAACAGGGGAAATTCCAACAATGCGATGGTTATTTTGTCGGTTCGATAAAATTGGGGCGCTTCGCCCATATATCATCAAGCTGGGCGTGAATATTTACCCCCCACTCTTGCAGTACAAGCAGTTCAGATAATGTTTCCTTGTCCTGGTCGGTGATTTCATCCAGAGCGTCACTTACATCTGCTATGATTTTATAATCGTCTTGCATGATGTATATCCTCCTGGGAAAAGATAAACCGGCTGCTACTATTTTTTCAAGAAAAGATAAGCTGCCAAAAGGTTTTTCCTGAGTCTTTTTTTCTAGTCTGAGAAAACGCTACCACCCCTCATTTCTGCTCCAAAGGCAACAAAAAAGTTCCTCCGTTTGAAGAGGCTTGAAAGAGATTGGGGGGTGGCACCAGATATTAATAAATCCTGACTCATGGGCGAGTTTTCGGGTGCCACCCCAGGATGAGAAGAGAATAGAGAAATACTCTTCTTATTTGATAATTCTGCAATATTTATGCAAAAAAGATATATTTTCTTATATTTCCTATTATTTCAAATAATTACGAATTCGCTTGTCTTAGAAATATAAGTTTATTGGGTTCCAATATGGGATTTTCCCAAATGTGTTTCTGGGTATATTGCTAACAACAGGAAGATATTGTGGAAATTGTTTGCATTTAGGGGCCAGGGCAATAAAAAGCCCCTTCGATTGCGGAGGCTTTAATATATAAAGTGGACATCTTGACCTTTTAAAAACTATTCACGAGTCAAAAGATATATCAGGCAACGCAACTTGGGGCTGCCTGTGAAATATAAGTATTTTGAATATATTTTGTAGTATTTGGGAGGTTATCTAAATTGGATAGTTGATCTGATAAGCAACAGTTTTTACATCCGTCACGATACCTTCAACACTTTTCGCACCGATCAACAAAGTCTGAAGCCAAAGAGAAAAGACCGTCTAAATTACGTGTAATTCTCTGTAACAGCAATGATACTATTTATAATGCAATTTGCGTTGACAATTGAAAATGAGACAACTACTATTCTAATTAATAACGATTCCTAAAAGGAAGGTGCAATAAAAAGCAGAATCTGGTCCACTCACCGCAGAGAGCTTGCCTGCGGATAGTCGATGAAGGTGGGTGTGCATCTCAGCTGTGGATTGACCTATCTTATTATTGTACCATCCACATCAAATACAGCAATGTCATGCAAAGGGAAGCCAATACTGTTATTCAGTGAATGACGATGGCGGTTGTCGATTAATAAGAAATAAAGGAGGTGGAATTATGAAAAGGGTATTTTTCCTAGTTGTGCTGTTTCTTATGACTTGCGGAACTGCTCATGCAGAAGATTTGCAGGTCAAAATACACCTTCTAAGCCAGGAAGGGATTGGCGATGCCATTGGCACAGTTACGATCAGCGTGACCGAATATGGCCTTGTCTTTACTCCGCAGCTCGAACGGCTCAGTCCAGGCCTGCATGGTTTTCATGTACACCAGAACCCGTCCTGCCTGCCGGCGGAAAAGGATGGCAAGATGGTCCCCGGCTTGTCAGCCGGGGGTCATTACGATCCGACCGGGGCAGGCATGCATGACACGCCTTTCGGTAAAGGACATCTCGGTGACCTACCGGCCCTCTATGTCGACGAAAACGGCATGGCAACGAGTCCGGTGCTTGCTCCACGGTTGGAAAAACTAGAGGATGTCAAGGGCAGAGCACTAATGATTCACGCCGGCGGTGATAACTATTCCGATATGCCTGCGAAACTTGGCGGCGGCGGCGCCCGCATGGCCTGCGGAGTGATTGAGTAGCAGGCTGATAAGTAAGTTGATAATTAATCGTTTTTCCAGCACGCGCTGAAAATCGGGGCGGTCTGAGACGACCGCCCCGAATCCTGATACACAGATAACTATTGATGAGTCTCCTGATAGGATGTCAAAGGAAATTCCGACAGTCACCGATGATATTTTTGCTGGGGCTTAGCAAGAGCATTTACCAATGACCTCATGCATATTGTAGGTAAACTGTATTTCTCCTTTACGTATAATTCTGCCTGTTGCCATATCACTTGCCATAACAGTCAGAAAATGCGTACCTGCTTTCAGGGCGGTCTTAGTGTTAAATTGAATAATCACCGTTGAGAACGCTTTGCCGTTGACTACTGTAACGGTTTTGTCGGATATTCCAAGCCCTGTCATTTGGCTGTGTTCCCCGGAAAATGCTAGGCTGACTTCTGGGATTCCCGGGCCGATGTTAAAAAATATCGGTACCTCCACTCTCTTATTATCAATAACATGGACAAGATCATTACGGTTATCGTTTGTCCCATAACTGAAATATGGATTGTTTTTGTTGGGAGTAGTGACCCAGTTGGAGAAAGTGAGAATTGCCAGGGAAAGGGCGATACCGAACCCAATGGCCGCAACTACTTTATAGCCAGCAAACTCAATAATTGTTTTTTTCGCCTTTATTGTCATGTACTCAGGCAATCATTTATGAGGAGCAAGGTTAACGTTTTGTTCAACTTGAGTTCCTGTTCCTGAATATATTTTGCCAAAATAGAAAATTCTTTGTCCCTTTTGTGGACTTGCCTTGTCAAACGGCAATGTTACTTAAAAACCAATCCATAAGTATTGGTGGTTAGCAATTAATAGTCGCGTACAAATCAATAAAACCTGACATTTCCTCATAACGGCTCTTGCTAGTTTAGAGCAACTGCTGCCCTTTCTGCTACTCCAATTATATGTGAAAGTTCAAAGGGTTTTTCGATGAATGCGTAAGCAAGGTCCTCAATCTGCTCTTTCAAGGCTTCATCCATAAAACTCCCCGACATGATGGCCACTTTCATGTTTGGAGATCGTTCGTTAATGATCTTCATTGCGTCCAACCCCGTCATCCCAGGCAGATTGAAGTCAAGAAAACAGAGGTCGTAGTGTTGCGCCCCAATCTCATCAAGGGCCTCCTCAGCTGTGGCTACCGTCTTGACCATTGCGCTTTTTGCAAGAAACCTGGAGATACCCAAGAGAATTAAAGGTTCCTCATCAACAACCAGGACTCGTAGGGTTGTACCGTCTTTTTTCATCTTTTTCCTCCTAAAGAAAACAATTCAAGAGGTCTATATAAAATACAATTAAAATTTAATCAGGAACAGGTTGGGAGTCAAGGAAGGGAGTATCACAATGTGGCGGTTATGGGAGGTGACATTGGAGTCACCATGTCTTGCCACAATCTTGAATATTGAAGCGAAGATTACCAGTTAAAGGAGTGCTCTGGCAATGTTGATTAAACAGGAGAACCCGTCTAGTTTTAATAGAAAAGTCAACACAAGTTGCAATTATCTGCTTAACCAGAAAGCATACTTTAGCACTTAACTGTCTCCCTCTCCAACATAAGGGCAGATACGTCCATCAGGTCGACAATTTTTACACCATCAAGCAATTCGCCTTCGGGTATGCCAAATTTCTTTAAGTCAATTTTGCAGACATACAATTGAGCATCCCCCTTAATAATTATTGAAAGAGAATCTTTAACTGGAGCTATATTTTCCTCAACTAAGATGGTTTCCGCTACACCTTTTTGGACTAATTTCGATCCCTTTGACATGAAGAATAAAGCAACATCGGCTCCTTCTAGAATAAGACAGGATGCTAGCCCCATGGAAATACTAGCCATATGGGGGTCATCAGTGGAATGGCTAATTATCATCATGTATTTCTTGGGCATTTTTCACCTCCCCCCAAAAAAAAGACAGTATTATTTGCTTCGTGAATTAATGTAAATTTCTTCACATGCCACGTCAAGAACTATAAGCCCAAGCAAATAGTCCGCACCATATCATTCAGGGGGTTATAACTGGCCTTAGTGCTCTCTTGCGATGACGACTACCTGTTTTATATAAATAATCTCCAAGAATGGAAAACAGATAAAAAAACAAGCACTGTTAAATCCATATGTCTTGCCACAATCTTAACTTTTTTCATACAAAATCTGACTCAACATATCCACCGTACATCTAGATAGTTTAAGAACCATTCACGACTGTAAATTTATAGCAGCAACCTTGATTTCCAGAAAGTGAGATACGAAAGCAGATATCCTATCATTTGGAATTTTGGATGGGTGGGTAGCTTTCTAAGACTAATTGTGTAGGGACACTTTGAACTCTTGTAATTTTGATCATTTGGGGAATAGAAACGTCACGATAAATCTCAGGCCCCATCCCTCAGGACTCTGTTCAGGACTGGCCAACCAGTAGCGTACCCCGCCGCCCACACTCACCAGTTGATTGCCGATTTTCGTTACCTTCGTGATCATACCGTTGATCGGCACCGTCCACTCCTCGAAAGGTTGTAGGAACGTTGCGTTGACATCCGCACGGTCGTCATCACCTGCAAACGACCAGACATGGTTGCCCAGCAAACCATAGGTCCAGGGTCCTTGCTGCTTGAGCACTACGGCGGTAGGCCCTGCGCCCCACTTGTCGGCGGTCAGCAGGTCGTCGGAACCGGTTGGCAACAAAAAAACCGGGCCAGCACCCCATATCCAACCGCTGGCCGTCGGAGCCTTTGGGGATAGGAACAGGCTTTGAAAGATATCACCGATGCCTGATTGACTACCAGCAGAGGGAAAAATGTCATCCTGCCATATGATGGGAAGGATGGTCCGGGAAATGATGTTCCACTCCTGATTGATTTCTATCGGCACCACCGGCTGTATGTTAAGTGTCCAGCGCTCACCTTCATCAACAGGTCCGATGTCCTTATTATAGTTGAGTTGAAATGGCACGCTGAGCTATTTAATTTCATAAGAATACCTCTTCAGTTTCTGGTCGTATCTAACATAATATTAAGCAATCTAAGTGATTATTTTATTGTGGGGGCTCTGTCTAATATAATTTTAAAAGATATTATATAATAGAACTTCCAAATCTTAACTTTTTTAGGAGAGAAATGCAGTTAAGATGTGTACTGAATACCTTCACACTTTAGGAATCATTCAGGAGTGTCTATTGATAGACACTTAAAGTCGGCAATTAAAACATACAATATTTATTGTTTAGTTTATGGTAGGGGTAAGAAATTAAAGACTTGTTGCAGGATTTTTAACTTTTTAGAAGTAGAACAATTGCTTCCAACCGACGCTCGTACCTTGTGCGGCTAAAGCGATTGTTCTACCTTGTCGTATTTATGGTCCCATTTCCCTCTTCAAACAGATGTTAGTGATTTTCTCCTCCAGTGATGACCGCGGCTATTCTGCTTAGTGCATTGCAGTAGCAATTGCCCTGGGAATAATCATTATAACCCTGGCCGGGTGTGAGTGTAGCAAGGAGTATGGCCCGTGTGAATACGAGCTCGGAAACGCCACCGGTCTCCAGACTTACGCTTTCCTTCTTCATATCCT
>WOR8_10000517_pt1 | contig 43334 bp, 23 predicted proteins | sample DeeMarSeWOR38_10_FD_19890 | JGI IMG/M metagenome (IMG submission 19890)
CATTCAAAATATCAATTTTACGAAAATTATCGGTATCTATACTATTACTCCACCTGCATCATTTGAGAATGTTCAGCCCGGAGACACAACAACTTATTCCTTCCTATTTGCAGTGAACAGCAACTCAGCCACCGGGCTTGATACAATTTCTGTGAATGTCGCCGGGCAAGATTCAATTAGTGGAAATGTCGTCCAAGCCGGTTCTTCTTTTTCATGGACCATAGAACCCCAGTCGAATGTACAAATTCTTTCCGCAATTCCGGCGCAATCAATTGTAAGCCAGGGTCAGAATAATATTTCTGTCAAAGTAATCCTTGAAAACCTGGGTGGGGAAGATACTCAAATAGACACTGTTTTTCTGCATTTTTCAAACGGCGACAATAATTACACCGGTATTGTGGAGACTCCGACCAGTTTAATTCTGGGGCAAAATCAGCAGGATTCTGTAGAATTTTTTGTTTCTGTGAATGGAAACGCTCCTACCGGAAATGTAACCATTAATGCCACGGCCGTTGGAAGAGCGCTTACGTCCGGGAACAACGTTTTCATTAATCAAGCCAATGTCAAGGGTTCCTGGACGGTTCAGCAGCGGCCGCAGATTATTGTTCCTTTGTTAAGCCTCAACAGGGATACGGTTAGCACCGGGCAGGGCAACATCGTCCTCACCTTCCGGGTTAAGAACAACGGTGGGGGATTGCCAACCGCGACCGCACAAATCGATTCAATTAACCTGGTGATTGACGGCGTCGAAAGCGATTCCTCTCAATTTACATTCTCGCCGCAATTTACCACGCCAATCAATTTGGTGAATAATTTATTACTGAATTTCAATTTCCAATTGGTGGTTCAGAATACGGCATTGAGTGGCGCTCATACTTTTCAAACCACAATTTATTACAGGGATGTTAATGATAATAGTCCGTTCAATTTGCCTGCTGACAGCGGGGCATCTGACAATCTGGTGGTTCAGCAAAGGGGTGAGCTGGATATTACCGCCATTCAAATCGTGCCGGATTCAGCTTATGTGGGGCAGAACGGTGTCGGTTTTACGTTAACAGCAAAAAATATTGGCGAAGGCAAAGTTCAGTTGAATATAGCCGACCTGATTTTGCACGAGGCATCCAACTTCGTGAAAAGTCTGCAGACGTTTGGATTTCCATTTGTGTTGGGGCAAAATGACTCGCTAGATGTAAATTACCTGGTGGATGTGCCCGGCAATCTCAACCTTCCACCATTCACCGATACCCTGATTTATGCCGGTGGCAAACTGAATGGAATCGAATTGAATTCGGGAACGACTTTCGCTCCAATTCAGGAGGATTCTTTAAATTCCTTGACGGTTGTAAATCCAGCCCATGTTGTATTTGATACTCTCGTGCCTACAGGCTTATTGCCTGCAGATACCGTCCTAAGCTTTGCCGCCCAGGTGACCAATGATGGCGGTTCAAACTTGTACCTGACGGGGAATACACGGCTGCGCCTGGCCAGAATTGGAGATCCTGCCGATTCAACGATGATATTGATCAATCCCGACAGTTCGGATATGAAGATTCTTACCGGAGAATCTACCGTACTAGTATTCCAAGAGGAGCAGCTTGCTCAAACTGGTGATTTTCAGGTGTTTCTTGAAATCGACGGGACAGTACATTTAAGGTCTTTTAAACAGACCCTCACGATACCGGAAGAAATTAATGTCGGGGGCGTGCTATCGGTAATTACTCCTTCGGTGACACCTCCATCGGTATCCCCGAATCAAGACAGCGTGATGGTCTCGGTTGGTATTGTTAATGTTGGACCAACTCTTTTCATTGATTCGGCGCAAACTGTTCTGCAATTTGCATACAATGGTGGAGGGCCGTTATTGATCAATTCCACACGGATCGATACCTTAACAAAGATTCCGCAAACACAATCACCGGTTAGGCTGGAGTGGATATTTAAAGTACCCGTTAATGCCCAAACCGGCCTGGTCGACGTAACCGCTTTTCTGAGTTTCAACGGCGGAACGGTTCTAAGGGAAAAAACCGGTACCTTCAATATTGTCAGCGGTGTTGAGATTGACTATGTGTTGAATTCTCTTGCGCCTGATTCAACCGTCCCGGGACAGAGCGTTTCATTTATAGCTTCTTTTATAAACTCCGGGAACACCAGACTGAACCTGAATCCTGATAGTTCTTATTTGCAGATTAGTGATGGAACGAGGTTATATCAGGCTCTGGTGAATGGCAATCTATCTATCCAGGGAACGCAGGATTCAATTCCGGATACCAGCGTCATTACCTTTAAAGCAAATCAAATAGACCCCAATTTTATTCCGGACCTTTACCCGGTTACTTTTAGGATGGCAGGAACTTTACCAAGCCTTGAACCCTATGAGGGCTATGAATCGACATTCCCTGGTCAGGTAACTGTTTTGGAAGAGGCAAACGTTAAGGTTGACTCAATTGACATCCTGCTATCCAACATACTCGCAGGACAAAGCAATGTCGAGATTCAATATTATTTGAGCAATAGCGGGAATTCCCCTGCAATTCTAAATACGGCGACCAGTGTTTTCCGGGATAGTTCCGGCGCGGATATTAGCAATCTGTGGACGTCAGTTTTTCAATCGCCAAGCCTTCCTTTGGTTATTGATGAACAGGGTGCGGCATTAATAACGCGAAGATTTAATGTCTCGCCATCCATTGCTTCGGGTGTTGTGCGTGCATTCTTAACCGGGCAATACAATGACACTCGGAAGCCCGCTGACATAAAAGCATTTAATGATCCCGCTATTTATGATTCAGTAAACGTAATTTCACCTTCCAGCATTTATATAGATAGTCTTGTTCTGGCCAATGTTCCGAATGCCGATAGTGGAACGGTTAATTACGGTCAGGCTTATGATTTGAGGTTAGTGTTACAGAATTCAGGTGAGGATTCATTGGTGGACGTGGAGGTTACATTGTTCGAGAACAATATTCAGATCTTCAATGACACCCTTTCAGGTCCCGTTGCTCCAAATGATACGCTGCAGAGAATATATCACCTGATTGCTGGTTCGAGTAGTGAGACGCGGCACTATCGCGCTTTGTTAATCAGTGCAAAATCAGTTACCTCCGGACAAAATGTTCCTCTCGGCCAACCGATTGATAATTTGGAAAATGTGACTATACAGCAACCCAGTATCTTAACCTTAACGGCATTTGCATCGGACAGCAGTCTATCGCAAAACCAGGAATTTCAGGTTGATTTTCAGATCACCAGAACCGGACAGAGTCCTATAGGTGCCGGCGAGGTGCAAATTGTACTGCCGTCCAATTATTCGCTTGCGCCAGCGACACCCGATTCGGCACTTCCCATAAATGAAAGCACGCTAAGCGGTTTTTGGAGGATTATTGCAGAGGGCATTACGACCGGACCGGAAGATACGATAACAGTAGAATACTCTGTTATTCCCAATGATCAAAATATAGGCAGCGCGGTTGCTGTGACCAATACCGATACGATTATACCGGTTAGCACAGGCAATTTCGGTAGTGTGGAGGTCGCGAGTATTTCCATTATCGAGCCACAAGGCGCTGTGGACGATATTCTTTCTACCGGTCAGATATTTCATCTAAAAGGGAAATTTAATTTCATTGGGGAGGTCTCAGAGGAAAACCGCGAGGCTGAATTAGTGCTTCCCGCCGGCGCCGGGTTCCTTTCCGATTCGACCATAATATCTTTGAACACTGACAGCGCAATCTGGCAGATTCGTGCTCCTGATGAGGTGATGCAGCCATCCGAGAAAGCAGGGGGTAAGAATAACAGATCGGCTGCATCAGGGCGTCTGATTAATGATGCTCTCGAACTCCTGCAGGGAGAGCTCTTTGACCTTCGGGTGATTGTTCGTGCCTTGGAGCAGAACACCCCAACCCTCCTTTCGGACTCGTTGGATCATCAGGTTGAGGTGCAGGACAGAGCCGCACTCGAAGTTCATGCCAACATCGTATCTCCCCAGGGTGCCATTGACGGCATCGTTAGCTCGGATCAATCGTTCTACGTTAGAATTTGGGTTGAGAATGTTGGTGAAGCACAAACCATCAATAATAACAGCGTTGTATTGAGAGTTACGACCGGATTTGATATAACGAGCAGTCCGGTTGATACGATCTTGCTATCTATTCCAACCGGAGAAGCCTCCGCTGAAACTTTGGAAGTTGTTGCCCCTAACAGCGCTACGGCATCTCAGCAGAATTTTCCGGTATTTATTAAAAGCGCTGCAATTGATGAAAACACTAATATGCCTGCTTTCGTGTCTGCACGGCAGCAAGTTGTCCAGGTGAATGTTGTGAATAAAGCATCGTTGCGAGTTGACAACCTCGAAATTGTCGATCCGCCGGGCGCCACGGATGGCACGGTTAGCTTCGGCCAGACATTTACCTTCCAGGCCGTCGTTATTAACACTGGACAGGCGGGCATCCTTACTTTTCCCCAAGGCCCCCAGGGCACCGTGGAAATTCAATTGGGCGATTTGCTTCAACTTGTCGGTGGCACACCTACGGTTCCTTTTAATATTGACCAGCCGGTGCAGTGGCAGGTGAAAGCCGACAGCAATGCCGCGATAGCAATGCTTATCAAAAAAATTGGAGATTTGAAGATTCGGAGCAAAGATATATTGAAATCCGGGGCTATCGCACGGACTACCGGGGAAACCCCGCTACGGGTATCTACCAGACGCGTCGGGACGCAGAGTGAACAAGAAGCTCAAAATGATTCTCAGATTTCGCTCCTCAATCAAGAAGACACCAATGCGATGGAGTTTGTAAACGATCAGATATCAGATTTGTATGAACAACTATCCGCTCTAATCGACAGTTCGAAGATTACCGTAAATATTAACACTATTCCGTTCGATGAGAATACCTTTGATTCTGCTTTTGTGGAACAGCGCAGTAATGACATGGAGGTCTACATAGAAGAGGAACCTTTTGTTGACGTTGCAAGCTGGCAAATAAGGCAACTCTGGTCAACCGACCAAATCGATACGGTCGAAGCGCTGGTTTCAAAACCGGATCAAGTGATAATTAACTCCGCAACCCTCACTCTGCCTTCCGGATTCGATAATTTGGGGATGCAAGTACAGGGGAACCTCTACCGGTGGAGAGTCCGAACGCCGCCAGATGTTCCACAACAGACTAATTACCAGATAATGCTGGATTTTGTCGGAATCGATCAGAATTCAATGGACACAGTAACGGTCACCCGAGATACCACCATAACAGTTGAAAAGCAAGCTCAACTAAAGTTAAGGAGTGATGTTTATTCACTGCGCGTTTCCAAAAACCAAAAGTTTACGGTAACCGCCACTATTCTTAACGAGGGTGAAGCGGGTATTGCCGGTACCGGAATCTTGGAGCTATTACCCGGTCAGATGTTATTGGATAACGGCGAGGTTTCCGAAAAATCCTTCACTGCTGTGCCAGTCACATTGCAGTGGAACCTGGCTGCACCTGATACAAACGTGAATACATTGGTTACTATCCGTGTTAAGCAGCGGCCTTCCGACATTAACAAATCCCTGCCTGTGCAGCTCAACAGCGACAGCAGCCAAGTTGTGATTGATGTTAACATGATTCCTAAGCGGCTTTTCGTTCACAGGCTTGCGGATGTAAAACCGAGGGGTAACTATGTCCAGGGCAGCGAAAATGTTGTAATCTTGGGTCTTGGTTTAAGAAATGCCGAGACGCTCAAACCGGATACAATTTTTGTTGATCAATTCTTGCTTTCAGTTAAAGATCCTCAAAATAACAATCAACCGATTACAGATCTGCAAAATCTAATTTCCCGGGTTAAGATTGTTAATTTTAACAATCTCTCGGAGTTAACAAAACCCTTTGGTGAGCCCTCAGTATTTGCGGATATACCCATTAGTGCAAGTACTCAAAATCCAATACCGGTTGATTTTTCGGTGGAGTTGGACACGGTTACCTCCGGTGATTTAGATGAACTTGTAGTCTTAATAGATATTGCTGCGGCGGCGCCCAATCGGAATTTTTCTATAGGACTTCAAAACATTTCAGCTTATCAAGAGGTCGGCGGAGGTCGTTTTGGTGTGGACGTTACGGATTCAATCGGGAATCCACTATCATCAATTACAGGCCAGTTCTTGTCTCCGCCGGTTTCAGTAGTTTCCGGTGATCCGGAGAAAGCGTTTGGCAATTATCCGAATCCATTTGGTCTGGATGACCCGGACGGTACGAAATTTATTTTCTTCATGGAGAATTCCGGGAAAGCCGATTTAAGAATATATACACTATTGGGTGAATTGGTGAGGACCTATAGTGCGGACATAGCTGACCAGGGATTAAAGGATGGGTTAATAACCTGGGATGGTAGAAATGACGTCGGCAAGATGGTATTAAATGGTGTTTATATTGCCATTTTGAAAGTTGAATATACAAATGGCCAGACGAAGACATTTAAAACAAAAGTTGCCTTTATAAAGTAAAGGTTAGGCTATGAAGATGCGGCTTAAAATTTTTCGCAGAATATCATTATCGCTATTAGCAGGATGCCTTCTAATTTCGAATTCGGTATCCGCTCAGGACGGAATTGCGGGAACCCAGAGTATCTTTAACTTCGGATTTAGCGCCCGGGCAATGGGATTGGGCAGAGCATATGTTGCTTTGGCTGACGATCCCTCGTCGGTGTTTTGGAACCCTGCCGGTCTTGAGTATATCCCACGAATAAGCTTTTCATTATTTCATACCTCTCTTTATGAAGGCGCTCTTTACGATTTCATAGGATTTGCCTACCCGACCCTTCAATTTGGAACAGTAGGAATTGGTTATGCAAGATTGGGAGTTGGAGATATTCCGGTTGCAACAAGCAATGAATCATATATTCTCGAAGGAAATTCCTCCTATGAATTCAGTGAACTCTATATTTCTTACGCTAAGAAATTGCCGTATGATATCAGCGGCGGGATTACCTTTAAGATAGAGCGGCAGTCATTTGATTTTCTCAATCTTGTTACTGGGGGAATCGGCTTGGATTTGGGTCTGATGTATCGCCCTGATTTTGATAATCAGTTTTTGCGGGATATCTCAATTGGCTTTCAATACCAAAACATCCTTCAGCCAGAATTGAAGTTAGGAACGCACACCGAGAGTCTTCCCGGATTATTCCGCCTGGGGATGTTGAAAAGTATCGCCCTCGGTTTATCCGGCAAAATGAATTTTTTAATGGACTACAGCAAGAGCCAAAACGAAGACGGAAGATTCCATGCAGGTACAGAGTACACGTATAAAGATATGGGCACGGCAAGGATTGGATTTGACAAGAATAAACCGGCATTCGGAGCAGGGGTCATTTATAAGTTTGTGCAGATTGATTATTCATTCGGAACTCTAAGCGATGCAAGTGAGTACTTCTCGCCGACCCACCGATTTTCTCTCACTTTTAATTTAGGGAAATCCCGCGAAGAATTAACCCTGTTGGCCGCCGAGAAGCAAAAACAGAGAGAAAAGGAACTTGTAGAGCGCACCAAAGAGGAAGAGAGACAACGCTTTATTGCTGAGAGACTGAAGAAAGGGGATGAGTATCTCAGGGATGGCAAGTACTTAGATGCTTATGGGGAATTTCAACAGGTAGTTTCGGTCGATCCGTTTAACAAGACCGCTAAAGCGCTGTTTGACAGTACCAATAAACTAATCCAATCCAATTTGGATACGCGTCTCCAAAATCAGATTGCCGAAGCGGTTGATAAAGAAATGGCTGAGGAAAATAAGAAATTTGTCCAGCTCCATTTTGAAAAAGGCCAGGTATTCTTGCAGAAAAATCAATTCACTGATGCGCTCATTGAATTCAATATGGCATTGGAAAGATCGGGGAGCGATCCAATCATCCAGCAGGCAATTCAAACAACCCAGCGGCGTCTCAACGAACAGGTCAAAAAACTCGTCAGTCAAGGCAGGAACGAATTTCAGCAGGGCAATTACTCCGAGGCATTGCGAATTCTCAGTGAGGCGTTGGTGCTCTCCCCTGATGATCCCGGACTCCAGGGCGAAATAAATACTTTGGCAAACCGGATTAAAGTACAACAATATGTCCAGCAGGCATTGCAACTATATGATCTAGGTGAATATCAAAAGGCATTATCGTTGTTTGAGGAAGCGCTTTCATTAGATCCTTCTAACGAAACAATTCGCCAGTATGTCGAAAGGTCCAAACGTGGTTTAGGTGTCATAAAGGAGGAAATGGACCCCGAATCCGAAAGACAGTACATTATTGGCACCGAACTCTTCCTCGCCGGTCGGTATGAGGAAGCTTTAAAAATATGGCGACAGCTTGCGGTGAAGTACCCCTTTAACAAAAAGGTCAAGGATGCTATTAAGAACGCTGAAGATCGCATTCGTCGCACCAAAGAAAATTAGATACCAATGAGTTTTTTAATGGCAAGTTTTCTCAAAAAATAATTAAATTTCAATTCATGTTTAAGAACGTAGCAAAAGAAGAAATAAAAATCCCTGCCAGAATGGTCTCCTTGCGCGAAGTTAGGGATTTTATTGAGCAAATTGGCAAGAAGTACAAGTTTAGCGAAAAGGTTGTTAACTCCTTCAAGTTAGTCGTTGAAGAAGGTTGCACTAATATTATCCGTCACGGTTACCAGGACATAAAGGATGGAACCATTACCGTTCGGGCAATTATCCGCAGGTTAAGCCTTACCATTGTTATTCTTGACCATGGTAAAAGTTTTGATCCCCGCCAGATTAAAAATCCCGATTTGCAGAAATATGTCCAGATCGGCAAAAAGGGCGGACTTGGCATCTTTATGATGCGCAAGCTGATGGATGATATTCAGTACCATGTGACAAGCCATGGCAATCAATTACGATTAACCAAGACAAGAGAGCGGCTTACCCGGCCCCATGCGGTTGAAATGTGGGACTCTTTTACCTTAAGAAGAAAATTTTTCTATTCAGCTGTAGTCTCATTGTTGCTATTTGCAATAATTCTTTTCTTTGTGTTTAACACAAACATCAATAGCAATGTACGGGAGGACGTTTTTGCGAAGACATCCGCCCTCACCAAAAACCTGGCAGAAGTTGTTTGGAATCCCCTCAATAACCAGGAAGATTTGATTCTTTTTCAAAATGCTCAGGCTACGGTCGAAAATCATCCCGACATGATCAGCTATGCCATGATAGCAAATCAGGATACAGTAGTTGTGGCCGTTTATCCGGTGAATTACGATTTGATGTACAAGCGCATTCCTATTGATTTTCAAAATGGTGCGACAAATGAAAACGATGTTTCCATTTCTAAACAGGATTTGCAGGATACCATCATGTATCTTTTTTCTTCGACCGTTCAACTAAAAGACGTGGCAAATGATCCCATTGGCTTCGTGGTCATATCCATACCTGATGAATATTTGAGTTCTCAAGTTGGAAAAGAGCGGTTAAGACTCTTTATTCTTATGTTTATTTTTCTTATCATCGGGATTGGCGGCATAGCGATTTTGGTAACAAGAATTACACAACCGTTCCATAAATTAGCAGATTGGGTGCGCCAGGTAGGTAGAGGTACGGTTGATGAAGATGAAATCGACATTGACGCGAGTGACGAGCTTGGAGAAATTGCTCAGGCGTTTAATGAGATGACCACAAAATTCCGTCAAGCCCAGGTGTCTTTGGTTGAACAGCAAAGATTGCAGAAAGAATTACAAGTTGCTCAAGAAATTCAGCAGATGTTGCTACCCGATGATTTTCCCGATGTGATCGGGTATGACATTGGTTCATACTATCAAGCTGCCAAAGAAGTAGGTGGAGACCTCTTCGATTTTGTGGAGGTTGATGACAACAGCATAGGAATTTGTGTCGCTGACGTATCCGGTAAGGGCGTTCCGGGTTCACTGGTGATGACCATGATAAGAACGGCTCTGCGTTTGGAGGCCAGAGGAAATAAAGATACATCAAATGTATTGACACGTGTAAATAGTTTTGTTACTGATGATATTCGAAGAGGCATGTTTGTAACAATGTTTTATGTCTACCTGGATTCCAGAGAAAGGACTGTTTCATTTTCCAGCGCCGGACATAATCCAATAATTCTTTTCAGGGGAAAGACAAAAAAGACTTATTATCTTAATCCTTCCGGATTTCCAATTGGAATTACTTTGCCGGATATCCGATTATTCGGAGAAAAAATTCAATCTGATCGAATTCGTTTGCATCCGGATGATATTTTAGTTTTATATACCGATGGTATTACAGAAGCAATGAATGCCAAAAGAGAACTATATGGTGAAGAGAGATTTTTGGCAGCTATCCGCCAGCACGGTAAACTGCCCGTGGGTGAATTTGTAAAAAGCATTAAAGAAGATATTCAAGGGTTCACCGGAGGGTATGAACAAAATGACGATATCACATTTGTGGCAATCAAAGAAAATATGGCGGCTGTGGATGTTAAAGTGGATATGTTTAAGGAACTGTTTGATCGAATGCGTGCAGACTCAGGACAGACTGTCGCTGATGCATGCAAGGAAGTTGGAACATCTCCCACGACATATTATCGTTACAAGAAAATATATGAGCAGGGTGGATTTCAACTCTTGCGGGAAATGTTGCACGGGTACACTAATGTAGGGCTGCGTCACCTGAGTATCGAAGAAAAGACCCGAATGTATGATATTATTAGAGAAAACCCTGAATTCGGTCCCAAGAAATTATGTGATATATTAAATACTGAAAAATATGGTTTCACTAAAGTGTCTCCGACATTAATTTATGAAGAACTCAAACGTGCTAAGTTAAATACAAAAGAATTGAGAATGAATTTTGTCCAGCGCGGTGGTAAACGCAGATTGAAACCTCCTGGGACGCCGCTTTTAACCCTGGATGGAGAAGTGATGGTCGGTTTTAGATCAGAAGAGACGCAGGAAACGGCAATTCCATTCGCGCCGAGTGTGGGAATGCCGGGACGAAGTAAATCGAAAGAAAAGATATTAACTTCAAAAAACAGGGTACAGGAAGCAGACTTGAATGGCGAATCTGAAAATGGAGACAAGGAAGAACAAGAACTTGAAAGCGAAGAGGAAATTGAATCTTTTAATAATATTGAGGATGAGTCCGATAATTCTACAGACAGTGCAGAAAAAGAGATTATCACTGACGATCAGAAAAAGAATCAATCGGAATAGTCTCGCTTGATGTTAGCTTGTAATATTGATTTAATTTTGATACATAAAATTGGAGAATCGTAATGGAAGGTATTCAAGTTTCCACCGAAGTAGCTGGAAGTGAAGGGCAAATATCGATTATTAAGGTCGGTGGATATATTGATACGACAACCTCGTCGGAAGTGGAACGTGCCCTCAATGGCTTGCTGAAACAGGGAAGATATAAGATAATTATCGATTTGGGAAATGTCGATTACATAAGCAGTGCGGGATGGGGTATTTTTATTAGCGAAATCAAATCTATCCGGGAAAATAACGGTGATTTAAAACTGGTCAGCATGATACCCGATGTTTATGAGATCTTTGAATTGCTCGAATTTCATCATATTCTTGATGTTTACGATTCGAATCAGGAAGCTATCCAAAAATTCCAGGAAGCGGAATATGCCGGGGTTCCATCCATGGCATCTTCATTCAGTCAGCCCCCTCAAGAACCATATGACGCCCATGCCAACACACCACCTACGGTGAAAGAAACTGAGACGATGTCTGAATTTGAAAAAACTTCTCAGATAGATGAAACGTCCCATGTTTCCCAAACTAAGGAACCTCAAACCCAGAGGGATTTATCAAGTATCTCTGTAGAGAATAAAATTAAGCATATTGTTGCTCATAACCCGAATTTTGGTGCCTACAAGATTAATAAGAAACTGAATACCCTTGAATTTGGTTTTACTAAAGTTGGATGGTTCGGCGTTCGTTCAATGCTAAACAAATTAGGACTGAACAGCCGAACACGCCGCAGAGAATTTACCGAGAAATATTTTCAGGCAGAGAGCTAAATCATAGGGACTTATTAGATGGATCTGGTAAACATACTTTTTCTCTTGATGTTAGCTTTTGGACTGGTTTCCAATTTCTTGAGCATCCCGGGTAATTTCATTATAGCTTTAAACACGTTTTGGTATGGGATCGCCACAAATTTTGAGAAAGTAACGTTATCGTTCTTCTTAACTTTGATTATTATTGCCGCTGCTATTGAATTTGTAGAATACTTAATTATCGCCCTCGGCGCTAAAAGATACGGTGCTTCCCGTTGGGGAGTTGTCGGGGCTATCTTAGGTGGGATAATCGGTGGTTTGAGTGGTTTTACGTTCAGTCCGATTTTCGGTGCCATTACCGGAGGGTTCCTTGGAGTTATCGTTGGAACCGTGCTGCTTGAATTGATAATCAGAGGAAGAAATATTAAAGTAGCATTTCATGCGATGCTGGGAGCCCTGATCGGCAAAGTGGGGGGATTGACGATCAAAGTTATCGGTACTCTTACAATGGCGATTATAGTCGGCTATAAAGTTTTCCTTTAGTATGCTTCTGAGAATTATCTTACCTCTATCCGTTTTCATATCTATTTTATCCGCACAAACCCCATTTACAGTTGTCAGAATAAAGTATGATGGCGGCGGGGATTGGTACGGAAATCGGATCACGTTCGTAAATTTATTTGGTCAACTTCGCCAAAACACCGATGTTGATGTCACCGAAAAGGAAATTGCCTTAAATATTCTTGATAAGGATTTTTTCAAATACCCTTTTGCCTATATTGCCGGTCACGGTAATATAAAATTCTCCGATGAAGAAGTTTCCCGTATGCGGGAATATTTGGTTAAAGGAGGTTTCTTATGGGCGGACGACGATTTTGGAATGGACCCTTCCTTTCGCAGGGAGATGAAAAAAGTTTTTCCGGATTTGGATTGGGCAGAATTGCCTTTTTCTCACGGCATTTATCATATTCTTTACCAGTTCCCGAATGGATTGCCCAAAGTTCATAAACATGCCGGCGGACCACCGCGAGGTTACGGATTATTTTATGAAGGACGCATGGTGGCTTTCTACACATTTAATACGGACATTAGTGATGGCTGTGAAGATGCAGAGATCCACGGCGATCCGGAAGAAATAAGGCGCGCTGCATTGCAAATGGGAACCAATATCATCCTGTGGGCATTATTAAACTAAAATAACCTACACAGGGATTAAAGCGATGCCTCCCGGCACAATTGACGAAATCTTTCGTACCACTTACAGCAAACTTGTTAATGTCACCAGGAGATTCTTTTCCCTAAAATGGATCAGGATTTTCCTGTTTGCGCTTTTCCATTTCTTAGTTGCATTCTCTGCTTTCATTTTTTTGGAATTACTATTTGATCTTGCTCCGTTTTTAAGATTCGGTTTTTGGTTCACTGTAATTTTGATCGGGTTATTTTTTACCGTACGTCATTTCTTCCCTCTTTCGAGACAGATTTTTCGCCCTCGAAATAAAGATTTATATCAAATCTCAAAGATGATCGGGGATAAGAATTCCGATGTCAGCGATTCCCTAATTGACTTCCTGCAAATCTACAATGACCAAAGCATGGGTTCACATCCCGCTTTTAAAAATCTTTCCCTGAGGCAACTCTATCAAAAATTTCAGAACGCCGAATTTAAGTCTATCATAAATTTCATGATCCTGCACGAACCCGCAAAGAGAATTCTAATTATTGGTTCAGTGTTTCTATTCCTATTTTTGATATTTCCTCAGTCAATGAACGAAGCTGCACTTAGAGTGTTATACCCGACTAAGTCATTTGAAAAACCCCTACCCATGACTCTCATCAACAACACCGGGGACAAAGTCATTCTTAAGAATGAGGAAGTAACACTGGATGGATCCTACCGGGGAATCCGCCCGCGAAAATTATGGTTGAGGGTCAAGACCGTCAACCTCGCCGGCGATTCATCGATTGAAGAGAAATTAGAGATTCCGTCATATTCGGGGAAGAGTTTTGGTTATCAAATTGATCACGCGAAGAACAGTTTTTCATACTGGTTCGAAGCGGATATCGGAATAACGCCTTTTAAAAACAGATCGGTATTGAGTAATAGGGGTAACGTGATTGTCCGGGATCGACCTTACTTACGTAATCTACAAATCAAACTTCAATACCCGTCTTATACGAAATTACCGGATAAACTGCTCTCTCCAAATGATGGAGAAATCAGTGCATTACTGGGTACGAGCGTTAATGTTGAAATGGAAGCCAATAAGCTTCTTAGTGAAGCCGAGATCGTCTTTAAGGATTCCAGCACGAGTCTTTTAAAAATAATTGAGAATAGAGGATATGGTAAATTTTCCGTTACCCGGGATGACGAGTACAGAATTACCATTCTGGATGAAGACAGCATTTCAAATTACCAGCCAGTGCAATATTCAATTTTTGCTTTGAGGGATGAAAATCCGTTTGTTGAGATTACTAAACCGGGACAAGATTTGGATATTGATGATAACTTGAAAGTGCCATTGTTATTAAATCTTCGGGATGACTTTGGATTTACAAAGCTAGCACTAAAGGGGAGAGTAGTTCGGGGCGGTCTGGCTCAGGATACTAGCGTCTTCAACATCGATCTACCTTATCAATATTTGGAAAATGGGAAAGCCATTAATGAAGGTGTATGGGATCTGCATTCCTTTTACTTAATCCCGGATGACTATATCGAGTATTTTGCTGAAGTTTGGGATAATGATCGTATTTCAGGACCCAAATCCGCCCGAAGTGAAACTTATATTCTTCGCCTGCCTTCCATCATGGAAATGATGGAGGGCTCGGGAGAAAAACTATCTGAACAGTTAGAACGAACCGATGAAATCGCAAAGGAAAGCAGTGAACTTCGCAAAAAGCTGGAAGAAATAAACCGGGATATGAAGAGGGAAAACGAATTAAGCTGGGAACGAAAGAAAGAATTAAAGGAACAACTGGATATTCAAAAAGAAGCGCTCAACAAATTAGAAAATATCCAGAAGGACCTTGAAGAAGTGGTTAACGAATTGGATAACAAGAATGTCCTAAGCCCCGAGACCCTGGAAAAATATTTTGAGCTGCAGAAAATGTTTCAGGATTTGGCAACCCCGGAAATGTTAGAAGCCATGCATAAACTTCAGGAGGCAATCGAGAAGGCGGATGTTAATGAGATAAAAAAGGCACTGGAAGAGTTCAACTTGTCCGTTGAAGAATTTGAAAAATCTGTTGAACGGACCTATGAACTGTTTAAGAAAGTCCAACTGGAACAGAAAATGGACGAAATTAATAAACTGGCTGAAAAAATTGCTGAAGATCAGAAACTGATAAACAAGAGTCTGGAAGAAAATGATAAAATTGATAAGGATCAACTGGGGAAAAAGGAAAGTAATCTTGGACGCGAAACAGATTTTTTGAAAGAAAAGATCGCGGAAACTCAAGAGGATTTTCAGGAATTACTTTCCAATCAGTTGCAGGACTTGCAGGATGCTCAGAAGTTTTTAGAGGACAGACAGGTTTCCGATCAAATGCGTCAAATGCAGCAAGAGTTATTTGAAGGACAATTACAACAGGCGCAGATGTCCGGACAAAACATTGAGCAGCAACTGGAAATGCTGCAGAATATGCTGAAACAGGCCCAACAAAATATGCAGCAGATGCAGAAGCAGGAAGTTATGCAAGCCATGCAAAAAGTGACTCAAGATTTGTTGAAAGCATCTTTTCAGCAAGAAAGCCTTTTTGAACAATCAAGCAGAACCGATATTGCTTCATCCCAGGTAAATGATATTGCAGGTAAGCAGGCGCAAATGCGAGAAAATGCGAATCGGATAATTAAGCAACTTATCGATATTTCGAAAAAGACATTTTTCTTATCGCCTCAAATGAATCAAAACATGTCTTCATTAATAAACAATATTGATGACGCATTAAACAATTTGGAAAATCGCAACACGCGGAATGCAGCAAAAGCCCAGAAAGATGCCATGGGAGATCTGAACCGGTCGATTTTATCCATGCAAGGTTCAATGGATCAGCTATCACAATCATCCTCCGCCTCGGGCTTTGAAAATTTTATGCAGCAACTTCAACAAATGAGTGGACAACAGGGGCAATTAAATCAACAGGGCATGAGTTTATTGCAACAATCAGGAAAAGGCCAGATGCAGTTATCGCAAGATGCTCTTGCCAGGTTGGCGGCTCAGCAAGAAATGATCCGGCAGTCCTTAGAAAATCTAAGTGAGGAAATGGGGCAGCGGGGTGATGTCTTGGGACGATTGGATGGCTTGAGTAAGGAGATGGAAGAAGTTGTGAAGAAGCTACAGCAGCAACAACTGGATCGCAAAGTGATACAACGACAAGAGCAAATCTTGACCAGATTGCTGGACGCCCAGAAATCGATACGCGAAAAGGAGTTTTCGAAAAAGCGTCAGGCAGAACGGGGGGAGAAAATTGTTATGAAATCTCCTCCGGAGTTGAAGCGACAAATGTTGGACAAAGAAAACAAGCTGCATAAAGAACTAATCCAGTCTTTGAAGGAGGGATATTCAACGGAATACAAAGAATATATTAAGTTGTATTACGAGATTTTATCACGAAGATCTTTGGAAGAATCAAACTTCTAATCGGATTTTACCAAATCACTTCTAATTCCCCTGATTTCCTGTCTTGGTTTAATTTACAGTAAAATATAATGTATATCTTTAAAATCGTTAGGCGAAAGCTTAAATTTGGGGCAATAATTGTTGAACATAGGTTATATTTGCCCAGTTCTTTAATTGCATGGTAAAAAAGTAACCGGAACAAATTTTTGATCGAGTTATTTCATAGTTTCTTCCCCAAAAACAGAAGCGGATGGATTTTAAGACAACTAGCCTTTTTTTGCATTGGCTGGATACTCTTATGCACTAATATCTCAATTGCGGCCGAATTTGATGAACTATGGATAGAACTGAAAAAGGATTCCCGCTATTATCTTCCACTCAAAAACATAGACTATCATCCTCTCAAAAGAGCAAAAGTGGCTCTCGTGCTTAGCGGTGGTGGGGCGAGAGGGTTCGCCCATATTGGGGTATTAAAAGCTATCGAAGGGAACAAAATCAATTTTGACTTAATCGTCGGTACCAGCATGGGCAGTATTGTCGGTGGTTTTTTTTGTGCTGGCTTTTCCGCGGATCAAATTCAAAGAATAACCAAGGAAATAGAGTGGGATAACATTATTTCCGATGCTACCTCGCGTCCACATTTATTTCTGTCTCAGAAAAATATTCCCCGAAGTCATATTTTACAATTAAGATTTGACGGAGTCGTCCCCTATATTCCGCAGTCTCTCACTCAAGGACAGAACATCTATAATCTAATTCTTCGAAGATTACTTCAAGCCGAGTTTCAACCTTTTGGTGACTTTGATAGATTAAAAATACCGTTTCGATCTGTCGCAACTGATCTTATTAGCGGTAAACGCATGGTATTAGGGAGTGGAAGTTTGGCTGAAGCCATGCAAGCCAGCATTGCTTTCCCTCTATTATTCGCTCCAATTGAAGCTAACGGGATGCGTCTGGTTGATGGGGGAATAACCGATAACCTTCCGGTCGACGTAGCAAAAAGTCTGGGCGCTGATATTGTTGTGGCCGTTGATGCAACATCCCCTTTGCGTGAAGCTGATGAAATGAAGGCCCCCTGGGAAATAGCTGATCAGGTAACCACAATCATGATGGAGAACCCCACCAAAGAAAGTTTGCTCCAAGCGGATCTAGCCATTATACCCGACCTGGAGGGTCATCGAGCCGGGGATTTTACCAAGATTGATTCGACAATCCAGAGGGGGTATGAAGCCGGCGTTTCGTTGGTTGATTCTTTGAAAGAATTGATTGAAAGAAAAAATCAGGAATTACGCGGTGAAAATGATTACTTTGGAAGGGTGACCCGGATAAGATTCGCAGGAGACTCTTCGCTCTTTCAGAATGATGGCAAAAACTTCCAAAGACTCAATACCGAGGTTGGCAGTGAACTACTCCGTGACGACTTATTATCTGACCTTGAGACGATATATAAAAGCGGTTACTATCGAGATGCAAAAGCAAGAGTAATTAAGGATAGCAGCCATTGTCATGTGACATTTTATTTGTATGAATTGCCCAAAATTAAAACCCTTTCAATACATCATGGAAATGTTATCCCGGATACTTTGATCAATCCGATTTCAGAAAATCTTTTGGGACATACTTTTAATATTTATGAATTGGAAAAAAGTGTTAGGGAAATAAAACGCACGATGGTCCGTCAGGGATTTTCACTGGCGGAGATAGAATCCATCAGATACGATGAGGATTCTCTCAAATTGGAAATGGAATTTGACGAGGGAATCGTCAATGATATTCGATTGAAAGGAAGAGAGGAAACAAAGAAATTTGTTATTCTCCGTGAGTTTCCTATTCGGAAAGGGGATTATTTTAGATCAAATCTTGCAGCTCAGGGCATACAAAATGTTTATAGCACTGGCTTGTTTGATAGAGTCACACTCGATCTGGTTAAGGAGCAGAATAATAACATTTTGGTTATTGATGTTAAAGAAAAGAAAAACTTGTTAATGCGTCTTGGCGGTCACGTCTCTCTGGAGCGTAAAGCCGAAGCACAATTAGAATTTCTTCATGACAGTTTTTTAGGAACAGGCGTGAAATTTAATATCGTGGGTACCATCGGAGACTATTTGAGAAAAGCAAGCACATCTTTATATACAACACGATTGTTTAATACTTATCTAACGAGTCGCTTATCCTTTTATTATAATGAAAGAAGGGATTTTTATTATGAAGATTTGGAGCGAATGGGAAATTACCTGACCATACGGCGAGGTGCAAAATTCATGATCGGACAGCAGATTGGTCGCCTCGGTATAATTTCACTTCAGTTAAGATCGGAGAACATTGACATTTTCGATGATAATGATAGATTCCCTTTTTCGGACCATTATAGACTTCGTTCCTTTACGGTTCGATCTGAAGTTGACAAAAGAGACCGGCTGCCGTTTCCTCAAAGAGGTATTTATAATCGTTGGTTTTGGGAAACGGGAAATCAGCAAGTTTTGGGGGGGAATATAGCGTTTGTCAGAATATTTCTTGGGCTAGAGGGATACTACCAATTTTTAAGATATTTTAATTATCATCCATATATATATACCGGCAGTTCGGACATAACCCTGCCATTCTCGGAGTTTTTTACTTTTGGTGGACAGAATAATTTCCCCGGCTTGCACGAACGAGAGGTATTTGGCCGTCAGTTTGTTATGACGGGTTTAGAATTGAGATATCAGATAAAGTGGGATTTACCTATTGAAGCATATTTTATATCCGGTTATTCAACGGGAGCCGCGTGGGGGCGTCCTGATGAAAAAATAGAAACAGAAGATTTTCTTCATTCACTGATCTTATCATTTGCATTAAATTCAATTATTGGTCCAATAAAAACCACTTATAGCCATATTATTAATCAACGCGACATTCTGTATTTCTCGATTGGATTTGAATTTTAAAAATTTCCAATTTCTCAAAAACGCTTATGTGGATTTGACATTTAAATTATGTCTTGATTTTAAAGAAAATATGATTAAATTAATTTGAATTAAATTCTACTTTATATGAAAACCTTCTTAGCAACTATAGTTATCCTGCTTCTTGTATGCCAATCCTTATTGTTTGCCGATGCGGAAATCTTAGAATTTCGGGCGGAACCCTCTCCTAATAAGATTACTTTGAATTGGAAAACGGGGCAGGAAAATGAGATCAGCATATTTCATGTTGAAAGAAGTTTGAATAACCAAGATTTTCAAAAGATCGGTGAAGTAAATCCAAAGGGAAACAACAGTTCTTATGAGTTTATCGATGAGAATATTTCAAGACTAAGAAGTATTTATTATTATCGATTAAAGATCGTTAATAACGACGGAACCTTTCAATTCAGCGAATCACTGCCCGTAATTCCCAACGTCAGCGTCATTAAACAGACCTGGGGAAGTATTAAGGCTCTATTTAGGTAAGATCTCTGGTCCTGATGAACCCAAAAAACTCCTCTCTCTTTATCCTTTGGTGTAATAAAGAAAAATACTTAGAAGTGTTGACAAAAAATGAAAACTTGATTATCTTAGTGACCGCGATCAGGTAGAGTCGATTCTTGAGGTTGAATATGAAAAAACGGTCACAGTTATATTACATTAATCCGAAATCTTCAAAATTAAAAGAATTCTCCATATCCATACCAAAAATAATATTTTCCACCTTAATAATCCTTGTCGTCAGTTTTTTCTCTTTAAAGTACTCAATTGACTTCATTGTAGATTTTAGTCAAAATTCTAAAATTTCGCAGCTAAAAAAAGAAAATGAATTTTTACAAAAGCAATTGACTTACATGAGTGCAAATCTCTCTTCTTTAAGGACTCGTGTCAGCGAAATTGAAGGAATTGATGACCAAATACGTGCGTTGATTGATTTACCGGTTCTTGGATCGGATGTTAGGCAGATGGGTGTTGGTGGAGCAAATCTGGATGCGGAAACTGGTTTCAATTCAAATGAGTATTCTTTCAACAACGAACTTGGTTCTTCCCTGGATTTGCTGGAAAAACTCGAACGCGAAATCAAATTGGAAAAATCGAGTTACGAAGAACTTCTTGCTACTTTAAACAAACGTGAAGATTCACTTAGATATTTACCGGTATTGAAGCCTGTTCCAAACGGCAAGTTGACTGACGGTTATGGCAACAGAAGACACCCGATTTTAAGACTTGTTAGATTTCATCCGGGTGTAGATTTGGCGGCTGATAAAGGGACACCCGTAATAGCGCCTGCAGATGGATATGTTAAGTATGCGGGACGACATGGTGGCTACGGGAATTTCGTTAAGATAAATCACAAATACGGTTACGAAACGTGCTATGGGCATTTAAATAAAATCTACGTTAGGAATGGGCAATATATAAAAAGAGGCGACAAAATAGGAGAAGTGGGAAGCACCGGATTATCGACCAGTAATCACCTACACTATGAAGTTTATTACAATGGCAAAACTTTGAATCCGGATCAATTCTTTTTAAACGACGTCGTCTATTATTGAGTTAGGGTAGCTTTTCCAAACCATCCTCATCGAAAACACATATCATTTCATCCCTTCTTGCATATTTCATTCTTAACCATTGTTTTTTAGAAGCTCTTTCTTTATTTTTGTCAGGCTACCAATTTTTAAGGATTGGCTCGCCACTTTTTCCCGACAACGAAGGGATCCCTATCAATTTTTCTTCATATGAAGAATATTTAAGTTTGAGTTCAAAACTGAAGATTAATGATGATGGTATTTTGTTGCGAAGTTAACCAAACGAAAACTCGCAGCAAAGAAGACTACTTTAGTGTTCCGGTTATTAAAAGATGAGAAATGAAACAGTTGTAATTATTCCCGCTAGATATGCTTCCAGCAGATTGCCGGGAAAACCTCTCATTCAAATTGCCGGGAAACCGTTGATTCAGTGGGTTTATGAGCATGCCCTGCGGATATCAGGAGCCAGGGAGGTATTGATCGTAACCGATCACCGACGAATTGAAGCCGTTGCAAAAACCTTTCATGCCAATGTGATGATGTCGCCGGCAGATATTAAATCCGGAAGTGAACGGGTTGGCTTTGCAGCGCGGAATATGGAGGCCAATATTATTGTCAATTTGCAGGGAGATGAACCTTTCATTCCCGTGGATGCGTTGAACAAGGCTATCGACCTATTGCAGGATAATTCTAAACTGAATATGTCTACTATTGCCTGTCCCTTACGATCGGAAGATGAATGGCGAAATCCATCAGTAGTGAAAGTGCTTGTCGACAAAAACATGAACGCCATTTATTTTTCACGGGCAACGATTCCTTCTTTCCGCGATGAGCCCTTCCATACCTTGCCCCGCCTTTTGAAACATATCGGTGCTTATGTTTTTCGGAAGGAGTTTCTTCTTCAATTCCTAAGGTGGGAAGAAACGTCTCTTGAAAAAGCTGAAAAACTGGAACAGCTTAGAATTTTAGAGAATGGTCATAAAATTGGCGTCGTTGAATCAGAAAAAAGTTCTTTTGGGGTCGATACGCCCGCAGATGTTGATTATATTGAAAAAGTAATAAAAGAAAGAGGTATCAACCTGTGAAGTTTAAGATTCCTGCGAAAACTAAATTCATTTTTATTACCGGGGGGGTTGTCTCATCCTTAGGTAAGGGTATTACGGCGGCTTCTCTTGGATTCTTGCTGAAGTCCCGGGGCTTAAAGGTGACTATCATGAAATGCGATCCCTACATCAATGTTGATCCGGGAACGATGAACCCGTTTCAACATGGCGAAGTTTATGTAACCGATGACGGCACTGAAACGGATTTGGACTTGGGGCACTATGAACGATTTATCGATGAAAATATGTCAGAGATGAATAACGTCACGACCGGACAAATTTATAACACCGTTATATCCAAGGAGCGCCGCGGGGATTATCTTGGGGCAACTGTGCAGGTTATTCCCCATATTACTGACGAAATCAAACATCGGATCGTTTTGCTGGCACAAAAATCACTGGCGGATGTTGTGATTGTCGAGGTCGGTGGAACCGTAGGCGACATCGAAAGTCTCCCCTTTTTGGAAGCCATCCGGCAATTTTCGCTTGAGATTCCGGTGGAAAACATGTGTACGCTGCATGTCACTCTGCTGCCGTTTATTGAGTCAGCCGGGGAAATAAAAACCAAACCAACACAGCATAGTGTGATGAGGCTTCGTGAAATCGGTATTCAGCCGGATTTTCTGATTTGCCGGACCGACAGGAGATTAAATAAGGCGGCGAAGGAAAAAATAGCTCTGTTCTGTAATGTTCGGCCCGAAGCAGTCATTGAAGCGGTAAATGTGAGCACGATTTATGAAGTTCCGTTGCGGCTGGCAAGACAGGAATTAGATAATCTGATTATTCATCGGCTGAGACTTAAACGAAAACCTGCCCAGATTGAAGTGCTGGAAAAAATCGTAAGCAGGATTAAATATCCCGAAAGAAAAGTGAAGATTGCCATCTGCGGAAAATATACCGATCTGAAGGATGCATATAAGAGCATAGAGGAATCATTTGTTCACGCGGGTGTGGTTAACAATGCAGAAGTCCAACTTCGCTGGGTAAATTCGGAAGAAGTTGAAAACGAAGGCCCTGATCATTTTTTTCAACACAGCGGCGGCATTTTGATACCGGGAGGATTTGGCGAAAGAGGAATCGAGGGAAAATTGATTGCAGTCCGTTATGCGCGGGAGAATAAGATTCCTTTCTTTGGAATCTGTCTGGGTTTGCAATGCGCGGTGATAGAATTTGCCAGAAATGTGTGTAATTTGAGGGACGCTAATAGTTCTGAGTTTGATCCGAAGTCGAAGCATCATGTTATTCACATAATGGAATCACAAAAATCGGTAAAAGACAAGGGTGGTACGATGCGGTTGGGCGCTTACCCCTGTGTTATCAAAGACAATAGCCGTGCTTATGAAGCGTATCAAAGCACATCTATTAGTGAACGGCACCGCCACCGTTATGAAGTTAACAATGAATACCGCGAAAGGCTGCAGGGAAAGGGCATGGTGATGAGTGGCATGTCTCCTGACGGCAATTTGATCGAGATTATAGAACTGCGTGATCATCCCTATTTTCTCGGATGTCAATTTCACCCTGAGCTAAAAAGCCGGATAATGAAAGCTCATCCCTTATTTGTCTCTTTTGTAAAAGCTGCGTTAGGCTACAATTCAATTGTTGATCGTAGAGAATTTGTAGAAACTCCGAAGCAGGAAATATCTGCGTAAGTCTTTCAAAAAATAAATAATTTGCCGCGGTGGATGTCCGGCATGAAGGAAATTCGAGTAAAAAATATTTCAATTGGTAAGGGTCATCCTCTAACAATTATTTCCGGTCCCTGTGTCATTGAAAATGAAAACATGACTCTGCAGACTGCGGAGAGACTGAGGACAATGACGCAGAACTTACCTGTTCAACTTGTTTTCAAATCTTCTTACAAAAAAGCAAATCGCACTTCTTTGGCAGGGTTTTCAGGAATTGAGTTTACAGAGGCGCTACGCATATTACAAAGGGTGAGGGAACAATTCGATATCCCTATTCTGACGGATATTCATACCGAATTGGAGGCGCCGGTGGTTGCCGAGGTTGTCGATATTTTGCAGATTCCTGCGTTCCTGTGCAGGCAGACAGACCTGTTAATCGCTGCCGGAAGAACAGGTGAGGTGGTAAACATTAAGAAGGGGCAGTTTCTCTTCCCGGGTGATATGGCAAAAGCTGCCGAGAAGGTTGCCGGTACTGGAAATGATCAAATTCTGCTTACGGAGCGCGGAACGACTTTCGGATACCATAATTTGGTCGTGGATATGCGCGGGTTGGTGATAATGAGCCGTATTGGATACCCCGTTGTCTTTGATGCCACCCACAGTGTTCAACTTCCCGGCGGTGATGGAGACGCCAGCAGCGGGCAGCCTGAATTTATCCTGCCTTTGGCGAGGGCGGCTCTTGCAACCGGGGCAGTCAACGCCGTTTTTATGGAAGTCCATCCCGATCCACCCAATGCGCTCAGCGACGCTAAATCGCAACTGGCTTTGGCTGATTTCCCCGCCGTATTGGAACAGCTCATTGAGATTTATACAGTTTCTCAAAAATTAGAAGGGAAGTAGTTGATGGAATGTTCGCCGGAATTTCAATCGGAAATGAAGCAGCGAGCCCGGAAAGTCAGGGTTATTTTGATGGACGTGGATGGCGTGCTGACAAACGGTGAAATCGTTTACAACTCCGTCGGTGAAGAAATTAAGTTTTTTGATGCCCATGATGGTTTAGGAATACGATTGGCCAATGAAGCCGGATTAAAAACAGGATTAATATCGGCAAGGGACAGCGAAGCAATTCGGATGAGGGCACGAGAACTGAAAATGGATATTTTATTCCTGGGGAAGTATCATAAACAAAAATCCTATGATACATTTAAAGAAAATTACCATTTTAAGGATGAGGAAGTCTGTTTTATTGGGGATGATCTTCCTGATCTTCCGGTTCTAAATTCTGTGGGTTTTCCCATAGCTGTGCGGAATGCCTATTCTGTGGTAAAGGAAATAATACCATTCCACACCAATAAGGAAGGCGGAAGAGGAGCGGTTCGCGAAGCAATAGAGTTTATACTGGAAACGCAGGGAAAATTAGATAAGGCAATGGAGTATATTTTAAGATTTGATTAAAGGGTTTGAAATTGAAATCGGCTCATTCTAAAAATGACATCCAGCTTCAAACGGAGCATGATATTTTGGAGATTGCCCGCAAAGTTATCTCGATAGAGGTAGAAGCGGTTGAGCATTTGACTGAAGAGTTGGATGAGAATTTTGTCAAGGCAGTGGAGTTAATTCACGACTGCAAGGGCAGGGTCATCGTCACCGGATTGGGGAAGTCCGGCGCCATCGGAAGAAAGGTTGCCGCTACATTGGCGTCAACGGGAACGGCATCTTACTTTCTGCATGCATCCGAAGGGGTTCACGGGGATCTGGGGATTGTGAATAAAGAGGATGTAGTGATTTGCCTTTCCAAGAGTGGCAATACCGATGAGTTATTCAAACTGATCCCGGTTTTCAAGCGTATCGGCGCTAAGATGATTGCCATTACCGCCAATCCCGATTCTTCATTGGGCAAACACAGCGATATTGTTTTATCAATCGGGAAGAAAGAGGAGGCCTGTCCGTATGATTTGGCGCCCACTTCCAGTACCACCGCGATGGTGGTGCTTGGGGACGCCCTTGCAATTGCGTTGCTCAAAAAGAGAAATTTTACCGAAGAAGATTTTTCCTTTTTGCATCCGGCCGGCACCCTTGGCAAACGCCTGTTGCTTAAGGTGGAAGACTTGATGGAAACCGGAAGCCGCATACCGTCCGTTCGGGAAGATGCCACGATGAAGCAAGCGGTTTTGGAGATGGCATCAAAGAGAGGGATTTGTGTGGTTCTGAATTCAAAGCAAAAGATCGTAGGTGTGATAACCACCGGCGATTTGAACCGGCTGGTGGAACGCACCGAACAGTTCTTTCACATTCCGGTGGTCGACGTAATGAACCCGAGTCCCAAATTCATTTCAACCGGGACACTCGCCTATACTGTTTACAAAAAAATGGAGCAATACCGGATTATTGCCATGCCTGTTATTGATGAGGAGAAAAAACTCGTCGGGGTTATCCACCTGCATGATATTATGCGGGCGGGAATAGTCTGATGAATAGTTATAATCCATGAGCTTAATGCGACTCATACCCCTTCAACCCTCCCTTAGGCACCATCAATTTGAAGTTCTTCGGTGAAAGTTCAAACGATTTTCCGTCGGCAATAAATTCTTCTTTTCTATTTTTCTTCTTTAATTCAATTCCGCTAAGTATCAGGGTCTCCGCCACTATCTCTTCCCAATAAGACCAGTCTTGATCACTAATATCTTTCAGTTTTCCGTGGGCATATTGATGGGGATCGAGCCGGTTATAGGGATCGAAAAAGAGCATATTGCCACGAGATGCGCCGCCCATTAGTTTGGTTCCGCGATAGGGACGATCCTGAATGCACAATTGACCCTTGCTGTCAAAATACAGTCCGCCGAAGAAGAAGTCGCCGCCCATCAGCGATTCGCCGCAATACTTGCTGGCGCTGCCCAAAATGTGGATTTGCAACTCCTGACAGCGAGGATCGTTCACCGAGTTAGTCCAGGCGCGGTCTACAATATCGCCCAGAATAAAAACTTTTCCACCCTTCGATGCGTATCCGCAGACTTTCCCGGCATTCCCAAAAATTTGCAGTGTACCGTGATGCATGCACATTGCGGCAAAATTCTGGGCGTTGGCGTGCAGCCGTATTAAACCTCCCTGCATAAAGGCACCGAAATACTCGCCGGGCGTTCCGTACACATCCATCTCCACGTCGTCGGTATCGATATCTCCCATCACGGCGGTGGAAATTAAACGCTGACCGTTGACGCGGTAAAGTGTAAATTTTTGCCAGCCCTGGTCGTAAGCTTTCGCCAACAGTGCCCCAAGTGAGAAATTCGGATCAATCCCTTCGGCTTGGAATCCGGTTGCGTCGATGAGGATGGTTTGCAGCGCAGGATTATAGGGCTTTGGTATTTCCCTTTTCTCATGGGTAACGTGAATCCAATTTTCCAACTGACGACGACCGATTTCGTCAAAGAATTCAAATAAGGTTTTGCGGGTAGTATCCAACAGAGAGCTTTTCGCCTTTTCCCCGGTATCCATGGTGCGCAGGTAATCAATGAAATGAGTTAATATCTTGATGATGCCTGATACCTGATTTGTTTTTAGATCCGAAATCTGCCTGTCCCGCTTGTGGGGAAAACCGAAGTCCGAAATCTTATTTAAAACCCAGCGAAATGTGTCAAAATCCCATTCTGATAAATTTGAGCTAATCCATTGAATAACCGATTCGGCTCCCGACAAATCCTTCATTTGTTTTTCAAGCTTGGCGCTGTTTTTTGGTTTTTTCAATTGCGACCGGGAGAAGCTGTAATGTTCCCCGAAATCGGGCAGTTCAATTTTGCTGCCATAACGGTCAAAGAGCTCAAGAGTATCCGAACCTCCATTCTTATCAAAATGATAGCGGCTAATCATTCCATTGCTGACCATTACCCGGTCGGGAGCGGCACCATCGACCAAACCCTCTTTATCCATCAGCTCTAAAAGCCGCTGCGTCGCCTGCTCTTCCGATGCGATGATGCTGAATGCCCGTTTCTTCTTCGAATTGCCGTGAACCCAAAAAGCGGTGGTACTGGGACGGAGATCGGCGGGGTCTTTCAGATCAACTCGCTCTGTCACGCGTTTATTCGGATTATGCCGCAGACAGAGGTACTGATAAGGTCCATCCGGCGAACTGGCGAATTCTACTCGCTGCACTTCTTCCAGATGATGGCGGAGTTCCTCGGGCATCAGAGCGAGATCGTCGCCGGTCGTCGGGGAGAAACTTTCGAACAGTGCCCAATCCGGATATTCCAATTCTTCAGCCACGAGATGGAATTTGAGAGAAGCCACTTCCGTGTCGGTGGTTGCCAGCGGCGGCAGACCGAATTGTTCCACCCGCTGCTTCAGCGCTTCGTAGTTAGTGGTTTCGCCGTTGTGGGTTAGAGCGGTATGAATTTTCCCAAACGGGTGAGCATTCATTTGCTCCACTACCGAACCGGTTGCCAGACGTACATGGATGATGTTATTTGGCGATGTCGGCGTTTCCCAGGGAATTTCCCTTCCGGCGGTTTTCCAAACGGCGAAGTTTTTTCCGCAGGACATCACCGCAGCCATTTTTCGAATGCGGCTGGTGTATCGTTCTTTGTTTGAAGTATACGGATACTCCCTGGCGAAACTTCTCAGCAAATAAAGATAACTTTCTCCATAGGTTTCCAAATGGCTGTTGGAAAGCGGGTTCTCTCCGGTAAGTGCTTTGAAGTATTCCTTGAAGGCTTGATTTTGTTTAACATGATTGATCCACTCTTCCGGCTGCGCGTCCCAAACATAAAGGACTTGGGTTAGCATGAGCGAATGGTTGAACACGTAAAGGTCTTCGGCTTTTTGGATAAATTTTCTATGCTTACGGTAATTGGAGGAAGTTACCTCGGGGTAATATTCACGGATGTATTCAAATCGCGGCAAGTGTAGTAATTCTTTTTCGATAAACTCATTCAAAACATCCGGTTTAACCTTCACAAAGCAACAAAAAATGTCGCCTGGGTCGGTATTGGGATTTCCGAATTCCCGGTAATCGCGTTCTTTTCCAGTCGAATCTTTTTTGTAGCTTTCTTTTATCGCTCTAACGTCAGTCTTCCCGGTAAAGTCAAAGAACGGCTCAAGAAAGACTTTACGAAGTTTTTCTGCCAAATGATAACGATACTCCAGCAATTCGTTACGGGCTTGATAACGGAATTCTTGTTCGTCTTTGTATTTTCCATCCCGCTGGCGAATCTCTTCTTCCATTTCAGGCTGCAACTTGCCCTTAACCAGCAGTCGATAGGCATAGTCGTCGGGATGTTCCGGAAAGCACATCGTTTTTCCAACCCCAACGCCGTCCATTCCGCGGTTTTTCATTGATTTGAGCACTTCGTCCAGAATATGACTGGGAATGTGTTGGGTGCCGATTACCGCGGCCACCCCGCAGTTACTTTGCCCCGTTGGATGTGCCGGTTCGGGCGCGACCTTTTTCCAAGGCATGTGTTCTTTTCGTTGCCGGATGCGGAAATCCACCCGTTCTTTTAAACCGATCCACAGGATCTTGTCATGTCTGCCGCGCAGTTCCCGAATATCTCTTAAACCCAATCCGGCTAATGCACGGATTAATTGCATTTGCATGATCAGAAATACGTTGATCATTTGCCGGGAATCGATGTCCACATCCCGCAATTTTTGCATAATCAAGTTGGTCGTGGCGATCCCACGGGAGCAGCCGTCATGACAGTTGCGGTTACGGTCGCAGCCGATTGCCACCAGCGGAGCGGTTCCCCAAATCACCCCGTCCGCTCCCAATGCCACCGCTTTGATTACATCCTCGTAAGCGCGGATTCCGCCACTGACAAAAAACTTAACGTAGTTTCGCAGCCCGTCCTGCACCAGGCGGTCGTGTATCAACGGGATGGCATATTCAATGTGCATGCCCATCTGTCCTTTAATAATATTGGGCGATGCGCCGGTGCCGCCGCGGGGACCATCCAGCCAGATTTCAATTGTCATCCCATACTTCCGCGCGTATTCAGAGAGCGTTTGGCTGAGCTCCAAAGTATTTTCCTTAATTTCCGCGGCTCTCTTTTTAATAATCTCTTCGGTGTTGTCCTTGGCGATTCGTCCTAAGCCGGCCCCGATAAATTCAATATCCACAGAAGGCGAGACTTTCACACTGACCACCGCCCGCGGATTGATCATTCTAACCATATCAATGAAGGCTTTGACATCTTCGATGGAATAGCAGTTGTGGAATGGGAACGGTGAAATTATGCTGGTGTAAGAATAACCGATAACCTCTTCGCAAAGCCTCAGAATATGCTCGAATTCAATGGGATCAACCTCCCTTGCTTCGTTCAGTTCATATGCTTTCTGCTGAATTTGCCACAGCCACACTTTCAGTTCAGGAAAGATCTCCTGGTTGTCGTGCGCTTTCAGCAGTTCCTGGTATGCCGATTTTGCCACCTCGTTCAGAGGGTGATTGGGATTCTTTTCAATCCGTTCAATTTTTTGGATAAGCGATTTGACCTTCTCATTGCTCAGATATTCCAATCCTTGGATTCCACGGAGATACGAAACCAGCTTGTTCACTTTTTGCGCCAGGATATGCCCCCCGATTCCCATTTTGGCTCCCTGGCTGTAAGCGATCACGATACGGCGGGCTTTTTTGATGGTTTCTTTGGTAACGCCGAATAATCCTGTTTTCAACTCCGTGGTTACGTATGGCTCGTCCTTTTCATCCACAACGGAATAGAATAGAAAAGGCTGCAATTCCGGGTACTGTTTTAGCGTTTCAAAAATACGGGGATGTGTTTTTTCTCCGATTTTATTCTTTTGCAGAATGGTTTTGATTTCCCTGACTGAATAATGTCTATCATGTTCAAAATACGCTTTGATTAACTGAATTTCCGGTTCGGTGAAAAAGATTGGTTCACCCTTCCGGTTGAGGAAAAACGAGGTTGGGTAGCCGCCCTCGCCGGTGTCATACTGGATTCCCAGTTCACGACTTGCAATGACATGAGCCCGCCAAGTATCCAGCCCAATTGAGCCGACTGATTTGCCGCCAAACATCCACGGCGCATGAAGCACTAAATCTTTGTCCAAACTAACCGCGGTCCGGATATCACCCAATTGATCTTCGGGTATCATGTCCGGGTCCCGTTGGTAGAGTATTTTCATTACATCGAAGCCGTCGCCCAACAGACCGGTTGCCTTGACATTTTTCAAATAAAGCATATCGAGGTCACCGGATGCCATCCGTCCGATGGTTTCAATCAAATCTCCGGGCCACACGTGATCTCTCTGGTAAACAGTCTGATTGACTTCCCCTAATTCATAAAAACTATGAGGCGATTTTAGCGAGACAACTTTTTTCTTCAAATCTGAATAGTTTGGGTGATCTTTGCTCGCGTAATTCTCTTTTTCAATTAAACTGATATTTAATTGCGTATATTGACGGAGCTTGTTGTCGTTCTCAAGAATGTTCTTTTGAATCCGCTCCTCCAGTTCGTAGAAGTCAATGAGCCTGCCTTCTTCCCCAACGGTTTTCTTCATATCTTTGAACCCGGCTGCACCTAACACTTCTAAGATCTGGACTTTGCGGGATTCCATCAAATTGTTCAACCGCTTCGTGGCCCAATCAATGTCAATATTCATCAACTTGTCGGTTGTGGTTTTATCTTCAAAAGTTGCCTTATAGGCATACGGATCTAAAGCCAGGAGTCCGGCAAAATCAATCAAGGTTGCTTCCGCCCCGCGTTGGATGGTTTTCTGGCTGTCCGAGGCGAGACGAATTCCTCCGGAAGCAATCAGGGAAACCTCATGGCGCCGGCCGTTAGCGAGCAAATAATGATGTATCGCCCTAACCGCCGACGAGGTAACAAAATAGTTGTCCTTATTGCGCAGCCCGTGAATGTGAATAACATCCACGCCGATTTTAAGAAAATCGTCAATTTGTTTGCGGAGATGATCCAGAATCTCCATTCCGCCAATTATGTCGTATTCGGAGACTTCAACGTAGCCGCACAGCAGGGGCATTTTGCCGGAAATTGAAGAGGCGGAGTCTTTGATAAACTGGATGGAACGCTCCATTTCCACATGGTGTTTGATTTCAAACATCGGCATATTCCAGAGATCAACCAGCAGATTGCGGCTTACATGCGGATTGACATTGAGGTGATGGAGGAATTCCTCATCGATCCGCGGAACAACAACTTTTGGAAGAGTGTCATATTTTCCCTCCTCAACCAAAAAGTCATAATATTCAAGGAATCGGTTGGCCTTCATAAACACGAGGCTCTGCTGTTTCTCCGCCACTTTGAGAAAGGAGAGTTCAACCCGGCCGTTGCTAATGAGACGAACCGAATTGAAGAAAATCGGGCTCATTAATTTTAAGGTTGGAAAGGGGGGATTGTGCAGATTCCCCTTTTCATCAAATTTACAATATCGGTGGCGCTTGCCTAATATAACCGATAGCTCCTCATCAGGGTCGCCTTCGTGAAGACGGTTTTGTGCCGGTCCCACAATATGAAAATGCGAGAAGCGTTCCGCGTCAAACCCGATACCCATATGGCGGTCACCTTGCCCCATTCCCGAAACGGGGATTTGACCGGTGGAAGACTCTTTATCTATTTCCATGAGAATATCTTCAGTGAGATAGACATCCGCCATTTCTGTGAGCTCAGGCGAGCGTTGAATGGTTGTTGTATCTCTCAGGAAATGGCGATGGTTTTGCCAGTATCTCTTTTCTTCCAAATCAACCGCGTTATCGATCAATTCCTGGACAAAATCCCGTTCAGCCTGTATGGCTTTGTTTTGCGGGCAAAAATTGATGCAGGCATTACATAAGGCACAGTTCAAATCCAATAGTTCCGGAATCTCACGCGGGTTGCCGTTGCGTGCACCGTAGGTGCAGGCGTTTTCGTGTGCGCACATGCCACATTTAATGCATGTTTCCTGATCAATAAATAGTTCGGCGTACGGAAATCCGCGGGGATAGTGAATACTCAAACCGTGTTGTAAGTGCGAGCCTTCCTCCTTCTGATCCGCTTTGGTGTGATGTTGGTAAAGGGGACTCTCTTTCATGATTTCCCAGAAGCGGTCAATGAACTCTCCCTTTTCCTCCTGCTTCAGTCCCAGCGCTAATTGAAAATTTGTATCTTCTTCAACCAGATCGAACATTTTGGTCAAAGGAATATTTGTCGGGCAAACGCGGGTACAATTATCGCAGCGGGTGCAGACCAGAAATCCCAGTGCTTCCTCCTGGCTAATCGTCTCCCCCCTCGAAATACGATTGGCGGTTTTGCGTCGGGTGATGGGTGTGGCAACGCCAAGTAAACCGAAGACGTCGCTGGTGGGACAAACCCGTTCACAACTGTCACACTCAGCGCAGCTGGCGTTGATTTCCCATAATGTTTGTCTTTTGGTTTCAATCTTGGGAGGCACGATTTTTGGGAAAATCACTTTATTAAGCTTCCAAAAAAGCCTTCCCAAAGAATAGAAAGAAAAGCTGCCGTTCTTCGAAATCCCCTTCCGAAACAATTTGACCCCAATATTTAAGAATATGGGCGTTACTCTCTTGTATGCCCTGAGGGACAAATTGCGTCCAGTGGCATTTATGTATTTACTTTGATTGATGACATTATGCGGATCAAATTCTTTTTTGTATTTCAGCATATTAATAAAAACGTTCCCGGGATCATCTCTGAGTTTCCCTTTTAGAAAAGGCAGATTCCACAGGCCTGTTCCGTAAGCGCGTCCCCCAAAATGAATTGAAGCTTCGATCATTAAAGGAACCAGCGCCAGGTACAATTTATGACGGAATTTTTCTGTGTCGGCAAGAAGGATGGTTTGTATTAAGATTTCATCGTTTTCCAGAAAGTGTCCTTCCGTTTTTACCGGGTTTTGCGTCAAATTGGTGATTGAGGAATGAATGAAGGACATGTAAGCCGATAAAGTCTTAATAGGCAGAATGGTCTCACCAACTAACATTGTCGGCCCTTTGGATTTCATTTCTACCGGAGCGTAGCGATGTTCCCACAGTCTATGTGCCATGGCCGGGGCAAGACGCCAATAACTAAGTTCACGATAGCGGCTTTTAGAGTCCTTGGAATTAAAAATGGAATACTTCAACCCTTTTTCATAATCTTCTTTGGAATCAAATTCCATTACCACGACGTGTTCCAATTCACGCAACTTCTCCCCGACCTCTTTTTCCTGCCGAATTCGTTGAATCCTCAGATCGTCTTCTTCAATTAATGCCTCTTCCAATTCCCTTTGGAGCTTTTCCTTCTGAATTTGGTACGTTTGCTCGATGTAAAATCTGTCGAAGTACAATATAGATGAGGGGAACAAATTCCACTCGCGAATTAACCCGACAAATTCTTGTACCGACTCTGCTTTCGAGAATGAAAACGCGTATGGTTTGGAAACATAGGTTAATTGCTTAATATTGAGTACAGCCCCGGCGACAATTCCGACCTGACCTTCACTCTCAAAAATGTAGGGAAATAGTACATCGTCAGGGGTTAGCATTTTCCAATTGCCATCCGGCATTAACAGCAATAATGCTTCAACGGCATTTTTAACATGACCGTACTTGAAGGCGCCAATGCCCAATCCCCCCGTGGCAATCCACCCGCAAAGTGTCCCTGAGTTCGGGTTAGTAATTTCCTGCCGAAGCGCAAAACCATTCTCGCGCAGAAATTTTCGCATCGTTGCGAATAGAACACCGGGACCTATCATTAGTTGTTCGGCTTTTTCATCCAGTTGGTAAAAATCAAGATAAGAAATATCTAAGATAACATCATTGTTGATGGGTATAGAGCCGCCAAAAGGCCAGGTGCCGGAGCCGCGTATGGTAAATTTAATTTTCTCGGTAGATGCAAATTTTACGAATGCCTGAAGATCGGAAAGGTTGCCGGGGCGAACCACGAAGCGGGACTTGATGTTTACCAGGATTTTCTTCAAACCTTTAGGAACTGCAACCGTGCCGGAGTCTGAATGGTAGACTTCTTTTTGAACAGGGTTGAGCGCAAATATGGTTGTTGCTTCGCTCAAAAGTGGACGAAGTTTTTGAAATACGGAGTCGGACCCTAAAGCATGGTTCTGGTCATCTTTGTTAAAATTCTCAAATAAAAGTTGAACCGATTTTTGTTGAGATTTTACTTTATGTTCCGCAGAGGATTTAAATAAAAAATCAAACCTTTCTTCAGAAGAAATCTCGCTCATTTCCGGTTACCTTAACGGTTGAATCTTAAAATTACAGTTGGCTCAATGATGCCCAGTTTCAAGCGGTTCAAATTACAGGAATCAGAATTGTTTCCAAAATAGTCTATGTTGCATCGAAACATGATATATTCGGCAATTAATTGTTATTATCGAGGCTGAATGATCCAATGCTAATTGAAGTTGGGAGCGTTGAAAAACCGAAGTAACGCACACTTTTAATATAACATTAAATCAAGCCGCAAGTCATTTAAAAATTCAATAAAACCATGTTTCAATATCAATTCCAACATTGCTGACACCTTTTTGATTGTTATTTCCGCTCATATTCTGTATCTTCTCAAATCAAAGTTTATGGATGCTCCGCGTGTTTTCAGAAACATTAAATAATCTTATCAAAGAAAAAAAGTCGATGTTGTGCGTGGGATTGGATACGGATATCGAACAAGTTCCTTCATTTTTATTATCCGAGGTTGATCCTCTATTCTTTTTTAATAAAGAAATTATTGAAGCGACATTTGAGTATGTCTGCGCATACAAATTGAATCTGGCTTTCTATGAATCGCTGGGTATGCCAGGATGGGAATTGCTGGAAAAAACGCTAGCGGTGATTCCAAAGGAGATTTTGATTATTGCCGATGCCAAAAGAGGCGATATCAGTAATACATCCCGCAAATACGCTGAAACTTTTTTTAAGACGTATTCATTTGATTGTATTACCGTTTCTCCTTTTATGGGACTTGACTCATTGGAACCATTTCTGGAATATAAGGATAAGGGCATTTTTATACTTTGTCTTACGACCAACAGCGGAGCGCAGGATTTTCAACGTTTGCAAGTTGAGGGAGAAACAGCGCCTATCGCGTTGTACTTAAAGATTGCTCGTAAAGTAGTGGAGTGGAATTTCAATTACGGAAATTGCGGTTTAGTGGTCGGAGGAACCCAGTTGAATGAAATCGAAGGTGTGCGCAAGGTAGCCCTTAACCTTCCTTTTTTGGTTCCGGGAATTGGCACTCAGGGAGGTAATCTGGAACTTGCAGTTAAATATGCTACGGACGATAAGGGGTTTTCGGCAATAATCAACGCGAGCCGTTCTATTATTTATGCCAGTTCGGAGATGAATTTCGCAGAAGTAGCACGGAAGCGGGCCAAACATTTGCGGGATCAGATCAACATGTTTGTAAGGATACATAAGAACCCCGATCTGCTGGAAAAGAATTGATAATGAAACCTAATCGACCTCTTATTGTTTTGACTATTGAAATAATCATTGATCTGGGTAGGAGATGTAATGGATAAGCAGGAAGTATTAAGAATTTTTGAAGCAACAGGTGCAATTCAGAATGGTCACTTTGAATTAACCTCGGGATTACATAGTCCTACCTATTTTCAATGTGCGTTGGCTTTGCAATATCCCCAATACCTGCAGAGTTTTTGCCACGAGATTGTGGAATTTTACCGCGAAGAAGAAGAAGTAATAGATATGGTTGCAGCCCCTGCTGTTGGTGGAATAGTCGTAGCACAAGAGGTAGGTCGTCAATTCGGGGTGAGGAGCATTTTTATGGAGCGGGAAAACGATAGCATGACGCTGCGCAGAGGCTTTGCAATTGAACCGCGCGAAAATGTGTTGGTGGTTGAAGATGTGATTACTACCGGTGGATCGATCAATGAAGTCATTCAATTAGTGGAAGAGGCGGGCGGTTTTGTGGTCGGCGTCGGTTGTATTGTGGACCGAAGCGGAGGAAAACTCAAAGTTGAGATTCCAATCACATCGGTGCATAAGGCAAAACTTGTCACTTATCCGCCGGAAAAATGTCCGTTATGCATGCAGAAGAAACCATTGGTAAAACCAGGCAGCCGTCCTATTAAAGTATGAAAGCCATGGTTTGGATTTAGCCAATGAGATATTGTATTCTTGCCAGTGGGAGTAAGGGAAATTCAACATTCATCGAAACCAATTATTCAAGAATCCTGGTTGATGTCGGGTTATCTGCGAAGAAAATTGAAGACCGGTTGAAGAAGTTAGAAATTGATCCGCAAAGTATCGACTCCATTGTGTTAACCCATGCCCACAAGGACCACGTTCGCGGGGCAGGGCAGTTTGCGCATAAATTTGAAATACCTGTTTATGCCCATCCGGAAACCTTGGACGAAATTACTCCTCAATTAAAACCGGGACAGAAAATAGAACCGTGGCAGGGGGCGTTTTATATTAAGGATGCATTCTTTACTCCCTTTCCTCTTTCGCATGACTGTTTTCCCACTTTTGGGTATTTGATCCAGGAGAATTCAAAGATACTGGCAATTTGCACCGACTTGGGCGTTGTTACTGAAAATGTGAAAGAGCATTTGAGAAAATCCAGTGCATTGATAATAGAAAGCAATCATGATCCCATGATGTTAATGAGTGGTAATTATCCCTGGCGTTTAAAGGAAAGGATCGCCAGCCGGGTGGGTCATCTATCCAATGTGGAAGCAGGTGAGCTTATTCAAGAGATTTTTAACTTAGATATGGAAAAAATTGTCCTGGCTCATTTAAGCGAAGATAATAACACTGCACAAATAGCTTTGGATACAGTATTGGAAGTCGTCGGTGACCGGTTGGAATCATTTATCGATGTGATTGAGCAGAGGCGCATGTCGGATATGTTCAGAGTGTGAACAATCCCGGAGTCATGTCAGCTTTACCTTGGAACAAACGACTCTTGCATTATGGCTTTGGGATTAGGAATGCTTATGGGAAATGGAACCTGACATGAAGTAACGGTTTAAATAACTATTCGAACTAACTTGAATTGCAGCGATGAAATCGACAACTAACCTGATTGTATTTTCAACATTGACCGCTCTCTTTTTAAGTGGTTTGCTATTGGCGGCCGAACGCGAGCGCTACTGGATTTTCTTTACTGACAAAGGCGAACTGGAATCACTGTCTGCTTTTCAACAGGAGGAAATAATCCGCAGTCAAATTACCCAAAGAGCCATTGAGCGACGCCGAATCCGTTCCCCTCACATAGCCTTCAACAAGATTTCAATCATGCGAGATTTACCTGTTGATTCGGATTATGTAAAAACCATAAAACAGATGGGATTCTCGGTTCACCAGAGATCCCGCTGGTTTAACGCCATCTCCGGATATGCGCCCGATTGGGTTTTGGAGCAAATATCCGGGCTGACATTTGTCAGGTCGGTTGAGAGGGTCAGGAAATTTGCAGAGAAAAATGAAGTGGAGAATTCCCCGTCAATTGAACCGTTGATACCGAGACAGCCGCGGGAGACCTACGACTTTGAATATGGGGCATCTCTAACACAAGCGGAATTTCATAACATCCCGGCCCTTCACCAACAGGGTCTTTCTGGTGAAGGTGTTTTAATCGGTATTTTTGATACCGGATTCAATTTAGATCATCCTGCCCTGCAACACATCGCTCAGTCTTTAGTAGATGAGTGGGATTTTATTAACAATGACAATGTAACCAAAAATCAGCCCGGTGATCCCTTTAATCAGGATCATCACGGAACCGCCACTTTATCGGCACTCGCGGGTTTCGACGAAGGAGAGCTTATTGGTGTAGCATTCAATGCACAATACTTTTTGGCTAAAACCGAAGCGATGAACTTTGAACGTCACCTGGAAGAAGATAACTGGGCTGCTGCGGCTGAGCGGGCAGATTCATTAGGGGTTGATATTGTTTCCACATCCGTGGGTTACTCAGACTTTGATATCGGCGAAGGAGATTACACTCCCGCTGATATGGATGGTGAAACCACAATTATCACTCAGGCAGCTAATTTTTTAGCAGATAGAGGTGTAATTGTTGTAGCCTCCGCCGGCAATGAAGGGAATAACAATTGGCACATAATAACCGCACCCGCGGATGGCAGGCATGTTATTGCAGTTGGCGCGGTGAATATTGCAAATAGTGTTGCATCGTTTAGCTCTCGCGGTCCCACGGCTGACGGCAGGATAAAGCCAGATGTTGTAGGATTGGGGGTGAATGTTTTCGCTGCTAAATCATCCAATCAGGGTTATGAGAATTTGGATGGTACTTCGATGAGCTGCCCGTTGATTGCTGGTGTCTGCGCATTGGTGCTGGAGGAGTTTCCCCATTTAACCGTGTCAGATATGCTTCAAATTATCAGGTACTCGGGTGATACACCCAGTCCAAATAATGATCGTGGCTGGGGAAAGGTCGACGCAGTAAGAGCGCTCACAATTGCCGGGGGTGGTTCTTTGGAACCAGCTCAATTTACAGTAAAGCTTTTAAACTTCAGTCCCTTTCAAAGTCAGACTATTTTTGGAATTGGGTTACCCCAACCATCGCCAATAACGATTGACATTTATAATATTCTTGGGCAAAGGGTAAAAGTATTATTTTATTCAGGAGGGGCTATTCTCAATCCGGTCATCTGGGATCGCAGAAATAAAAATGGAATGCCTGTGGCTTCTGGTATTTATCCCTTCAGGGTCAGAACGAACTTTGGCGTCATTGATTCTAAGCTTGTGATCGTTCGCTGATATTTACCTTTCTTTGAGTCATTCATTCGCAAGCATTATTTGCCACGGTTGCTTCTTGCCTGTATCCATTCATAAATTTAATAATACCCAACAAATTGTAACCTACGAAGGATTTAATGAAAACAGCATTGGTTCTGAGCGGCGGCGGAGCAAGAGGGCTTGCCCACCTTGGGGTGTTAAAAGTCCTTGAGGAAGAGAATATTAAATTTGATATGATTGTCGGCTGCAGTTTTGGGGCGCTCATTGGCGGAATGTATGCACAAACACCTGATGCCTCCGAATTGGAGCTACGGTTGAAAAAATTCCGGAGAACCGATCATTTTAAGAATTTGGGAGTAAGAGCTCTTCGGAAGCCTGCGTTGCAATCGGATGATTTTCTGAAACAATTCGCCAGAAATTTGCGGGAACGGGTTCTTTTAAATGTAATTGTCAACAGAATATCTGTATTGAGACAAGACCGACTGATAGGCGCAGTGAATTACCTCGTTGGTAATGGCAGGATGGAGGACACAACTATTCCTTTTGCTTGCAATGCAACCGATCTGGTTTCTGGTAAAGGAATACTACTTACGAAAGGCGATATCCGGAAAGCGATAGCTGCCGTAGATGTGCATCCGTTGCTTCGTGAAGAAGAAGATTTTCGCAATGTTTTTGATATAATCATACGAACCAGTACGATTACGGCGAGCCAACTCACTGAGGAATCGCTTGAGCGGGCCGATATCCTGATTTCTCCTCAGGTTGATGATTTCTTTTGGTATGACTTCGATAGGGCGGATGATTTAATAAGGGCTGGCGAAGAAGCGACCTATTCCAAAATCGAAGAGATACGGAAGAAGACTTGCCCAAAAGGAGGCAGTGTCCTGCGCCGGTTATTTTCACGATTTGTCGGACCCGGTTCAACGTCGAAAAAATAACCTTTAAACGGCTCCATTTTCTTTTCGCTCCCGGCGAATCTATAATTAAAATTACGTTCACAGATTTTAGACTTTGAACCGTGACTTGGGTCACAGGCAGAAAGACCGTTCATGTTATTATGGAATAACTTTGAAAATAAAAGAGGATAAAATCTCGGCTGAACGGCCTCCTGCATCCTGCCAGCATTCGGCTGAGATTTGTCCTCAACGATGTGACTCTTGAAATACTCCTTGATTGATTGGATTGAAATATAAAAAAGCAACGCGTAATTAGCGTTGCTTTTTTATATTTTGCAAATATTCCTCAAATAGTTGGGACTGGTTAGCCGAGAAAAGAACGCAAAGCCCTGCTTCTGGAAGCATGTCGCAATCTTCTAATTGCCTTTTCTTTAATTTGCCGTACACGTTCCCTGGTCAAATTAAAACGTTCCCCGATTTCTTCCAATGTTAGCGGGTGTTCCTGCCCCAACCCGAAATATAATCTTACAACTTCCGCTTCTCTTTTGGTCAGGGTTGCCAGGGCGCGCTCGATTTCGACTTTTAGCGATTCGCCCATCAGTTCGTTGTCCGGCGGAGGCTGGTGATCATTCTGGATTACATCGAGCAGGCGATTATCTTCGCTGTTGCTGAAAGGCGCATCCATGGAGAGATGTCTTCCGGAAATCTTAAGCGTATCGGCAACCTCAAAATCGGTCATATCCAATTGCTCGGCAATTTCACTGGCACTTGGTTCGCGCTCAAATTCCTGCTCCAGCGCAGAATATGCCTTGCCGATTTTGTTCAAAGCGCCAACACGGTTTAGAGGAAGCCGAACAACCCGGGACTGCTCCGCCAATGCTTGCAGAATAGATTGCCGGATCCACCAGACCGCGTAGGAAATGAATTTGAAGCCGCGGGTTTCATCAAAACGTTTGGCGGCTTTTATTAACCCCAGATTGCCTTCGTTGATTAAGTCGCCCAATGAGAGCCCCTGGTTCTGGTATTGTTTGGCAACACTGACAACAAAGCGGAGATTTGCTTTGGTGAGACGTTCCAGGGCATCCTGGTTACCTTGCTTAATTCGCATCGCAAGCTCAATCTCTTCCTCCGGTGTTAACAAAGGTACTTCCCCAATCTCCTGCAAATATTTATCAAGGGATTGGCTTGCTCTGCTTATTGAACCTCTAGCCATATTTCCCTACTTCCCTCCTTTTCTTAAAGGTTTAGAAATCAGTCACTTAATTCAAGTTTTTAGTTAACATTTCCGTCGCTACTAATAACGATGGGGTAATCGTTAAGTTCCAGCGATAATTTATTTAGATTCTCTAAAAAATGCATTTTTTCTTTGCCTAAGAGCGGTCTTGGTTGAAACTCCAATATCTCGTTAAACACCTTGATGGGAATTATGCTACACTCATTCATCGTCGCTTCACTCCAGCTGATTCTTCGTACAAATTATTATAGGAGATGCCGCCGGTGGTAATGATAGATTGCAAATGACAATCAGGATTATTAACCGGTAATGGACTAAAGTTGAAAAATGACATGTATGGGTTATCGAAAATTAAAAAATGAATATTAGCCTGAAAAGAATAATTTCAATTAGTAATTGAATTATTTGATTCTTGGCGGAGATATTCGGTTAACAAAATTTTCATTCCCCCCACTGTTTTATGAAAACTGACCTCATCAATTAGATTTTGAACTAGGAATATTCCCCTGCCATGTTCTTTCCAAATATTTTGTGGGTTTGTTGGGTCCGGTAATTTGCCCGGGTCAAATCCACCGCCTTCATCTGTTATGGAAATCTCTACGCGATCATCTTTCAGGACTGCAAGGAAAGTAACCTTTTTATTTTTATCTCCGTTATTGCCATGGGTTATTGCATTGATTGCCAGCTCGGTTAATGCAATGGCCATATTGTCGCATTGCTCGTCATCTAAGCCAGTTTTATTACATATTTTTTGACTGAACTTTTCAACCTTTTTTAGATTATCTAAGTCGCTGGAGATAATTAATTCTTGTTCGTGGGAGTTTGATTTGTTTCTTTCCTTCGTCATACAGGTTATGGCCAAATAATGAATTTTAAAATATAGAAAAATAAATTCTTGAATCAAGCAATAAATTTGTTCAAAATTTACGAACATAACAGCTAATTGTGAATTATCGGTTTTGGAGACAATTAACTAAAAGATAAAACAATGAATTTCAAAAATGGGTTACCCCGCTCCCTCAATCGCTTTGATGCGACAATGATGTTAGTGGGGAATATGATTGGTATCGGAATTTTTACGACTACGGGATATATTGCGGATTACATTGAAATGCCTTCCTACCTTTTTCTGGTGTGGATATTAGGTGCCGTCTATGCTTTTTGCGGCGCGTTGATTTATGCCGAACTCTCAACGCGGTATCCGGTTTCAGGAGGGGATTTTCATTTTTTAAAAGCCGGGTATCATCCCATACTCGGTTTTTTCTTCGGTTGGTCCGCCTTCACGGTAACTTATACGGGTTCCGTTGCAACAATCTCAGTGGGCTTTGCTACATATTTTTTGAATTTACTTCCGGTGACGTTGCAGAATTGGCAGTTTAAGCCGGGGTTCGGTTTCGAGCTGAACCTATTAAAATTGATGGCGATTTTTGTTACCGTTTGCCTCACCTCGATAAATGCGCTTGGCGTGAAACAAGGCGCCAGGTTTCAAAATGTTTTCACTCTAACCGGTGTCGGGATAATCTTGGCATTTATTTTTTGGGGATTGTCTTCGGCTAACGCAAATCCCGATAATTTTACGCCATTTTTCCCCCAGCAGTTTGAAATATCGGGAATAGCAGTTTTGGGCGTTGCATTGGTAAGCGTCATATTCACCTATTCGGGTTGGACGACAATCGTATATATCGCCGGCGAAATCAAAGAGCCAAATCGCAACATTCCCGGCGCCATGTGGACTTC
>WOR8_10001330_pt1 | contig 43266 bp, 33 predicted proteins | sample DeeMarSeWOR38_10_FD_19890 | JGI IMG/M metagenome (IMG submission 19890)
CATTTTTCAATTGCAATAGATGCCGCCTCTTTAGCAAATTCCATCAACCCGAGGCATTTATCAGAAGAAGAAATAAAAGCCTGAAAATCTGACCAATCCGAAAATTTCCGGCCGGTAATTCGTCGGCAGTCTATTGTACCTGCTTCTTCTTTAAAATTTTTTACAATTTCCTTTCCCACGTGGAAAGGTTCCGGCTTTTCCATCGGTTTGTTTATAAGAAGATTTTTATGACCAACGGCAAAAGCCTTGAGGATTTCAGAATACTTCATATCCCGAACATTCATACCAATTACCAGATTCACGCCCAAAATCGCACCCGCGAGTGCTCCACAGGCGCCGCCTTGAAGGCCGATGCCACCATCAAAGACGAATGACAACTGCTCAAGAAGATCATCGCCTACGCCGGTGTGTTCTTTTATACCCTTTAAAACTCGCTGTGCACAGTGTATTGGCCGGTCTTGTATTTCATTGGATGACTCTTCCATTATTGGTAATTCTTTCTGTCGAAAGGTGTACAGGTACCTTATTGCGCCTCTGATATGCCATAGACACTTGCCCACCTTGTCACCCGGGATGAAATAACGTAATTGGCCCAATTTCGTATAAAAATCCACCCCACTTCTTTCTTTGCAAAAAGAAGTAGCAAAATTTTCTTCAAACCATTTTACATAATCACCTACTAACGCAAGTAATCCCGCCTGTGCCGGGATCCCTTTTTCCATTATTTCGTCATAATGTGAAAGCGCCAACCCGATTGCGCCGCCCGATACAACCCCGCAGGTCGAACCGGTTGCCACTACCCCACCTTCAAGCCCTGTAACTGATTTTAACAGTTTATCTTCAGGCTTCCCGATCATATTCTGGAAAACTTCCAGAGATGCAAGCGCTCAATTCCAATCTTTCATAAGATAAAAAGGCGCCCTTCGTCCCCAGTATCCCTTTGTCCGGTTTTTCATCATATTTTCCCCTTTTGTATTTTTAGTATTTATTGAAAGCCTGCACCCAATACAAGAAGAGAGAGAACTTTAGGCTGAGAAACGATTTGGCGAATGAGTGAGGTCCGTTTGAGAATCAGCAGCAGAAGCAGGAGTTAGCTTCTAATTAAGCATACCAGGAATTTAGTACTTGGAAATATATTCAAATTTTAAGTACAATCAATTAAAAGTGCTGAAATTATAAACAGTAACAAATGTTTTGTCCAGTGGTGATTTATTGAGAATATGCTAAAAATCGTAAAATTCCGCATATCGTAATCCGATATCACAGGGTTTGGCAGCGGTTAATTCTGCATAGATGTTGGAGCTATCAACGGTCGCGGACCTGATTCTACCACCACAACATATTGTCTAAACTACCAATAGAACAAATGTGGAATTTATCTGTCAGTCCCTGGACAAAAAAAGAAGCTTACACTAATATTGAAAAACTTGCAGGAGGAGGGCTTTTTTCTTAGGCGGCAGTGGTAAAAATAAACCGGATATTCAAATTTTGGAGGATACCGATGGATTATGACAACTTGCTCGATTTAGTGAAAAGAAGAAGAAGTATCAGGCGTTTCAAGACTGATCCGATTCCTGATGAACGTATCAACCAAATCATTGAGGTTGCGCGATGGGCTCCTTCCGGTTTCAACATGCAGCCCTGGGAATATGTTGTGGTAAAAAAGCCTGAATTGAGGGATAAGATCGTTGAATACATCAAAACCTACTGGGCACAATCGAAAAGCATGGAAGCTACCAGGGAGCCATGGCAGGGAAAACCCTGGAAGGCTTCCGGTGTTGTTGATGCCGGGATGGATTTCACAACAGCCCCTGTGTTTATCATATTATTTGGTGATCCGAGAACCAACCTGGGACTCCCTATGGGGCTGAGATACGATAAACATCGTTGCCAGACGGTTTTTACATCGGGCCTGGCAAGTGCCTTTCTGTACATGCATCTTGCGGCAACCACACTTGGACTGGCTTCCCAGTGGGTATCGTCGATATCAACTCCCTTTCCCAGTTGCATGGTCAAAGATCTGCTGGGAATTCCCCATGAGATGGAACCCTATGACATGATGGCCCTTGGGTACCCGGCTATTCAACCGAGCGGCAAGTTCATGAGGGATCAAGAAAAAATGATCCACTACGATGATTGTGGGTCAAAAGACTTCAGGAGTGACGATGAGGTTAAGGATTACGTGAAAAAAGCCAGAAACTGGACCATCGGCACACACCGCAGGAAGTAACCCCTAAATTCTGCCGATGCAGCTTGTACTGTTGATCGATCCCTTTTAGGGCTCTTCAGCGGTGATTGAGAACAGCCCAACTACCCGATTCCGCCTGTATATTTCAGATACGATTTGGTCATCTGAACCTTACCACCGGAAAGGTCATTTGTGCATGATCCGATGGCCTGTGATTATTTTCGCGAATCGCAGGAAAATCTATGGCCTGATATCTAAAACAATGCAGGTATCACATTAGATATTGTGGTTCGTGATTATTCTGAATTGTAAAAATAGATTGAGAATATCACCAAAACAGGAAACTTGCGATATCATCATCGTTTTTGAGGATATCACAACAATTTTATGACCCTAAAAATCTTTGATGGAGATATATGCATTTTTTCTGGTTCGAAAATATCGAATCCACCAGTTGGTTTAGTCTCCCACCTGAATTCGCTCTACCTTGCCGTTTACGATGCTCACATAGTAGGTCCCATCAAGATCATAAACCCACTTTATCGGTTCTTGTGGGTCAGGCGATAATACTTGCTGGGGCTCACCGCATTTTTTCCTTACACTGTCCCCCGAATCTCCCGCCGCAACAATGCCACCATCGCAATTCATTGTCGATATGTCGTCCAGGGCCATTATATTTGACTCAATACCGAATGAGAAGATAAACGCGCATATAAATAGCGCTAAAGTGTTGTTGCTGCTCATTTTAAGCCTCCGTGGTTGCTCCAATGTGTTTTGCGTAAGTGTTAGGGCACCGCCCATGAAATGGCGATTGTTTGACAACCCACCGCATCATTGACTTTCCAAGATACGCAAGATCTTTCCATCTTCAAATATTACGGTGTAAACCGGTTGAGACGCCCCGAAATTATACACCCACTCGTTCATATTCTGACTGTTGGGTTCGCCGCATTTATCCTGAACATCAACATCCCTGTCCCCGATGTTCACCACACCTTCGTCGCACATGATCGAAGATGCCTCCTCAGCTGCAAAAAGATAGACATGACCACCAATGACCAAAACCAGAGATAACAAAATAACAAGACAGTCCTTTATTGTCTTCATGATCACGATCCTCACAGGTTAGTGTTTACTGTTGATGAACTTTTCCCAGGTCAAAAATTTGAAAAGCTAACTACGTGTTTGTAGATTGGGTTTAAATCAGCTGAAATTTAGCCAAACCAAAACTTGAGATATCTTGCCAAAAACCAAATATCAGACGGTTCCATGTATATTGAGAATATCACGAGGTGACAGTGATTACAGATATCATCAATTTGTTTGAAAATATTCTATTCTGACATATGGGTCTTGGGCAGCAAGCCATCATCGAGTATTTGCTGGAAATGATCTTTGATCGTCTCCTCGATTGGAATATACGATATACTCAAGTCTTTCTTACTATATGAGTTGTCAAACTTAATTTTAATGCCGACATTTTTGGTCACATATTTTCGGGAGTAGCCCATCATCGGAGCAATGAGCCAGAAAAGAAATTTTGGAGCCGTGCTTTTGGGTAATGGATAATCGTCGCTAAAATGATTTCGAATAATATTTGCAATGTCAAGCAACGATAATTCTTTATTCACGATGATGTGCCTTCCACTTGCCTCTGATGTAAATCCTGCTTTGATATGAGCCTTAGCCACATCACGTACATCAACAATACCATTCCATAGATCCGGAACACCGCGCTTATATGTACCATCACCAAATTCGATCATTGTCTTGATACTCATTGAGTCTGTTCTCTTCGACACCGACGGGCCCAAAATCCAGCCAGGATTTATTGTTATTAAATCCCATTGATCCTGTTCCTTAGCAATAGCCCATGCTTCCTTTTCTGCAATTGTCTTTGAATATGCATACGGCTGGTGTTCGGCGCTGCTCGTTACGTTCCATTCCTTCTCAGTGAATATTTTCCCTTTTGCCGACTCTACATCCACATTATCCCCATAGATCGCAACGACACTGCTGGTGAGAACGATACGTTTTACTATCGGATTTTTTTTTGCCGATTTTAGGACATTCCTTGTTCCTTCCTTGGCTGGCCAGATTAATTCTTCTTCCGGATTCTTGATCCCGGTTATGAAAAAGGGCGAGGCTGTATGAATTACAAGTTCGCATTCTTGCATCGGTTCATCGAAACTGCCGTTATCCATAAGATCCGATTTGAAGAGTTTCAATTGTCCGGTGTATTCGTTTGCCAGGGTTTTTAGGTGCCCAACTTTTTGGATACTCGAGGGGTCGCGTACAGTTGCATTGACATTGATTCCCTCCTCCAGCAGCATTTTGATAATCCAGGAAGCCAAATAACCTGAACCTCCTGTAACCAATACCGGTTTGGTTTTATCAATTTCCCGCATAACATCACCCAAATAAATATTATGTTCTCTGGTATCAAACTTAGCTATTCATTTTTTTGCGATGAGTTTTTAAACACAACATGAATAAAGATCAACATCCAGAATTAGTGGATATAATGTAAGCGACTACAAGGTAAAGCAGCCGAGTTGATACTATTGAATGTCTCCGCTGTGCGGCTTGATCCATCGTCCAATGAATTTACCTTCCTCATTTACCCATGCGACGAATGCGATCCCGGAGTCGTCTATAGCAAGTGAACCATAACTCCAGAGACTACTGCTGCCCAAAGCCAGAGGCGCAGACCAATTGGCATCCTCTTTTGCGAGATAGTTCATATACCTGGAGGGAATCCAAAATGCCGGTTCTAAACCCTGCAACAACACATGCCTTTTGCCTTTAGGGTCTATTTTGATCAACTGTTCAAATGGAGACCAGCTATAATTAGAAGTAGGATGGTCTTCGGCCGTCACGATATTAAAACCGGGTGACCATTGTCCATTGCGAATTGTTACTTCCACCCATGATTGATCTGGACCTAAAAGAGGCAATTGCCGCTTACCATCGTCCAGAGTACAAACCCATGCCCACATCAGTCCGCTTACTTCTCCCGTCGCTTTGTTGATAGAAAAATTCTTGCTCAACGGTCTTAGTACTATGTGTGCGTGATTATAGTTACTATCCTTTTTAACGAAAGGCTTGTGTGTCAATGGGGTTCCCTTTATGGTCATCCACTGCATTGGAGTTGAATTGTTACCCGATGCTTGATTCTGAATGTCTGTGGAATATGCTAAAAGTTGGTTGTATTTCAACCGGGCGTATCTCAATTCAGGTTCCGGTGCGCTTCCGGACGCTCCGCCACTGTAGTTGCCGGCGAATAAGATAAATGCCCCACCGCCTTTTGAAGTGAAATAGAGAAGATGAACGTTGCCGACATTATCAGTTCCGACCATAAAGTCGCTATTGGCATCCATCTTGGTGTTCGGATCCACGACGGCACGAACGATCCAACCATTTGGGGATTCCTGCGCCAATACGAGCTTTGAAGCTTGTTCATGAGACCAGAAAACGAAGGGAACCAAGAGGAACCATCCGTAAGTATAGTCAGTTCGCTCAGGTGCCCCAATTTCTTCACCCTTGATTACAAAAGCACAAAATAGCTCATCACCTATTGGTACAAATCGGGAGCAACGATTACCTTTAACCTCTTGCCAACTCAGGTTATGAGCGGAATGGAAGTACTGCTTATCTCCGGCAATAACACGCAGCTTTCCACGTGGATGTTCGATTGCGTCAAGAACAGTCCATGGTTCTAACTTTTCAATCACTCCGAGAATCTCCCGGTTGATAATTTCGTCATCTAAAATCTCTATATGCTGCAGTTGATTGTCTTTGTCAATTAAGAATAGGTGAACTACACCATCGGTGTCGATAAGACTCGTAACAAGTTCCGGTGGCTCTTCTATCAAAATTAATTCCGCACCAAGCTGAATATCCGGAGGATGGCGGGCCAAGACCTCAGGAAGCAAGCCCTTTGAAGCCAGCGAGGCGCACCCGACCACAATTGTCGATAGAATAATCATGGCTGTTGCGACTGTTAGTCGAAATCCTATCCTTAAAATGAAAATATTTCGCCTTAATGCAAAAGTGGTAGGCATGCAGACTCATAGTTTATTGTTTAACTATTTTTTTTAAATACCAAATAAATTCAGTCTGAACAGTCTTTGGCAATGTTTGCACTGATACATACTAAAAATAGTTTGTAACCGATAATTCTCAGACACAAAAAACAAGGAAGACACAACAAATTGTGGACAGTCATTTATGTTAAAATTACCGATTGAGATAATCCGTAAAATCACAAAATTTCATGAATGTATTTAGTATCAACGGTTTTGGAGAGTGCCTGATAAGGATACTGGAGCATCGTTTATTGCTAATCCTAACGTCCATCTTCCTTTTCCAGCCTTAATATGCTGTACTGACGAATTTTGAAATAGCTGATAATTTCATTGAGTTCTGCTTTTGTTTTCGCTCGATTTTCGCTTTTCCACTCGTTTACCGCAGCCTTTTGAATCACTTCATACTTGAGATTTTGTTTGTATTTATCAGCTTTGTCCCAGTATTCAGACCCGCGTATTACAGGGATAAACTGAATACTTGTATGCCAGGGCCAGGGATCCAATATTTGCTTAATTAAAATGAAATACGTTTTGTCAGCCTCAAGATCAGCCTCCAAAACATGTGGGTAGTGAGCATTGCTTACAAAATAATGTCTGCCCGGATCACACTCAAAGGAGAAGTAACTTTTGAACCGGCTAATTCCGATTAATTTATGATCTTCCCAAATCTTAAATTGGTGGACAAGAGAGCCAGGATAGTTTGGTTGCATGAAAAAGACCAATGCCTTACCAGGTGTCGATCCTACTGGAGGCGTTGCCTTGTTCATATATTTATCCGACAAAGCACAACTCTCAAATAGTAAAATCAATAAGGTGATTAATAATATGGGGCTTTTTTTCATAACGCCCTCAATTTTGGTTGAATGAAGTGTTGACAAACCAAAAGCAGAAAAGGTGAGACACTATAGGTATTCGCAAAGAAATTTTGCTTCAACTACCAATCCTCATTCATAAAAAAAGGCAGACCACAACATCTTGTACCTACCTTTTTAACGACGAAGCTGTGATACATTGAGGTAATCTGTATTTCGCCAAAATTGCAGATATCCTAATCTGATATCACAAATTTTTAGAGACGGTCAAATATACATAGATGTTGGAGATACATGTAATCGCGATAACAGTCAGAGCGGTCCAATTCAGCGACTGGTTGGTCAATGGCGCACCCTGTCACCACCAACACGTTCCAGTCGCTTGAAATCAGGCGGAAGTCCTTGCTGGGCGCGGGTCAGTTATTATTTAAGGCTTCTTCTTGGTCGCATGCCAAAGAAAAACCGAGCCAGGTTTAAACGTCTGACGAGCAGATCGTACAGGGCCATGATCAGAGCAAAGGAAACCAGGGCAATTATCAGATACTTTGGCCCAATTCCGATGTTCCAGCGTATAACGAACCATCCGACGCAAAGGATTATCGTCTGATGAAAGATGTAAAAGGGTAGCACCGCCTCGTTACCGTAAGTCAGCACCTTGTGGTTGAAATTCATGTATTTGGCAGTCAGGCTCAGAATGAACATGACCCAGCAAAAGTTGCCGATGCTAATCACGATGTTAAAGAGCAGGTATGTCCACGAGAAGGACTCGGCGCCCGGGTAGGGGTAGTGAAATCCAATAATGAGAGCACCTTCACCCGCATAGGAGGCGATACCCAGGACCAGGAATACCCACCCAAGTCTCTTGTAACCTTCTGTAAAACGTATGTCGGCCGCAATAACATAGCCTATAAGAAAAAAGACTGCATAGTAGAAAAGATCGGCCCAGGTGTGTGCTCCATGAAAGAAGCCTCTCAAACAGATCCGCACGAGGATCAGTGGAATTAGGAACAGAAATATGCCGCCCCGGCAATCGCTCCAATCCGCCAATCTTGCGATCAGGTGCCGGCCTGGGTTTGATTTGAGGTAGAGAAGCAACGGCAGTATTAAAAGAGACACGATAAAAAGAAACTGGAGAAACCACAAATGACCGCTCCAGAGGTTGATGAGATACGGCGCATCAAGGGAAAACCTAAGGGGACCCCCATAGAGTGGTGGAATCAGCTCCCAGATGGAGCGAACATCTCTTCCATGGTTAACAAGCTCAAAGTAGAACTGGGGTGGCAATAGGATAAAAGCGCCTACCGTGTATAGAGGGATTAGGAGCCGCTTGACCCGCTCAAGGAGATACTGCCCGCTACTCCTAAATTTTAGCGAGTACCAGGATCCCAGACCAGAAAGCAGGAACAAGAGGGGCATCATCCACAGGTCGAGGAAACCAACGAACATGGTTAGAAAGAAACTCTGCTGGACATTTTTCAGATGCCAGTCCAACTTATCGAAGAAACGGCCGCTGTGAAAGATAAAGACAGCCAGCGTTGCTATCACCCTCACCCAATCAATATCGTATCTTCGTTCTTTCATGATTATTTTTCTGCCATATGGCAGAATACCGCTTTCCCTTCGGCAATCCGCCTGACGTAAAGGTTTAATTATTGATTTGTTGCGAAAGAATTACAAGCATAAATATGGGGGATTCTTAAGAAGGATTTCAAAATGTATCTTATGCGAAATAATTTCTCGTATAGATAAAAGAAATATTAAAATTGCAGATAGATTGAGAATACATGAATTTTAGCAAAATTGCAGATATGCCAAAAAAACACAAATATGTTTAGACCCTAAAAAGTACCGATATGTTGGAGAGTAACGCAAGTTTTAGAATGGGTGTGAGCGTCTGAAAGTTGGTTTAATTGCGACTGGCTACTGTTTACTCTTCAGAAACTTCCCCGGCTTTCGACCTTCTGTCGCTGGTCCGGCATAGGCCTGGGCTATTGACATCCATTGCTGCGCAGTTTCTCCCTTGATAATCAAATCTGTGTCGGCCACATGCCGCCTTTGAACCACCACCAAACAGAAATCTTCAGCCCTGCCCTTTACCATATCTTTCGCTTCTTCAGGCCCCCAGCTCCAAATGTCTCCTGAAGGCCCGGTGAGTTCCACACGAACCGGTGTGTCAGGTATCTCCATTTTACGATTGGTATGACTCCATCCGAATGTGCTCACCCCTAAGTGGGCAATATGACGCAAGCGCTCTGTCGGTTTACGCCTGATGCCCAAAGCATCCACAATATCCTGTCCATGCGCCCAGGTCTCCATCAGACGCGCAGTGGCAAAAGACATGGCACTCAAAGCAGGACCATACCAGGGCAGTCGCGTCTTGCGATCCATTTTTGCCAAGATTTCAAGCAACGCGCTGCGTTCTTCTCGCCACCATTTCAGGGTTCCTTCAGCAGTCAAATATTTTCGCGTGGTCTCCATATGCCGCTTCATGGTATTTGGATCTTGCCGCATTTCTTCAAACCACTGTTTAAAGGCCTCCGGATTCGAGGCAGCCAATCTGGCTCTATTCTCAAAATACGCTAAATGACGAATTTGTTCCTTGATATCCCAGCCGATAGAGGCGGTCATGGTCTCCCATCCGGCCGCATCCAGATTGGCCACAACAGCATCCAACTCCTGTTGTTCCATTGCCAGGTCATTGCATATTTGTTCCATGGCCAGACTCCCTGTCAGTTTGGTATTGATGTGGATCACTATTTCAGGTTGGCCGCTTTAGTCCGCCGGAGGCGAATTGAGACAGATTCTAATCACGTTTGCATAGAAATTCCCTTATGCCATTTCGATAAAGGAAAGACTTAACCGAGGGAAATGCTGAAAGCATGTGTGTCAGTGATCTGTTGCTGCGGTAATGCCAGGGCAGATCCAGGTGAGCCTGAAGACGAAAGGTCAGTCGATAGCGATCCTTTATGACAAACGAATTTATTTGCGATGGTGCCGATTGCGCTTCAAAGCTGGTTACCAGCATCATTCCCCGCGGTTTGAGCAGGGTGTGACAAAGCTCCACCAATCTGCCGACTTGATCATCATTTAAATGATCCATAAAATCCCACAGGTTGATTCCAGCGAAGCTATGAGAAGCATAGTCTAAATGTTCCCAGACCCTTTTAGACGGCAGACCTTTCCGCCGGCTGCGGTTCAGCCGCAAAAACATGTCACAGACATGAAACCGCTTCACACGTCGTGCAAAATAGATGATGTTTTCTTCACAAACGGGTCCCAGATCGAGCACCTGAGCCGTTGCGGATTGCGCGAGGATTTCGACGTAGCGTTGAAGCAATACGCTGGTATAATCACCGATGGAAGGGCCCGCCTCTGAAAAACGATCCGCCGGTAGAGTTGACGTTGCCAAAAATCACTTCTCCTTATCAGCGGCCTTTGTCGTCGGGGTCTGGGCCGCATTCACCGGTGGGGAATTCTTCATAGCTGTCGTTTCTCCCGTCGCTGCCGTCTTTCTGTGAGGCTCCCGCTCGAGTTCGATCGAACCCTTAAAATAGGCACCATCTTCCACCGAGATGCTTTTTGCCCTGATGTCCCCCATAAAATCGGCCTCTCGGGTGATTTCGACCTTGCCTTTGGTCTTGATATTTCCAATCATTTGACCGCTTATCCTAACACTCTGGGCATTGATTTCGCCTTCCACCCGTCCCTTTTGACCCACTGCAAAATTATGCTTGTCAATCTCGATGTTGCCTTTCATAGAACCCTCAATGACAAGATGTTCATCTCCCTGAATGCTGCCCTCGATGGAAATTTTCTCGCCGATAACTGTTTTTTCCGCGGCCGTCTCCCGGTTCGAAATCGCCGTAAGCGTTTTCTGCTCTGTGGTCCCGCCAAAAGCGGCGCCTCCGTCATCAGTGGGTTTTTTGCTTTTTTTTAGCATATCGTCTCCTTTCGTCGCAGGTTAATTCTTAATAATTTAGGTGCGGAAACAAAATGAATTCAATATCCGCCTACCCCCCGATCCCTGTTTTTACGTAATCGCATCCGGGATTTCCAAATTACCTTATATGACAACAGAGACTCTTTTTCAAATTTAAAGTTAAGGGCACATTATTTGTTTGTTGATGGAGGGTGTGCGGTTTAAGGCCTTGCTTGCATATGCCGTCAGGTATGGTTATAATTTAACATTATGAAAGCACATGAAAAAAACATACCGGATCCCAAAGAGCTGGAAAAGGAAATCGGCGAATTTTTGTCCAAAAAATTCGGCGACAACGTCAAAATCGTAACGCCTATGGTTTTGCCCAGAGAAGATGCCGTTGATACGGTCAAAGAGCCGCCCCGGCGCAAAAAAGAAATTAATTTCGATCTGAAACCCGAGGAGTTAATCGCCTATCTGGATCAATTTGTCGTCAAACAGGACAGCGCCAAAGCGATTCTGGCGACAAAAATTTGTACGCACTTCAATCGTATCAAACGCGCCGGCAACGGGCCTGAAAATTCGGGTCTGGCAGCCAGAGTCGGCAATATTAAAAACAACGTGCTGATGATCGGGCCGACCGGTGTGGGCAAAACATACATCATCAAACTGATTGCCAATAAAATCGGTGTGCCGTTTGTCAAAGGCGACGCCACCAAATTCAGCGAAACCGGCTATGTGGGCGGCGACGTCGAAGATCTGGTGCGGGACCTGGTCAGGGAAGCCGACAATGACATCGAATTGGCTGAAAACGGCATTATCTACATCGATGAAATAGATAAGATTTCTTCGAGCCGCAACGTCATCGGGGCGGATGTGTCGCGCACCGGTGTGCAGCGCGCACTGCTCAAGCCCATGGAAGAAACCGAAGTAGATCTGAAGGTCCCCCATGATCCCATTTCCATGCTGCAGGAAATCGAAAGATTTCGTAAAACCGGAAAACGCGAAAAACAATCGGTCAATACCGCAAATATCCTCTTTATCATGAGCGGCGCCTTTACGGAGCTGGTGCCGATCATTGAAAAACGCCTGGCCAAACAGGAAATCGGCTTCGGTGCCCGCATCAAAGACACCCGGAAGCAAATCGATGTCCTCAAGCATATCAAGTCTGAGGATTTAATTCAATTTGGATTTGAGTCCGAATTCGTCGGGCGGCTGCCGGTACGCGCGGTATTTGAACATTTAACCGAGCAAGATTTGTATGATATTTTGAAGAATCCCAATAACCCCATCCTGCTCGGCAAGAAACTGGATTTTGCGGCCTACGGCATCGAGATCAAGTTTGAAGACCGGGTGCTGAATATGCTGGCCAAGCTGGCATTTGCCGAAAACACCGGTGCCAGAGGGTTGGTAAGTGCGGTCGAAAAAACATTACTCGAATTTGAAAAAAGATTGCCATCCACCGAGCTTAAAAAATTTCCGGCCACAGAGGACATCATAAGTAATCCGCAAAAATCCATTGAAAAGATGTCTGCCGCCCCGAATGACGTGCATATTGGCGACAGTTTTGAAAAGCTCGCCCAGGAAGAACGGCAGCGCATCAAGCAATACCTGAATTCAAATCAGAAGCATTTAGCCAGTAAATACAATCTGACCATGACGCCCTCCAGGATGAATATCGTGGCCCTGTCCTATGCCAAAAATATCATGAATATTGAAAGCGTGGTGAAACATATTAAGGCCAATTATGATGAAATAAAAAAGATAGAACTGTACTTTTTTAAGAATCATGATATTAACATTGTCCTGGAAGAAGATGCAATCGACTTTATCATGGAGCAATTGATCGAGGCACCCATCGGTCTGAAAGACATTGATGATAAAGTGAACACTGATTTTGAACACGGCCTTAAATTGGTCCGCGAAAGGACCGGTCGCAGCCGATTTTTTATTACCCGTCAGGCACTCCTCAATCCGGAAGAATACATCCGCCGGATGATCCAGGGTGAATCCGGCCCTGAATCCGCCAAGGGCCAAACATAAGATAATCCGATATGCGGCTTTGAGTGTTGGTTGAACTAAACATCAATAGGGATGCCGGCGCGTCCTCAAAGAGAGATAAATTATAAAAAAGAACCACCTGATATGATTGGAATATCCAAACTATACTGCGGCACGGTTGAGCCTTCCGATGCCCTGCGCTACGGGCGCCATTCGGGCAAACTGCCGTCCCATCTGTTACAATTTTCCAAAGACAAGCGGCCGGTCGTCGTCTGGAATGTGACCCGGCGCTGTAACCTGAAATGCGTGCATTGTTATGCCCATGCCAAAGACATGGATTACAACAATGAAATGAGCACCCAGCAGGGCAAGGAACTGATTGATGACCTTGCTCAATTCGGTGCGCCGGTAATCCTTTTTTCCGGCGGCGAACCGCTGGTGCGCAAAGATCTTCCCGAACTGGCAGAATATGCGGTCCAAAAGGGTATGCGGGCCGTGATTTCCACAAACGGCACCCTGATTGGCTCAAAAACCGCCCGTATCCTAAAAGATATCGGGCTGTCTTACGTCGGCATCAGCCTAGACGGAATGCAAGAAATCAATGATCGCTTTCGGGGCATTAAAGGTGCATTCCAGTCGGCGCTGCAAGGAATCAAAAATTGCCAGGATGCCGGAATAAAAGTCGGGCTGCGTTTTACGATAAATAAATTTAATGTCAACGAAATCCCGCATATCTTTAACCTCATCGAGGAAATGGATATCCCCCGGGTGTGCTTCTATCACCTGGTTTATGCCGGCCGCGGAACCGAACTGGTCAAAGAGGATTTGACGCATGCGGGCACCCGTGCCGCCGTTGACTTAATTATCGATGAGACCAAGCGCCTGCATGACATCGGCAAACCCAAGGAAGTCCTGACGGTCGATAACCATGCAGATGGACCCTACCTTTACATGCGGCTGCGCAAAGAGGATCCTGAACGGGCGAAAGAGGTATTGGAACTGCTGCAGTGGAATGAAGGCAACAACTCCGGAAGGGGTATCGGCTGCATCAGCTGGGATGGTGAAGTCCATCCCGATCAATTCTGGCGCCATTGCAGCTTGGGCAACGTGCAGCAGCGGCCGTTTTCCGAGATCTGGACCGACACTTCAAATCAACTCTTGAAAAAGCTCAAAGAGAAAAAAAAGCACGTTAAAGGCCGATGTGCCACCTGCCGGTGGCTGGATATCTGCGCCGGCAATTTCAGAGTCCGTGCTGAAGCCACCACCGGCGACCTGTGGGCGCCGGATCCGGCATGCTATTTGACCGACGAGGAAATTGCCTTGACGCATGGGCCCTAACATATAATTGAGCACCAAACAGGTTTATTTTTCCTCTTATTGAAAGAAAATCCGAAATTCGAAACAAATCCGAATATTAAATGACAGAAATTTAAAATTTCATCAGACCCATTGTTTCTCATTTCATTATATTAACGCTGTTTTGAGCATTGGAACATTTGGATTTTGAATTTGTTTCGGATTTCGGCCAATTTTATTAAATCAGGCGTTTTTCGAATTTTGAATAAATGATAAATCAAGATTGGATATTTTTTTAGCTCAATTAAATCAAGTTACCAAAGGACGGTCATATGTTGTTTCCAGACTATAGGCCCAGACGACTGCGGCAAAATGAAGCCTTCCGCCGCATGATCCGTGAAACCAATCTGTCGGTGGATGATTTTATTTTGCCGTTGTTTGCGATTAACGGCAGTGACGTTCAAAATCCGATTCCCTCCATGCCCGGACATTTTCAATTATCCATTGATCATCTGTTAAAAACGGCCGCCTCCGCAGCTGAATTGGGCATTCCGGCGGTCATGCTGTTCGGGATACCGGAAGCCAAGGATCCCCTGGGAACTCACGCCTACGCCGCTGATGGGATTGTCCAAAAAGCAACCCGGGCCGTAAAAGAGAAGCTGCCGGATCTGGTTGTCATCACCGATGTTTGTCTGTGCCAGTATACCGACCACGGCCATTGTGGTGTTGTCGAGGGACAAACAATTGATAATGACGCCAGCCTGGATCTTTTAGCGCGCACGGCCCTGTCCCATGCAAATGCCGGTGCCGATATGGTGGCCCCCTCGGACATGATGGACGGCCGCGTCGCTGAAATCCGCGATATCCTCGATGAAAACAGCTTCAGTCATGTGCCGATCATGTCCTATGCGGCCAAATACTGTTCGGCGTATTACGGTCCCTTTCGAAGTGCCGCCGATTCGGCCCCCCAGTTCGGCGATCGGCGCACCTATCAAATGGATCCTGCAAATGCCCTGGAAGCCATCCGCGAAGTTTCGATGGATATTGAAGAAGGGGCCGATATTATTATGGTTAAACCCGCGCTCGCCTATCTGGATATCATCTGCCGGGTGAGGGAAGAAATCGACCTGCCCGTGGCAGCGTATAATGTCAGCGGCGAGTTCTCGATGATAAAAGCGGCTGAAAAAATGGGCTGGATCGACGGTAAAAAGGTGATGCTGGAAACGCTCACCGCCATCAAGCGTGCCGGTGCCGATATGATCCTGACCTATTTTGCCTTAGAAGCAGCCAAAGAGCTAAGGAGTTGATAACACGGCATGAACGCCAAACATCCTCATGCTCACACCAAAAATAAGCCCAACGAGTTGCGCCTGGTGGCCTGGGAAACCACCCGCAACTGTAACCTGGCCTGCGTGCACTGTCGGGCTTCGGCAACCATGGGCCCTCACGAAGGCGAGCTGAATACCGTCGAAGCCCTGCGTCTTTTGGACCAGATTGCCGAAGTGGCGAAACCGATTATTATTCTTACCGGTGGCGAGCCCCTGCTGCGCTCCGACATCTTCGATATTGCCCGCTACGGTACGGATCTGGGGATGCGAATGGTCATGGCCCTGAACGGTACCCTCATTACCGAAACGGTCGCCAGGCAGCTGGTCGATGCCGGCATTCAGCGCATCAGCGTCAGCCTCGACGGTTCGAGCGCCGAAACTCACGACCGTTTCAGGCAGGTCGAAGGCGCCTTTGAAGGTACGCTGCGGGGCATTGACCTGCTTAAAAAGGTCGGCATGGAATTTCAGATCAACACGACCATCACCAAAACCAATCTTGAACAAATCCCCAAAATACAGGAACTGGCCATCGATCTCGGTGCCGTCGCCCATCATATCTTTCTTCTGGTGCCCACCGGGCGCGGCAAATATATTGTCGATCAAGAAATCGATGCCACCGAATATGAAAAGACCCTCAACTGGTTCTACGACCAGAGAGAAAGAACGCCGTTACAGCTAAAAGCAACGTGCGCACCACACTATTACCGCATTCTCAGGCAGCGCGCCAAAAAAGACGGCCTGTCCGTCAGTTTTCAGACCCACGGGCTCGATGCCGTCACCCGCGGCTGTCTGGGCGGTATCGGATTCTGCTTCATATCCCACCGCGGCATTGTCCAACCATGCGGATACCTCGATCTGAACAGCGGTGATGTCCGGCAAACTTCATTTGCCGAAATATGGAACCAATCAGATATTTTTTTGGAGTTGCGGAATTATGACAAGCTGAAAGGCAAGTGCGGGCCCTGTGAATTTAAAAGGGTCTGCGGGGGCTGCCGGGCCAGAGCTTATGAGGCAACCGGCGACTTTATGAGAGAAGAGCCCCTTTGCAGTTATCAGCCCCGGTCAAAAAAGTAACCGGTTTTTCACAATTCCAATCGTACCCTTTGGCAGCCAAATCATACGACGACGCCCCCTGCTACCCGAAGATGCGCAAATTTCATCAAGAAGTGGTTTCAAAACCCTATCTGAGGCCCAATGGCTGCGTTGCAGGCCTCCGATAAATGTTCACATACCCATGTATGCTGCGCTTTCTCGATCGGCCTGCGCCTTGCCCTTGAACCTGATCTGAGGTTTTGAAACCACTTCTAAGAATTTTGGCGAAATCATTTGCCGTCTAATGCACGCTGATATAATTTTAGCATCTGAATCTTGCAAGAAGAATAATAAAAGGCTAAGATTATATTTTAGGAAGGCAGAGGATAACCGCCGGTTCCTGAAAAATTCAGGTCGTCGCTTACTTTAGAGGGGTAATGATATGAAAATCGAAGCGCTGATGATTAAAAATCCCATCACGATCAGACCACGTGCTTCCGTCAGTGAAGCCATTGAGCTAATGAAAGCCAACTCCATCCGACATCTGCCGGTGGTTACAAAAGGGAAAAAACTCTATGGGTTCCTGACCCTGGCCGATCTGAAACAGGGATTGATCCCTTCCATGCTGAGCGATGTCTCCCTGGACGATTTAATGATCAAAGCGCCTATCATGGTAAGCCCTGATGACGACATCGAATTTGCGGCTCAGCTGATATACAAGCATAAGATCGGCGGAATGCCGGTGGTTAAAGGTGATCGTCTGGTCGGTATTGTTACCGCCACGGATATGTTGCGTACATTTATCGATATGATGGGTATTCTATCGACGACATCGCGCATCGATGTGGTTTTGGGGGATCAGCCCGCCGCTTTTAAGAAGGCCACGCAGATTATTCACGACAACGGCGGCGATATTGTCAACGTCAGCATGACGCCTCAACGAAAAGGCAAACGGGTCTACTATTTCCGGCTGTCCGCCTGCAAAACGCATATCATTAAAAAAGCCTTAGAAAGCGAACGCTTTAAGGTCTTAGCCGCAATGGACTAGATGCGGTTTAGAGACCACTTCTCATCTTCAAACCTAATATTTTTTAGCCTCCCGCCATTTTCGCTCGATTCCCCTCGCGATCGCAGATTTGGCATCGACACACTCAATAATGCTTAGCGGTTTGCTGTCGAGCAAATTGAGCGAAGTGCTGGCAATCCAGCAGCGACCATTGAAGAAAATATAGCGATCATGAATCATGACATGGCGCCGTATTTCGACATCCGGGTGGCTGGCACAAAAGCCTTTTAAAATTTCATCGAATCCCTTTATCAGTGCCTCCGGCTCCCGACTGGTCAGCAGACGAATAGGTGTCTGCACATTTTTAAGGCATTCGAAAGTGGTGGCACCGAGTTGAGTATCCACCAGGGTAACCGCAGTTTTGGCGATGCTGAAAAATTTTGTGGCCTCTGATTTGGCTTTAAACTGGTAGTTTTTAGGCTCTGCCAATTTAATCGGCCCCTCTTCTTTGGCTAAAAGAATTTGGAGCCTCTTGAGCTGGGGTTGCATTTGCTCATCAAAGACATTGCTTTCCCAGGTCGTGTTTAAAATGCGATGATTGCAGCGCTGCAATAGATCCTCAAGCAGCTTCGACAACAGTTTTCGATGGCTGTAGTCATTCTTGGTGACCAGCCTATTTGCAAGATTTGCATGATTGAGATTTACCCCTACATAGTCCACATCGACATTGAACTGGTTGCAAAGCTCTTCGAGTTCATAGTTGCCATAGTATTCGCTCATGGCATCGCTTAGTATTTCAATGGCTTTTGTGTTCATGATAATAATGCCTCCAAATGTGACCCCGGCCTCACAGGATGTTCAGACCCGGGGTCTGCCTGAACATAATATCGGCAAATCCTGCTTAAACTTTATATTTTTTATTATAATACAAGCAGTTAGGGTAAGGCAACCGGATTGAGCGCAAAGCGCTCAATCCGGTGTAAATAGTTATTGGTTATTTGTTATTAGAAATTGATGCTAATGCTCGTCGAAAACGGATTTTATTCCTTTAAACTGTTAGCAATTAACTCCCGGCTGGGAAACTAAGGGAGATCAGCCGCTGGGATGACTGTTTGTGCGCTCAGACGGTTCCCATCGGTTGTCAACATTATGGCGCCGCAGCGATCGGTGCGTAATATCCTGCACCCTCTTTTCTGGTAAGCTTCCAATACGGTTGAATGCGGAAATCGAAACCGGTTTTTCCAGCCCGCAGAAATCACGACGACATCCGGTTTTGCATTGGTTAAAAAGGATTGGCTGCTCGAGGATCGGCTGCCGTGATGCGGGGCCAGCAAAACATCGCAGGCCAGATCAGCGCCGGATAGACGAACCAGTTCCTTTTCGGCTTTCGTTGTGATGTCCCCGGGGAAAAGAAATGAAACCCTGCCGAAAGACACCTTCATGACCAGAGAATTGTTATTCGCATTGCGCCATTTTTGGCCGGCCTTTTTCTTATCCAGAAAATCGGCAGGGGGGTATAGAAATAAAAATTCCACCCCGTTGATGAGCCTTTTGCGGGGCAATTGTTTAAAATCCGGCAGGTATAGATGTTTTTGGGCAATGATCTTCTTGAGGCGTTTGTACCCCAAGGTCGTTTTGGATTCGCCGTTGGTCCATATTGCTTTTACATTAAAATGCTCCGCAATAAAGATAAGCCCGTTGAGATGGTCGCTGTTGGGATGCGAAAGAATCAGCGCATCAACGGTCCGAATTTTGTTGCGCCACAAAAAAGGCGCAATCACCCGCGCGCCCATATCAAAGACAGAATTATCCGAAAAACCGCCACCATCGATTAAGGCCGTATAGCCGCCCGGCAACTCTAAAAGCGTTGCATTGCCCTGACCGACGTCCAAATAGGTGACACGCAGCGCATCATTCCAAAAACGCTGATAAAGCCAGTAACCGCTATCTCCGGCAAGGGCCACAACCACCACAATTGCCGCAATTGCGCCTCTTTTCTTTCGCAAACCGGCCTTGATATCCTGAATTGCCGAAAAAAACCGTGATAAGCGGCGGCCTTTACCATCGGGCCGGCCCGGCGTGCGGCGCGTATCGTCATCCGACTGTGTGCTCAAATTAAGCCGGGGATCGGTCGGGTTTAGTTTTGCCCCTAAAAGGTTGAGCAGGATCCATCCCAGTATGTAGTAGCACGCGATTTCGAAGACGCTGGGCGTGATGGTTTTAAGGGCGGCAAACGGCAGATCGGCGAAAAATTTTATAATCACCAGCCCATAATCCAGCACGATGACGCAGATTTTGACACATCCGTAAGCAATCTGGCTGCTGATCGGATATATAAACAGGGCCGAAAGACCGCAGGGTATGATCAAAAAGCCTACCAGCGGTACGATGACAACATTGGCCAGAAGGCCGATAACCGATATCTGATTAAAATAAAACATCGCCAGCGGCAGGGTGCCGGAAATCGCAAAGAAGGACACCAGAAAAAATGTGAATAATTTTCGCGGCAGTTGAGCACGAAACGCGGCTTTCGTGTTTGCGTTATGGATCGGCAGCGCCTTGCGGGCGCGGGACAATCCGTAAAGAATCGACAACACGGCCGCAAACGAAAGTTGAAAAGATATGGAAAAAACGGAAGGCGGATATAAGATCAGGATGATAAAAGCCGCCAGGGCCAGGGTATTGACGGCATCGCCCTCGCGTTCGACCAGAAACGTCATCAGAAACGCGGTGACCATGATAACCGCCCGCTGGGTTGAAGGCGACATTCCGGAAATCAGGCCGTAGACGAACACCGGAACCAGGGATAAAAGAGCGGCCCCTTTGCGCGTCCACGCCCGCCAGAGAAACGGCTTCACATAGCACAGCAGTTTTCGAAAAAAGAAGAAGGCGACCGTAGCAACGATGCCGATATGAAGTCCTGAAATCGCAAGGATGTGACCGACGCCGGCGCGATTAAACGTGTCGCGCAACGTCGATGGGATCGCCGCACGGTCACCAACAATCAGGGCTTTTAGCACCCCGGCAGAAGATCCGTTGTCTGCCCGCTCGATGAGGGCTGCCAGGGCGCGACGGGCGCTGTAGAGCAGTTGCGGCAGGTCCTGTGATACTTTTTTGGCGACAACCTGCAGCTGGCTGCCCTGGGTATAGGCCGTGCGCCAGATGCCCTTAAAGGCCATATATCGTTGGTAGTTAAATCCCCCGGGATTGTTGAAGTTGCGGATCTCCCGCAGGCGGCTGCGAAACACAACCCGATCACCCTTGGCAAACGCAGGGGCCGGACCGCTTACCGAAACCCGAACCTTTCCGGTGACCCGACGGGATGTTTTTTTGTGGCTCAGGGTCTCCACACGCAAAACAAATCTTTTTAAATATTTAAGTTCGACCGGATGGGAGTCCACCACACCGGCAACCTGCCAGCGCGTTTCCTCTGAAAAATGCTGAATGTGGTCGTTAGAAAAATTCGGTGATACCCAGGGCTGGATGGAGGCATATCCCAGGGAGGCAAAAAGAATAATCGGGGACAATACGGCCGCTTTTTTGCGCCTGATGTTGATCCCGGTTAAAACAACACCTGAAAAAACGATGACCAGTAAACCGACCGTATGGCCCGGAAATCGACTCCCTAAAACAATGCCGCTTATCAGGGATATCAGAAAGGGCACAATCGGGCGTGAATAAACCTGGTTCAGCATGGTTTTGTCCGTTATCGGTCGTCGGTGGTTCGTTATGCTGTCCGGAGGACGCCACGTTTATTTTATGCGCTTGATGGCGGCTCCCAGTTCGGAGAACTTCTGCTCGATGGCCTCATAACCCCGATCCAGATGGTAAACGCGATTTACGACCGTCTTGCCTTCAGCCACCAGGCCGGCCAGGATCAAAGATGCGCTGGCCCTCAGATCGGTGGCCATCACGGGAGCCGCGGATAGGCCGGATACCCCTTTTACCATGGCGGTATTACCTGAAATTTTGATATCGGCACCCATGCGCCTTAATTCACTGACATGAATAAAGCGGTTTTCAAAAATGGTCTCGGAAATCATGCTGGTACCGCTGGCAATGCTCATCAGTACCATGAATTGGGCCTGCATATCCGTCGGGAATCCCGGGTAAGGCTGGGTTTTAACATCCACGCTGAAAATTTCATCATTTCCGTCAACCTGGATGCTTTTGGGGCCGGTGTGGATCCGGATACCGGCGCGTCGCAATTTTTGGATGCAGGCCCCCAGGTGGTCCGGCTCACAATCCACCAGGGTAACGTCGCCGTGGGTCAGCGCAGCGGCAATCATAAAGGTGCCGGTTTCGATTCGATCCGGAATAATGGACACCGCTATCGGCTGCAAAGCGCTCACCCCGTTAATGGTTATGACGGCGGTTCCGGCGCCCTGAACATCGGCGCCCATCTTATTGAGGGTCTCAGCCAGCGCGACAATTTCGGGCTCCCGGGCCGCATTGCGCAAAATGGTGGTGCCTTCGGCTAAAACAGCCGCCATCATCAGATTTTCAGTGCCCGTTACCGTTACGGTATCGAAGTAGATCTCGGCGCCTTTTAGCTTTTTGGCTTCCGCCTGGACATAACCGTGTTCCAGTGTAATATCGGCGCCAAGCCGGGCCAATCCTTTCAGATGAAGGTTGATCGGGCGGGCACCGATGGCACATCCGCCCGGCAGGGAAACCCTGGCCTTCTGCAACCGGGCAAGCATGGGCCCTAACACCAGGATGGACGCCCGCATCTTTCGCACCACATCATAAGGCGCCTCATAGCTGAGGATACGCCCCGTATCAACGTATACCGTATTGCCCTGGGTTTCTGCGCGGGCACCAAGGTTGGAGAGCAGTTCTTTAATGCTGGCTATGTCCCTTAAGTCCGGGACGTTCGAATACGTATTCGACCCTTCGGTTAACAGGGAAGATACCAGAATCGGCAGAGCGGCATTTTTGGCGCCGCTGATGCGCACTTGCCCTTTCAGGGAACGCCCACCTTCTACCAGAATTTTATCCATCAAAGCTCCTATCAAAGCAAAAAAGCGCTCCCCGAGCATGGCGGCGGAAGCGCTTTCTGGTATTTATCGGGTTTGGGATCAGTGCTGCTGACCGCCCTTATCTTTGATGCTGTCAAAAACTGCCTTGATGACACAATAGGTCACCCCCAGGCCGATAATCGTCAACGCATACCAAAGCCCTCCATGAAACACCAGATGGCTTGGATCCCAAATCCATTCAAAACTAAACGGAAGCATGTATTTCCTCCATACGGTTTTTTAAAAGCGCCCGGACGATCTACGATTCAGCCGGGCTCAATTCCGGTTCGGGACCGGCTTCGGTTGTTTCCGGCTCCGGCTCGACGGCCTGAGCTTCAGGAGCCGGTTCATCCATGGGATTCAGTTCCCGTTCCTGGGGAAAAATCGGTAAATACCGATACGATGCCGAAATCATGATAACGCCGTATGCCACCGGCAAAATAGTGGTGGCAATTTCCTGCCAGCTGGGGAAATACATCGCCCAGCTCTCGAAGCTCAGCACCGGAATGGCCAGGACCTGCAAGACCATCACCCAGCGATTAAGGGCAACCCCCAACACCGCCAAAAAGACCGCCAGAATCAGGCTTGCCTGGTTTTTACGACCTTTGTCGGTAATCAGAATAAGCGCCGGCAGGACACCGCAGATGCCAATTTCTAAAATCAGGATCCAAAGACCGTACCACGACCCCGGATTGTCGCTGTAAAATTGCAGGAATGTGAACCCTTTCGACGGCGCCGTGACACTCGCCCAGTACAGGGTGTCCGCGATCTTGGCGATGATATAAAACAAGATCATCCAGCCGGAAATTTTGGCCAGGAGTTCGATTACATTGTCTTTGACAAGTTTTTTGCGTGTAATTTTTTCAGTCAGCTTGGTGATGAAGATGGTAAAGCAGGGTCCAACGGCGGCGGCTGACCAGGTGAACAGAAAAAAGGTCCAGGGCCAGATAAAAACGCCTTCGCGAAAGCCAAAGGGGCGGGCAAAAAGGACACCCGGAACACCGCCCAGGGATCCCTGGTGGAAAAAAGAGAGAAAAACACCGGTGGCTGCGAACACCGCCATGACTTCATGCATGTTATGGCCCAGTTTGTGGAAAAAGGGTATCTTGTCAACCTGGCGATTTTCTAATGCAACCGGGACATATTCAATGATCAGCACAATCAAATAAGCAGAGAGACAGAACGCCACTTCAGTCAGCATTGAATGAACATTGGCATGCCAGAAGATAAACCATCCCCGCAAGGGTTGCCCGACATCAAAGCCCAGAATCAGCAGGGCCGAAGTGTAACAGATGACGCCAATGAGCACGGCAAAATTAATGATATTTTTGATTTCATCCTTGCCGACGATGTACCTTAAGAAGCCGGTAAAAAAAGCCCCGCCACCCAGGGCGATCACCGCGAGATCAGCCCAGATCCACAACGCAAACCCGTAAGCGTTGTTCATGTTGGTCTGATTGAGCCCTTTTATGTAAATAAGCAACATGGCAAAGGCACCCCAGGCCAGAACCGCGCCATTGGCGCCAATCCACAGGGCGAATTGCCAGATCGGGCAGCGTTTAACCCCTTTGGGAATTAATGCAGAATCCATAAGTTCCGTGCTCCTAAATTGAAAAGATTGCCAGAATCGAAATAAAAACAGCCCCTCTTAAATCAGCCGTGTGTTTTGTTTTTCAATTCGTCCTTCAGATAATTGTCGCCGGCCTTTCTGACCCACTCCCGGCTGGAGAGATAATAGATCTTCGTGTTGGTCCCCAGTCGTTCCAATAGACGAAAAGCCCTGGGGTTCCTGGACCGGCCTTCATGCTTGGGATCCGGTTGCGCCATTTGGTAGACTGCATGTTCGGGATTATTCAAATCACCAAATGTAATCGCACCGGCCGGGCATGCTTCGGTGCAGGCGGTTTGATACTCACCCTCTTCTATTTCCCGGCGGTCTTCAATATAGGCCTGCTCCTTGGCCGATTGATAACGCTGGATACAGAAGCTGCATTTTTCTACAACCCCGCGCATACGCACCGATACGCCCGGATTTAGCATTTTTTCCATCCCATCCGGCCAGATCGGATCCCACCAGTTAAATTGGCGCACATGATAAGGACAGGCCGCCATACAGTATCGGCACCCGAAACAGCGGGGATAAATCTGGCTGACGATTCCGGTATCCATATCATAGTCCGTGGCGGTCGCCGGACAAACAGATACGCAGGGAGAATGACCATGGTGTCCTTCGCAATGCTGACAGGGTCTTGGAAGAAAGCATTCTTCAGTATCCGGAAAAGGTTTGCGGTTCGTCAACCTGTAAACGCGCATCCACGAGATACTTGTCAGCTTGTCGGTTTCATCTTCCCGAAAGGGAACATTGTTCTCTGCCATACAGGCAACCATACATGCGCCACAGCCTGTGCATTTATCCAGATCAATGACCATTCCAAACTTCTTGGCGTTTTCCTTTTCCACCATCTGCACCCCTTGGCAATAATTATAATTCGATAGAACTCCTGAATATAAGAAAATATTGTCCCTTCTAAATTTGAAACCCTCGGTTTAGCCTTTAACTTGAGCGATTGTCGAGGTTGCCGCAGCTACAAGGAAGATGGTGTTCCGCTATAGTCAACTATGCGGGATACCATCTGACGCTGTAGATGCGGTGAGATCGGCAATCGCACAATTTAGACCTTGCTGAGCTTGGCCCTTATCCCCCAGGCCGCATTGTGGCCCGATGCGGGGTCTTCTATAGGGCTGCTGAGCCGGTTGTAATTGACACCCCTGCCGGCCAAAAACCTGTCATAGGCCGTATGGCCCAGGCCCCGGGGAAGGGCGATCAGGCCGGGCATAATCGCGTTAGAAAGATGGACCTTAACCCGCGCAGTGCCTTTAAGGGTGGTCAGGTTAACAACCCGTCCTTCTGCGAGTCCATGTTGTTTGGCCGTCTCCGGGTTGATCTCCACCAAAACCTCCTTGCCCTGCAAAATTGTGTCTTCAAGCGCTTTTATCAGAAACGGCGGTGATCCCACATAACCACTGGCAAGCCGCATCGTGTCATACGGCACCAGCTCCAGCGGGTAAAGTATTTCATCCCCTTCGGGTTTTAGCGGACTGTAGTCGGCCAGCATGTTTATTTCGTTGTTGCTAAATTCAAATTTGGCCGAATCGGTTTCGAACGCATCTCCCCAGTCCGCGCCGCTAAATTCGGCATCCACCCAGTAACCCTCTTCAATCAGGGCATCCCACTTATCGCCCAGCGTTTCTTCCAGACAGGTGACGTAATCATCCCAGGGAAAGGCTCCGCCAATGGTGTGGCCGAGCGCCTTGGCCAGTTGAATAATCACATCGCCGGTATGGCGGGTGTTAAACAGCGGTTCGATGGCCGGCTGCGTTAACCCGATGATGGGTTTGGGAAAGCCCATAGCCACCGGCACATCTTCGTAACGTTCCAGAAAGACATGGTTTGGCAGCACCATATCCGCCAATTCCGTGGTTTCATCCATGTAGGAAGAAAAACTAACGACAAAGGGAATCTTCTCAAACGCTTTTTTCACCGATTCGGTATCCTGTAAAGCGTACGCCGGATTGGCTCCGGCGACAAAGAGCACCTGAACCGGCGACTCGGCACTGGCGTTTACGACTTGCGGCAGACGATGCAACAGATACCGCGCATTCGGATACCGGTAACTGCCGGCACCATCCACCCGCGGCTGCTGCATCCCTGCAGAGGCGACGCCATCCATTTCCAGCTCCGGCCATTCGATATAATCCGGCTCGGGTAGCGCCCAGACGCCCCCGGGCTGGTTGATATTGCCCACCAGGGCGTTTAAGGCATGCACCGCTAAAAACTCCTGCAGGCTCCCCGGCTGATGCCCCTGGCCCTGTCCACAAATCGCCAGCGGCCTGCGGGCGCGCGCAAAATCTCTGGCCAGACCCTCAATCGTCCCGATACTGACACCGGTCATCTTGGAAACAATTTCCGGCGGGAAACCGCCAATTATACGTTGAAAGCGATCAGACAATCCCGTGGTGTAGCCGTCAATAAATTTTTGGTTATAGAGCCTGTATTTGATAATCACATGGGCCAGGCCAAATGCCAGAGCGCCCTCGGTGCCGGGATTGATTGCAATCCAGTGATCGGATTTGGCCGCTGTTTTGGACAGTCGCGGCTCGATTTGATCCATGCGACCGCCGTTTTCCCGCAACTTGGCTTTCGCGCGAAACATATACCCGGGGGATCCCCAGCCTTCGATCAGACCGCTGCCGAAACTCAGGACAAAATCGGCATTTTCGATATCGAACCCGGTAATGGACCGGGTACCCTGGGTCAGGTAGAGCGCCAGCTCGTAAGAGTCCCAAATCGATGGGGTCCGGAAAAAATTGGGCGAACCGTAAACCGTTAAAAAGCGGTTTAAAAGCTCCGGAACGGTGCCCCGGTCGGATCCGGTCACACAGGCCACAGTATGGGCCGAACCGCCGGCACGCAATCCTTTTAGCTTGGCCGCCAGCTCGGTAATGGCTTCTTCCCAGGATATTTTTTGCCAGCGGCCATTGATCTTTTTGATCGGTGTCTGGATGCGCGTGGGTCCATACAGAAGCTGCGCACCGGCGGCTCCTAAAATACACAGGCCGCCATCGTTTACAGGGTGCCCCTGCAGTCCCGCTATTTTAATCACCCGTTCGGCAACTTTTTTGATTGAAATCCCGCAACCGCCCGGACACAGTGTACAGGTGGAAGTGACATAGCTGATTTCGCCCCTCTCCGGAATCGGCGTCCAGGGCCAGTTCTGACTCCAGATGGCAAGATCATCGGTCAGTTTCCAGGGCAAGGGTGTCAACGCAGTTCCGGCGGCACCTCCTAGAACGAATGCTAGAAAACTCCTTCTATCTACTTTCATATGATTTTCCCCGTAAACCTAAGCACATTTGTAAATTGAGAATAATCGTTTCAACGGATGGTATTGCTGTTCGAGCACGCATTCATTAGAACCTATCTCAAAAATGCATCTAACGCCGGATAGCTGCGTTGTGGGCCTCCTTAAAATGCTCACATACTAACATGTATGCTGCGCTTTTGCGTCGGCTCACGCCTTGCTCTTGGGCGTGATCTACTATTTTTGAGATAGGTTCTACTTATGGCACACAAAACAGCCCCCCTTGAGGGTCTGAACGCTGTTTTGGTTGACGTTTTCTTTCTGATGACACTCGGAGCAATCATCCATCTTCATACGATCCCATGAATTGCGTTTGATACCGGCGATATTTCTGCCCCAGATATCCCGGCTGTAACCGGAAATGCGGTTTTCTTCATAGACTTTTAAGCTTTCGGATTCGCCAATAGGTCCGTGGCAGGTGACACATTCCATTTCCGCTGTTTTCACATGGGCGACATGTGAAAAAAATACGTTTTGCGGTTGGCGCGAATAGATCAGCCAAGGAACCTCCCGCCCCTTGACAACATATTCGTTTACGAATTTTTCTTCCTGGGGATCCTCACCGTTGACCTCTTCATGGCAATCGATACACTGCGCCAGTTTGGGCACTCCGGAAAACGTCCCATCTTCCCTGAAAAAATGACAGCCTTCACAGTTATCAACCTCCTCCTGGTGAAGGACATGGTTGAAATCGACAGGCTGTTTTTTCTGTGAGTAAAGAACTTGAGGGAAAATCACCCAGCCGACGATAAGACTGGCGATTAACCCGAGCGCAAAAAACAGAACAATCGGGATCCCGGCCCCATTTTCAGTATGACTGACCGATTTGGGTGTTTTAGAGGAAGGGGTTGTCGGTTGCGGATCCGCCGCTTCTGCAGAAACCTCATTGGCTTTCTCATCGGTACTCATGGGAACTCCGTTAAATTGAAGATTATATGGTTAGGATAGCCTGATGTCCTTATTTGACGCGCACTGTCAGAATCCGGAGCCGTATTCAAACCGACACTATATAAAATAAAACATTTTCAGATAGTTATGGTTATTCTCCGGGCCCGGATACAGGAATTAAGCCTGCGGTTGTGTACCTTATCGAGCCGGTTTTTGTCAAGAAAAAATCATTGGCCCAATGCCCCGTAGCTATGCAGTCCGGGCAACAAATTCACACCAAAATAAGTAAATAAAACCGCAGCAAATCCCACAAGAGACAAATAGGCAATGCGCCGGCCGCGCCAGCCGCGCGTAAACCTTGCGTGTAACAGGGTGGCGTAGACAAACCAGGTGATCAGCGACCAGGTTTCCTTCGGGTCCCAGCCCCAATACCGGCCCCAGGCCGAATTGGCCCAGACGGCGCCGCTGATAATTCCCACCGATAAAAACAGAAAGCCGAACAGCGTCATTTGATAACCGAGCTCGTCTAAAATAGCGGGCTCCGGAAACATCGCCAGCAGCCGGTTCTTAAGATCCTCGGGCATCCGGCGCGCAAGTAAAACGCAGATATAAAATAGCGCGCAGAGGGGCACCGCAAAAATGACCGCCATCGCCCAGTTCCCCACCAGAAGAACCCGGCTGAAGAGCAAAACGAATATAAATAACGTCAACGGCTTGGCAAAATTCATCCAGGTCAGCTGCTCCTCGTCGCGCCCCTGTTTTATCAGATACATTGCGCTGATGCCGAAAGCCAGGGCAAACGCTGCATAACCGATAAAGCAGGTAATCACATGCGCGATCAGCCAGTTGCTCTTTAAGGCCGGAAGCAGAGGTTGGATTTCGTTGGTTATACCGGGTTTTAAGGATGCGTAAGCCATTGCCAGAAATGCAATCGGCATCGTAAATGCACCGATAATGCGATTGTTGGCCCTGCGCTCGATGAGCAGATAGATCAGGGTGGTGGTCCAGGCAAAAAAGACCAGCGATTCGAACAAATTGGAAAATGGCGCATGACCGATCCCCATACGATAGGACTCCACCCAGCGCATTAAAATACCGGCCGTGTTGCCGATCAATCCGATCAGGGCCACCCAGGTCGCCAGCCTGCCGGCGGACGGTTTTTTAAATACCCATGCAAAGACGTATAGAAACCCTGACAGTCCGTATACGAAAGTAATAATCGATAAGATAAATGAGCTGTTCATGATTTTCCTCTAAAACACTGAAGTTAATTTTAGATTTTAGATTTCGGATTTTGGATTTAAAAACAGTTGCGACCATTGAGCCTAAATTCGAGCCTGTTTCAATCCGAAATCTAAATTCCAAAATCCAAAATCAGGAGTTGCTATTCACCCGGCGTCAGCTCGGCCAGTCGCTCGGATATTTTGGTCACCTTCTTTTGCATCCCTATTTTGTTTTTATTGGAAGTCCCGGCCACCATAACCTCGCTCTTATTCGCTTTCCTGACGACCTCGACACAGATCTGTTGATGGGACATAAAAAATGTAATATAAATTCCAATAATCATCAAAATAAAACCAACATAAACCACCCAGACGCCGGGATCCCTGCTCACCTGCAAGCCGGTATAGTAGCGCGGCAGATAATCGGCGATCGCAATAACCACCCTGCCCTTACGCATGCGGTCAAATCTGGGAAAACGCAACGGCAGCGTTATTTCCACCGGACTGCCATCGGGAAGCGTCAGAACCCCGATAAACGCTTCGCCGATGTTCTGCCCCCTGAAATTGGCCTGCTGGGTGTATCTTTTTAACACAAAGGTTCCCAAATCTTCCGGAACGTCGACGGGGACGCCGATCGCAGCCCTTTTGCTGTATATCTTTCCGCCGGCCTGGTCGGTAAAATTCAAGATGACTTCATTGGGTGCCATGTTGCCGTAGCTGGACTGATAAAAACTGATGCCTTCATACCGCAAAGGGTCATTAACAATGATATCTTTTTGAACCACCGTCTGGCCCTGTTTAAGGATCGTTAAGCGGGAACGAAATTCTTTGGGGGTGCCGGAATCATAGAAATCGACATTAAAATCGTCGCAGCGGACCTCGAAACCCAGCGGCAATATTTGGTCGCTGTTGGTGAGTCGAATGGAGCTTACGCTCTCGCCTTCGGGGATGTTGACAAAACCGTCAAACCCCCAAATCGATCCGATCAGCCCGCCGATCAGCAAGAGCACAACGCTAAAATGAACGACATATACGCCCAAACGCGTCCAGCGTCCACTTTCACCGTATATGGCAAAGCCGTCATCGGCATCTTCGAGTCGATGGTATCGGAACCCGCGGGAGATAAGGGGCTGATAAAGGTTTTTTAATTGATCGGGATCACAATCTTCTTTATAATCCACTTTGTTTTTGAGTTGCCGGTATCGAGCGATATTAAATCGCGGATTGCGGACAAACAAAATTTTCCAGGTGGCCTGCAGCCGGTCAATTGAGCAAATGACGATATTTCCCACCAGCAATAGAATCAATGCGCGGAACCACCAGGAATGGTACATGTCAAACAAACCCAGCAGCGCAAAGAGACGATACAAAAATTCACCAAAGGCTTGAACATAGGCAACCGGAGTTTCATTCTGAGGAATGAGGGTGCCGATTATCGAAGTGGCCGCCAGGGTTAACAAAAGGACGATGGTTAATTTTACGGAAGCAAAGGTTTTCCACAATTGGTTTAAAAGGGAGAGATCAGATATGACCTCATTTGAGCTCATGCGAAATCCTTTCCTGGAAAAATTGAATCAATCTACATATCAGATGTTATCAAATCAGGCAATAGTCAAAAATTTTTATTTAATTCCAACAACTTAAAGCTGAAAAACAAAAAAGTCTTCCGCTGCCCTTTGAAATAGTGGGCAGGCGGAAGACTATTTTGTTACGCTTAAATCCGATCTCCCTTCGGCGGGTATAATCGAGAAACGACTTATTTTTTCACATAGAGGCCACGTGATTTCGCGTGCACCAGGTGCTTTTTAGAAAGCTTGTAAAGCGCATTGCTAAGCTGCCGGGAATCAAGACCCGTTTTGGTTTTCAAGGTGCCAATCGTGGCGCCCTTTTTACTGCGTTTAATCACATCGTAAACGGCATCAAGCACAGTTTTACCTTTGGCAGGTGCTGCTTTTTTGCGCACGGCAGCTTTGCGGACCGCCTTTTTGCGTCTGGCGGGTGCCCTTTTTGCAGGTTGAAGTTTATCTACCTGTTTCGTAATTTTTTCTACCTGCTTTGAAAGACTGGCAAGCGATTTGGAGATTGTTTTTAGTTGAGCTTGTATTTTCTTCATTATACTTGTCCCTCCCTGTTAGAAGTATTTAATCATGGCGATCGACTACAAAGAAGAGTAAGACAGCCTTTATTAAAAGTCAATGAGAGAGAAGATAAAGAAGAAAAGTAATCTGGTGCCATATTCCCCAAACATCAAGAAAATGTTTCAGGGTTCATAAGGTCACTGACCCCTGCCATCTTTTTGCTGACCATCTGTCGTCAGATTTCAAATGCAAGGATTCGAATTAATTTTTCAAGTTTTAAATATCGAATATCGAACAAGGAATTTCGAATAATGAAATTTTTCTATACTTCAACATTCCAAATTCGATATTCGATATTCTGCGGTTCTCTGTTTTCTGGCTTCCGGCCCCTGGCCGCTGGCAAATGGTCTTTTGTCACGGTCACCGGCTGCTTGTCTCCAGGTCGGCCGGCAGCAAGAAGCCAGCAGCCAGTAACTCGAAACCTAAAATAAAACTGTATTGTGTAAATTACTTGCGTGACGCAGCACTATCCTGTTGTTGACAAATGATGGTCCCTGTGAAAAATAGAGCGAACCCAAAACATCAAACAGCGCTATTGATCAAAAAGAAAATGAAAGGCAGCGTTTCCAATATCGGCCCGCCAACGGCAGCCAACGCTTTAGAAATGTAAAAATGTCAGCTAACCGAGACCATAAGGTAAAAGAGCAATCTGAGCGTGCGAAAAACAAGAATGATTTTCGCCTCCACAGTGAAAAAGCACTAAATCCATCCCAGCTCGAAGCGGTCACCTGTACGGAAGGGCCCCTGCTGGTGATTGCCGGTGCCGGGAGCGGAAAAACACGAACCCTAACCTACCGGGTGGCTTATCTGGTAGAAAAAGGCATATCGCCGGCCGCTATTCTTCTGCTGACATTCACACGCAAAGCATCCCAGGAAATGCTTCGCCGGGCCACCCGCCTGCTGGATGCCCGCTGTGAAAGGATCGCCGGGGGGACCTTTCACTCGTTTGCCAATGCCATGCTGCGCAGATATGCCTCACAAACGGGTTTGGACCCGGCTTTTGGAATCCTGGACCGCACCGATGCAGAAAATCTGATCGGCATGCTACGCAAAGAAATGCAGCCGGTTACCAAACATAGATCGTTTCCCCGCAAGAAAACCCTGGCAGACATTTTCAGCCGGGCGGTAAACAAGGGGCTGGCCATCGAAGATATCATCGATAATGACTATCCGCATTTCGCACCTCACCTGGCAGTCATCACCCGTCTTCATAAAGATTTTCAGTCCCGCAAGCGCGATCACCATTTCCTTGACTACGACGACCTGCTCATCTACCTGCATCGTCTTTTAAGCGACTATGCTGAAATCCGAAATCGCATTTCGTCAACTTATCGCTACATCATGGTGGACGAGTACCAGGATACCAACACACTTCAAGCGGAGATATTGTATCTTTTAACCGATGTGAATAAGAATATTATGGTCGTCGGGGATGACGCTCAAAGTATTTATGCCTTCCGGGGCGCCAATTTCCGGAATATCATCGAATTCCCTAAAATTTTTCCCGGAACGCGTGTCATCACGCTGGAAGAAAATTATCGCAGCATTCAGCCGATTTTGGACCTGACCAATGTCATCATCGCCCGCGCCAAAGAAAAATATTCAAAAAACCTGTTTACCCGCATAAAAGGTGATACCACACCTGTAATGGTTAATGCCGAAGACGAATACAGCCAGTCCAGGTTCGTCATCGATAAAATTAAAGACCTCCATCAAAAAGGCGTTGCCTTAAACCAGATTGCCGTTCTTTTCCGCGCCAGCTTCCATTCGTTTGATCTTGAAATTGAGCTTAGCCGGGAGGGATTTGCGTTTGTCAAAATGGGCGGATTCAAGTTTGTTGAATCCGCCCATATCAAAGATGTTTTGGCCCATATGCGGGTGATCGCCAATCCTCACGACCGGATTAGCTGGTACCGAATTCTATTGCTACTCGAAAAAGTCGGCCCCAAAACAGCTCAAAGAATTTACGAAGCCACACTAAATGAAAAATCGGGCCATTGCGGCCTTCTCTCTATCAAACTTAAAAATATTAAGGGGCTCGACCGCCTCAAGAATCTGATGGCCAACCTTGATATTCATCCCATGACCGTCTCCGAGATGGGAGAAGCCATACTGGATTATTACATGCCGATTTTAAAAAACCGTTATGATGATCACCCTCGCAGAGCGAAAGATTTAGAGCATTTGATAGAAATTATGGAACGCTACCAAAACCTGGGCCAATTTCTTACCGACATGGCCCTGGAGCCGCCAAATACCAGTTTCGAATCCTCCCTGTATGCCGGGACAGCGCATACCGATCAACTGATTCTTTCGACAATTCATTCCGCCAAAGGTCTGGAATGGCACACGGTTTTCGTTATCTGGGCTTTGGACGGCAGGTTCCCTTCCGTCCATGCGTTGCATAAAGAAGAAGAGCTTGAAGAAGAGCTGAGGCTTATGTATGTGGCCGCGACCCGGGCCAAAGAGAATTTATTTTTTACCTATCCAAGTAATGTCTATGATCGCAGCACCGGGCTGATATTAAACCAGCCATCGCGTTACATCGACCGCATCCCGGATGATATCCTCGAAAAACAATTTGAATACCGTTAATCCCTGAAAAACCCCCACCAGATAAAAAAGCAAAGCCCCACAATAGATACAATCGCGATGATATAACCCGACCAGTCGAAGTTTCGCGCGGCAAACCCGAGCTTGTCTACGTCACCCAGCTTGGTATTGCATGAAGGGCACTTTTTGGTATGCAAAGGAAGATATGTAAAACATTCCGGGCATTTTTTCGTTACAAAGCGGCTGCTGCCGGAAGTGGCACGATAACGGCCTTTGGCCATTTTCAATTCTCCTTTGGTTAAATCGTGATACCATTGACCGCCCGGTGAGAAATTCAGATCCCCGAAAATTCTTCCTCGATGGTTATCTGGCTTTCATTTTTTAACTGCTTCAGCCAGGCATCAAAGGTTTTAAGGGTCTTTTGTTGCTGCAGGCGTTCACTGATTTCTGTTTTTTCTTTTTCAAACCCTTCCAGGGATGGCTTGCGCCGTTCCCGGAAGTTGATAACATAATATCCTTTTTGCGCTTTAATAACTTCTTCGGGCAGTTTATTATTATCCGATAGTTTGAAGGCAACACGCGTCAAGTCGCGTTCGAAACCAATCGTTGGAATAGAATCATTGCGCTTGAAAAAGCCCGTCTTTTTAGGCGTCAACTTGAACTTCTGACTGACCGCATCAAAGGATTCGCCTTTTTTAAGTTCCACCAGAATTGCCTCGGCTTCTTCGCGGGCCTTTGCGTCCTGTTTTTCCTTTACCAGATCTTTTTTAACTCTGGCCTTCACGGTCTCCAGCTCCGAAATTTGAGCCGGTACCTGCTCGATGACCTCGATCAGATAATAACCGTCGCCAAAATCCTGAACGCCACTGACTTCGTTCGGCGGCAGGCTAAAGGCATACGAAGCGAAGCGCGCACCATTTTTTAGCTCTTTAGGTGGATTTTTCTGGCTGAATAATCCTGTCGTCAGAATCGTCAGATTGCGCTCTTCGGCGATGGCATCTAAATCCCGGCCTTCAAAAGATTCATCGAACACGGCCTCAGCTTCATCGAAAGCCAGGTTTTTCGAAAGATCCGCTTTCAGCTTCTTTAGAATATCCCCTTCGGCCTCACTCAAAGAAGTGGTTTTCTCCGGATTTATTTTTTCAACTTTTATGATATGCCAGCCGAAAGGGGTCCGCACCGGTTCGCTGATCTCACCGGCTTTCATGGAAAACGCCTTATCGGCAAACGGTTTCACCATTGTTTCCCTGCTGAACGTTCCCAGATCCCCCCCCTTTGCTTTGGTCGGACCTTCAGAATATTTCTTGGCCAATTCTGCAAAATCCTGGCCTTCTTTGGCCATTTCAAGAACAGTTTCTATTCGTTGGCGCGCCTTTTCAACCTCTTCAGCTTTTGCGCTGGAATCCAGTTTTATTAGAATATGCCGCGCTTTGACGGTTTTCGGGGATTTGAATTTCTCCGGATTGCTTTCATAATATTCCCGGATATCATCCTCGGAAACGGTCACCTTGTCCGCATAATCCTCGGGTTCGAAATAAAGGTAACGCACTCTAATTTGGGGATCGGTTTTATAAGATTCCTTATGCTGATCGAAGTAATTGCTGATCTCCGCCTCCGTCGGTTCGATATTTTTGTACCGCTGCGGTTCCAAGAGGACATAATCAATGTCAACTTCGGTGTTATTCCAGGTGTACCACTGCTGGGCTTCAAGATCCGAAACCTTGATGTTGCCCGAAATAAATGTCTGAAGCTTATCGATGATGAGCGCATCCCGTTGTTTGATTTCAAAGGTTTCGGGGGTAAGTTTATTGCGGTTCAACATATTGATGTAGCGCCGACCGTCAAAAGCGCCGGCTGTTTGAAAGGCACTGATGTTGCGGATAGATTCTGCCAGCTCCTCGTCTGAAACTGTCAGTTTAAACTTTTCGGCAGCCTGCAGCATAAGAGACCTGTCGATGAGTTGATCCAGAGCCTGTTTCCGTAATTGTAGCATCTGAATGAGTTCGTCGTTTAAATTATTGCCGAACTGCTGGCGCACCTGCTCGAGAAGGTTGCTGTAAGACGTCCGGTAATCATCTAAAGTTATAATGGTTCCATTTACACTGGCAACCCTGCCCGCTCTGCGGGATGTGTAACTTCCCACTCCCCAGAACACAAACACGACAACGATCGCACCCAGGATAATCTTTATCATCCAGGTACCCGCATGTTTCCGCATTAGACTAAGCATTGAATTTTTCTCCTTGTAGGGTCAAAGGTTCAGGGCTTTAAGCATCGAACAAATTTTTTGCTCAGTCCTCAGTCCTCAGCACTTATTACTTATCTTTTAGCCTTGAACCTTTGAACCTATCGCTTTTCATATTCACATAAAATACTACGACAACGCAAAAGAAGGAAGCCCTAAAATTTGGTAATTATGGTTAACGGTTTCTCTTGCTTATCAACTTTGGTTCCAACCGTTTCGGAGCAATAGGCGCACAGGTATTCATATTTATCACCTTCCGGTAAAATAAGAAGAAGCCGCTTGCGAACCGGCACAGATTGTTTGCATTTCGGACAATAAAGCTCGGTTGCATCAAACTCTTTATAGACATCCGGCCCGTTTTGCGGGCGCGGGAATACCGCCTCCGGGTCCTCAAAACGCCTCATTTAAATCATCCTGTTCGTATTCTTTTTCCGATAACAAAAGGTGGTTGCCATACGAATCGCAACGCTTGGCCAAACCATATGTAACGTCTTAATAATATTTACTATTCAAAATTTTGTCAACCTATACCGATAGGCGCATCTGCCAGCACACCATATATTTGCCCGGCTATTTTAAATTTTCGATGTTCCAATAAAATGTTGACACGTATGATGGTTTTTGTTAGGTGCGCCTGTAACACCTTTAACACGATGTGGGGCTGTAGCTCAGCTGGGAGAGCGCATGACTGGCAGTCATGAGGTCGTCGGTTCGATCCCGATCAGCTCCACCATTATTTTGTTTAAAAACGGTTGGTTATGTGACCGTTGGCAGTTGCGTTTTCTGAGGAAGGCTTAATTTTTCGGAATTCGTGACATAAAATGACATAGAATTTGAGGTTGTCAATCCATCGAGCACTTTGACAGCCTCTTTTTTATGTTCCTGGCTCAGATGGACATACCGCATTATGGTCTTAATATTCGCTTGTCCCAATATTTCCTCTAAAGCCTTCAGACTCCCCCCTCGCATCACAAAATGGCTTGCAAATGTGTGTCTCAGCGTTTGCAAATTTGTTACCAATATGCCCGCACGTTTCAGCGCAGCATTATATGCCGTCTTGACATCCTTAATGCGTTTGCTCTGATATACGAAAAGGTACTCAGAAGTCAATCCCTGTTTTTTGCGGATGGTTCTAAATAACTCCGCCAGGGTGTCATTAATCGGCACCTGTCGTTTTTTCTTGCTCTCTTTGTTCTTATCCTGGTATAGATTCTTTTAGCCATTATGCCTGCCCTCAGGTGTTATGGTTGGGGCTGTCCCGGTAGTACTTGGAAGGGCTATTGGGGCAGCCTCTCTTATTTGTCCATAGCTCTTAAATATTGATACAGACATTGCTCAATACAGGTGTGGACACTTAAAGCCTTGTTCATCGACTTGGTTTTGTTTAAAGCTGTTTTTCTGCTTCTGCGCTTGATCGGCTTGATAATCTCACTAACAAAATATTCCAATTCATGCTCACTTACTCCCCCTCATGCTAATAATAGAAAAAGGACAAATGCAGGCGGGATTTATCCCGGTGCAGGCCCTACGCTTGCCCCTTCGCTAATGTCTCCAGGTCGCGACTCCGGTGGCAAAAATCTATCTCAAGTTTGATCTAATTTAACCGATATTTTATTTTGAGTGTGTTTGTCATAGACACACTTGCTCACGTCTGTGAGCCTCCTTTACTGGGCGGTCGGAGGGCCGCCCTAATTTCAATCAAACGATCCAATTAACAAAATAACCAAAGGGCTAATAAATGATTGCTTTAACATACATAGGCGGTGGTCTCTTTTGTATAGGTTGGTTAGTTCTTTTAATTTTGTCCCTTTCCAGTCAATCTGAACAAATTATTCAAGAGAAGCAGCCTCTCAGTCTGCCATCAAGCGCCCGCTCCTGTAATCTTTCGAATAACGACACACCACGCAAAGCAATCTAAAGTTTTATATAATTTTTGCCGATATCATAATTAACAGTGGGAGAGCAGAACACTCGGCCCACACAACCAATTATCAGGGCGGTCCTACTCGAGGGAATCGCCCTTTCTATTTGCCTCTTAACTTAATTCAAACGAACTTCTAAAACTGATCTTATAATTTTGATGAATTTTATAAGTGAGGTTGCTACCTCCACCTCATTAATGCCTTTCTTTTTCCACCAGGGGCAGTTCATCGAGCGCTGTGAACTGCCCCTTTTCCTTTTATGTCAGCAGTTTCCCTTCGCCTTAAAAAAAGACAGTTCAATTTCCTCGTCTTAAAGTTCATCCTGTGAAATCCCGATACGCACCCGCCCTTTCCGAGGCGATACGCGCCACTGGCATGTTGTTAAATCTTATCGTTTTCAACAAGTTCGATTCGTTCTTCAATCTTGGCTTGGATCTCTGGCTTCATGTTTTCCGCGCCATTGAGCAAATTTAAGGTATGGACATAGGTTCGGTTGATGTATTGAGCTACAGCACCCACGGTGAAATTGAGATCCTTGATTTGCTACCGATGGGGAGTTGGTTCTGGACGGATCTTTCCCGCTTTGTGAATTAAGGACATAATGACGCCTTTCTGTTTTTTCGCCGCAGTATTGACATTAGGGGCCACTATGATAATGATGGGCTTAGGTTGGCAGCGACCAAACTTTCAACCTAAGAAGCCGTGGTGTGGCTCTCCGGAGTCATCTGCGGCTTTTTCTATTTTGGCTTTTCTCTACCCAATAAGTAATAATCAAACTTAGTTTCGCAAGCACTTTTTAAGCTGCTTTATACCCATCTGGGAAAAAAAATCTTTGTTTATTGCGTTTAAAAACAAAAAAAGCAATGAAGCGGAAATCAAGCCGCTCCATCACCTATACCCTAATTACATAAATGCTGGAGTATCTCAAGCGATCTGGACATAAAAAAACCAGGCCGAAGCCTGGTTTAAAATGGAAAGCGCACTTATAGGCCTTCGGGGACCAGGCGTTCTTCAAACTCCGGTCCTGCCACAGAAGATAGTGAATCTGAGGGCATTTCGAGCAAAATTCAGGGTTACGTTTATAAACAGCCTCTTAATTGTATTAAGAAGAAGTATTGATCTTTTTCATTTCATCAATCAGAAACTCCATGTCGAGCTTCTGCAGAGTAGCCTCACTGGGGATAGTGGTCCTGGTATCCCACCCGATTCTTTCCAGAAATTCCGTTACCAGTGTCTTATAGTCCACGGTAATATCTTTAACGTTACCCGATTTAAGCGGAGGGTCACCGATCATTCTGCCCGGGACATTGCGGGCCATCGGATTGATTCCTTCACGCAGATTGAAGGCGTGGCGAATAGTGTATATTCGCATGCCCACCTCGTAAATCTTCTCCAGATCATAGGGTTCGCCAGTCACCGCCGTTAGCTGCTCAGGCAAAGAGCGCAGCGGATAAGACAAGGTTCCGAACATACACAAACCGGCAGCATTGACGACTTCGTAAATCGCCACCAGTTTCGCATGCAGGTCAGCCTGTCCGGAATATATATATTTATCCGGTTCAGGCTCATCCAAACCTGGTGGAATACCCAGCTCCCCACCCTGCGTGTGACGAGCAGGTGTTGGGGTTACCAGATAAGTCGTCGCAAGGCCTGGAATAAACTTCGGGTTATGGGCCGGCATTTCTTCGCCGTCTACATGCACTGCATATTCAGTACCGATTTTACCGAGTTTTTCCCAGGCTACTTTAATTCCGTCGGCCAAAATATCACCGAATCCCTCACGTTTGCCGATTTTTTCGGTCATTGCGACGATGGCCTCAGTATTGCCCCAAGTCAACTCGATTCCGTCGGTCTGGTCTTTGGTTATCAGTCCGTTTTCAAAGCATTCCATCGCATAACCGATGGTTGCGCCCACGGAAATAGTATCCAATCCCAGGTTGTTACAGATTTCATTAATCTTGATAATCGATGACAGATCATCGTTTAACAGATTCGACCCAAACATGGCCAGCGTTTCATATTCCGGTTTGTGACCGACACCATCGTTGAGATCAAGGGCGAACTTGCCACTTTTTTGCACCATTTTACCGCCGCAGGCTATCGGGCAGTGCCAGCAACCATAGGGCTTATAGCCTTTCACGCCAATGACCGCATCATCACTGATCTTTCTGATCCGTTCGGGCGGAAAATCCGGTGTATCCGCACCACCCCAGTTTTTAACGGGACCGTCACCGCACAGGACCGTATCATGCATAACTCCGGCGGTACCGTATTTGTTGAAAACGGGATAAGCGCCGGTTGTCTCTTTGAGATATTTTTTCCTTAATTCCTTTGCCTTTTTTTCATCATTTAGAGGCACTTTCATTTTTCCTTTTACAACCACCGCTTTCAACTTCTTACTTCCCATCACGGCACCGAGTCCGGAGCGTCCGGCTGCACGTTCCTTGTCGTTCATAATGCAGGCGGTGAGACTCAATTTTTCTCCGGCCGGTCCAATAGAGCAAATTTGAACATCTTTGCCGTGTCTTTCCGACAACGTATCTTCCAATGCGGTTACTCCGAGTCCCCACAAATCATCGGCATCCTTCAGGGTTGCTTGACCTTCATCAATCATTAGATAAACCGGCTTGGAGGAGATGCCGTAAAATAATATCCCGTCATAGCCGGCAAATTTGAGGTGCGGTCCAAAAAAACCGCCGCAGTTTGCATCGCCCCACCCGCCGGCACATTTAGGCGATTTTCCGACGGCGACAAAACGGGAGCCGATGATGGCGGGTGTGCCCGTTAGAGGGCCTGTAAAAAATCCAAGGATGTTATCCGGCCCCAGCGGGTCGGCGCCGGCAGGCATGCGGTCATATAGAAGCCTCGCTCCTATCCCATAGCCGCCTAAATAATCCCGGCATAATTCTTCACTAAGACGCTCTTCTTCAATCCTTCCATCATTTAGATACACACTAAGAAATTTGCCCATGTATCCTTTTGCCATTTTCAAATCCTCCTTTTCGCGTTCTTCTGTGCCGCCTTTGTCGTCTTTCTTTGCCAAGCATCAAACATTGAATTTCTTTATTGCGCCTCTATCGACTCATCCACCAGCAAGTATTGGAATCACATAAATTTGATCTCCTTCAGTCAGTTCCGTTTTCATGCCGTTTAAGTAGCGTATGTGTTCGCCATTGACAAACACTTGGACAGAATATTTGATCCTTCCATCCTTATCGCACCAGTGTTGGTAAATATCAGGATGACTATTCCTTACATTTTTGAACAATTGAGTGACATTGGTCTTCTGCTTTTTTGGGCATTCCACCAAGATCTCTTGGGTTCCATATGATAGTTTGATGTTCATGTTGGGGCTTAAAAATACTGACGTGAGAACCATATTAGCGAAAAGTGGCATGAATTTCAACAAAGACGCACCATCAACTTTCGGAATACTAATGGCAAGTATTTTAATGGGTGCAATTAGACTCGCCTATTATAATCTTTTAATATATTGACACAGGCTTACCCTATTGCAGATATCGTCTAATGGCAATAAAAAATGCCCCGACCGAAATCAGGGCTTAAAAATGACATAAAAATGACAATCACGAAAAAAATAGCTTGTTTTGTGTCCATTTTTTTCTATCGTTTAGATAGCCTGTTTTAAATAAAATCAGTAACTTAAATAATTACCGATAGCTGACAGATACCCTTGCAGCAATCTGGCAGTCAAGGGGTCGCAGGTTCGATCCCGATCAGCTCCCACACCCATTTGACAAAAAGGGGTTAGTCGATGACTAATCTTTTTTTTAGGGGCCGCAAAATCGCTCTTCATAACATTCCCGTTCAAAGCAAGTTAAACTGAAAAATTAACGGCCGCCACCATTTTGACCCTGGCGCAAATGGTGTGCAAAAAATGGATCCAAAGCCTTTTGCTTGACATCATCGGGTGATTGGCATAAAAAACGGGTTTTAATTTCAATTGGTTGCTATGATTTAAACGCTCAGTAAATTTCTGATACCGACATCATGATCCTGAAACGATATATATTTTTTTTGGTTTTCGTATTGATCGGCGGTGCCGTAGCACTTGGGGTGTTTTTCATCCGATCGGCCGATACGCCCGTCGGGGAAGCGCCCGGGGAAATCCCGCGACCGGCGAATATGAAACCATCGCAAACAACGCTGACGCATTTGTATTTTTCAGACAAGGAGAGTCAATATTTAATCGCCGAAGAGCGCACATTGAAGCACCCCGAAAATCCTGCTTTTTTTGCCCGAAGTATTGTTGAGGCCCTGATAAAAGGTCCTCAAAGGGGATTGATCCGCACCATTCCGGCAGATACCACGGTTCGGGCAATTTATGTCACACCGGAAGGTATCTGCTACGTGGATTTGAATTCCAACATTGCAGACAAACACCCCGGCGGCATAAAATCTGAACTGTTCAGTATTTATTCAATTGTAAATTCGGTGGTGCTAAATGTGCCGGAAGTTGAAGCGGTTAAAATTCTAATCAACGGGGATGAAGCCGAGACCCTGGCGGGCCATATTGATTTACAGGTCCCGGTAAAAGCGAACATGTTGTTGATACGATGAGCGCAAATGTAAAAATCGGAAATGTAAGAAACATCGGCATTATTGCGCATATTGATGCCGGTAAGACGACGGTAACAGAGCGGATCCTTTATTACACCGGCCG
>WOR8_10000427_pt1 | contig 43248 bp, 27 predicted proteins | sample DeeMarSeWOR38_10_FD_19890 | JGI IMG/M metagenome (IMG submission 19890)
GTAGTTTTTATACTACTTCGGCACACGGAGGTCATTTTTATTGAATTAACCAAAAGCAGACACTAAGAATCCAAAAAATGGGTCATCGGGAACTATTTTAGACGTCGACTACTATTACGATTGTTTGTTAAACCTGCCAGGTCCGGAAGAAGACTAACGAAATACACATACAGTATCGAACAATCCGGACTAAAAAGTGAATTGGCGAATTCAATTATTCCGCTGAAAGGTATCCTTTAGGAGGCTGTTGTTTCACCGGATGAATAAAAAACACAGAGCCGCTTTAAACCTTAAAGAATATTTTGTGTCGATACAAAAACCATAAAAGCAGCCACTTGATCGCCAGGACACCAAGGGGAAGAATCAGCGGTGCAAAAAGCCCGACGTGCGCGACCAGGCCCGATACGAAAAACTCGGCGATTCCAACGAAGTCAACGAATCTTTGCAGGAAGTATATCGTTATGGGATTGACACCGATCACGACAAAAAATAAGGTCCATTTGCGATATCCCTTGACGTCGATTATCCAGTAGAACAAGGCCAGCAGCATCAGGCATAAGCCACCCGAGAACAGAGTATACGAGCTGGTCCAGATAATCTTGATAATAGGAAATACGAATCCCCACAAATAACCAACTACCACAGATACAAGACCGGCTACTGCCAAGCCAGCGGCCTTCCTTGAGCCGGGCCTCTCGCAGCGGAGCCAGTACCCGGCCAGCGAGCCCATCAAGACTGTGCAAATCGCCGGGAGGGTGGAGATGAGACCCTCATTGTCACCATAGCCGTAATAAAGTTCTCCCGGAATCAATTGCTGGTCAATATATGAAGACAAGCAGCCCTCGGGTGTCATTACGTTTGCTCCAAAACCCGGCACGGGAATCAAGGTAGAAGCAAGCCAGTACAAGACCAGGACAGCAGCGATAAAAATAGCCTGTGTTCGCCATTTTGTATGAAGGACAATAAAAGCAGCAAAGAAATAACATAATCCAATCCGCTGCAGCACGCCTGGCCAGCGCATTTCGGCCCACTCAAAGTTCAGCAGATTGTTGTATATCAAACCCAGCAGTATGAGCACGAAGCTTCGCTTCAGGATATGCCCATAGATCATTGGCAGGCTTTGGCCACGCTCTCGTCGGCGGGAAATCGAGAAAGGCAGCACGGCACCCATTATGAACAGAAACAGAGGAAATATCAAATCCTCGAAATTAAAGCCCTGCCATTCGACGTGCCTGAGCTGCTCGTGAATTGTTTCGGTTGCCGGGTGTTTCCATACCTCAAAAAGGCTGCTAAGAACCGCACCGCCCCCGATAATCCAGAACATGTCGAATCCGCGCAGTGCATCGATAGAGACTATACGCTCTGAAGGTAAAATCTGCTGATTGTCTTTTAACACTGCCAGTTCCTTTTATAAATTTTGGATTTTCGATACCTATGGCATAAATTTAACATTTTTGATTTTATATGCAATAGGCAATCGACAATTGTAAATTTTGTCGCCATAAAGACTGGAATTAAATTGATTCGTGCCGCTTCAATCACTAAAATATTACTGTTGCGAGCGCAGACGTAAAAGTCCTGCTAAAATAAGCAAAAGAAGCACTACGCAACAGGGAGACGAGGTGATGAAAAGCTTATATACCTTTCGTCTCCCTTTTTTGTGGGTAGGGTATGATATCAAAGTCATAATTTAAGGCGGTTTTAACGAATTAGGAATATAATACATTGGAAGGCAGAATCAACATCGAGGATACGGAGCGAGACATATTGAGCCACTCCGAAAGAGCGGACTGGATACATATCCTCAGTCTTGATCCTATCCTTATAACCGATGTTTACGAGCGGATACATAACGATACGAGATTGAGAAAATATCGATTGCATAGACCTCGGCAAACGAATGTACGGGATATTATCGAAGAAATTGAGTCTATGGTGCGCGATACGGTTTTGTCACGATTGCTGATAATCGACGTGCGTAAGGAAGCGCTGCCCAAGCTTCGAAATGCGTATAATAAAGTTGTCGGTTATAATCGCAAAGACTTGAACAGTTCATGCTTTATCATACTGATTGGTGACGGGCCGTGGAACCTTTTCTGGGCCGGAAAGACACTGGACGTTTTTGTTCCTTATCTTTCGTCTCATCGAGTGGATTTTCACCCCGCTGCGTTCTTTTATGATCCTTTTCTGCATTATGAAAAGGACGAGATCGAACGCGGCGCAATGGATGATGAATTTGTGCTTCCGGACAAAATCCCGAAAAGGCTCGTTCCGTATTTCAAGAAGGACGAGGGTATGGGCGTGGAAAAGATAAGACGCTATTTCAGGGCAATCGACAAGCCTGACGAGATTCGCAAAAAAAGACTCAGAAGACTGAGAAGTCTATACAAAAAAAGAATAGCTGAACAATTTCCCCACCACAAAGATCAATTAAAAGCATGGCTGTCCAAAAAAGGGATAAGATTGGCGAGCGAAAAAATGCATCTCTACCCACTTTTCTTCGAAGACTGGGTGTACAAACTAACGCAAAAAGCTAAACGACGTCAACTGTGATATGATCACAAAAGGAGCCTGTACTGCATTGATCGGTACAGGCCCCAAAAAGATACTTATCATTATTTTGCTTTATAGCAACTTTCTTTTATTCCGCAGCAGCTTCTCTTGGCCGATACAGCCGTATGTCGTCGAAATACATCTTGCCGAAACCACCGGGCACCGTGACGTTGCCTTTGGTTCCCATGCCAATCGCAATCTTGTCAATGTCGGTCAGATCGATACCCTGCTCAGCAAAAATCTGGAGTGGAATCACCCACTCGGTCCAGGTATCTATCGTCGTTGCCGCGGGATCATCGTGCACTACTACTGCAGGTGTGCCCATTCTGTTGGATAACGCCACGTACATCGGCTCAGGGTCATTACTGGTGATACCAACATCCTGGTTCGTCCACTGCGGACCTGCCGTACCGGTAATAGTAACGTTTGAAAACATGGCCTGGCAAGTGGCTGCGTTATTATGTGAAGTCAATGCCAGACCGATATGGACGCTCGAACTCATCGAAATGTACTGAGGATCCCACGACATCGACTGCCAGGTCGATCCATTAGACGAATAGTAGCCTCTGAAGTTGCCCGCCACATCACGCTCTAATTTCACCCAATACGGCGCGGTGATTGCAGTCTGCTCTGTTGTCACGACACCGGTATCGCTTGTTGCGTCAACGTCGGTATCCACCCTCGCTTGGAATCGACATCCATTACCGGGAGTGATATACACCGCGGCGAATTTCGAGCCCGGATCGAGTGTCTCACGAATCATCACGCCGGCCTTGGCCCATGGATCTGTGTCATCGACGCTTAGAACTTGCGCCTGTATTGAGCCGACACCGGAGAGTGTTTTAAATGCAAAGTGAAATTCGTCGGCCTGATACCAAATATCCGCGCCGGAGGCCGTCATCGTATAGGTGCCAACCGGGCCTTCTACGAAGCTACCGACGGATCCCGGATAGCCTCTGAACCACAACGACAATTCCACAACACCTTCTTCTGTCCATTTTCGCATGTCTGTCAACGTATATTCGGCTTCTGAATAGTTGGCGAAGCCCTGCTTGTTGTTGTCGTAGAAAAACGGCATTGACTGTTGACCGCCGTGCACGATAACCAGCTCCACCGAAGACCACTCAACCTCATCTCCCACGGCTGAACCGGTACCGTTGCCGGGATAGTAATCTGCACCACCCGGAGTGCCATAGCCGAGTCCATCGTGCCAGGAGAACCATATCTGGTTCTCGTTACCATTGTATTGTTCGAAATCGTCAATGACAAAATAATCGCCGGTTGTGAAGCTCCAGACGTTGCCGGCCCATGGGCTGTCAGGATTAACGTCGTTGACTTCATCGATTCGCCAGTAGTATGTTGTTTCCAACGAAAGTTTGCCGGGATCATAGCTCTCTTCGCCGAGCGCCCTGGCTCCCTTATATTCTGGTGAAGCCTTGGTTGCATTCTTGACAGCATCATGATCTGAGCCGAAGTACACGTCGTGCGAAGCGGCAACCGCTCCGGCAACCCAGGTGAGGCTTTGTGTCGGATTTACATCAACATCGCCATCGGCCGGATTCGGGCCGGTGACCGCACCCTCGGTAGTAAAGCTCCAGACATCGCCTTTGTACGTACCGGTGCCATCGAACTCATCAACTCGCCAGAAGTACGTTTTGGCTAATTTTAGTTGGCCGGGACTGTAGTGTGTAACACCCATACCTGATCCATCGGTAGCTTCATTTACTGTGTCGAAATCTTCGCCGAAGTACACGGTGTGCAGTTTTGCGCCAATACCTGCTGTCCAGGTAAGCGTTGGATCAACAGGCACAAATTCGGCGCCGTCAATCGGATCGGGACTGTAGGCGCTCTTGGGTGGAACCAAAAAGCTCCAGATTTCTCCTTTCCATGGACTGTTCGGATCAGCTTCGTTGACCTCGTCAATCCGCCAATAGTAGGTTGTACCATTAACCAGACCATCCGGATAAGGATATCCTGGAAATCCGGCAATATAAAATGTCAAATCCGTATTGATGCGGAACGCTTCTGAGTCTCGTGTGGCTTCGTTGACATCGTCGAAATTATCACCCAGATAGACATCATGTGTGACGGCATAATCCCCCGGCGACCAGCCAAGCGTTACCCATGTGCCTGTTATAAGTGTCCCGTCTTCCGGATTTGGGCCTATAGCATAGGGATACCCTTCGCTGCCTAACATAGCGGCAAGAACTTCGGCCTCCGACAGAGCGTGGCTGTAAATGCGGACATCGTCGAGTGTCCCTTCGAAAATCCTCCCGTGAACACTGGAGTACCCAATCTCGACCGGGGCATCAACATTCGGTCCGATTGAGAACGGTTTGGGGCCCACCTCATCGACGCCGTTAAGATAAACTCGCAAATCGCCCCCGTCAAAGGTCCAGGCCAGATGGACCCATTCGTTCTTCGGCAAGACGGAGAATTCCATCGACCCGGCGGGTGCATACGAGGCGCCGACTCTATCTGTATACTGGGCACTGTCATGGGCGCCCCATAATTCGACCTGGAACATCATCGTATCGTTGCCCCATGCGTTCGACTTACTGAGGAAATGCTGGAATGTCCCCGTCCCGTTCCAGTACGCCCAAAGTGTAAGACTGAACTGTCCTGTTCCATCCGTAGGATCGAAGACGCCGCAGTCAACTCCCTGGCATACGTCAGGACTAAATACAAGCGCAGGGCCAAAGCCTTCCGGGCCGGTTGCCCATTGTGGTGTTCCTACTACCGTTCCATCGTGACCGTTGCCGGAACTGTCGGTACAGGTGCTTCCGGAACCTTCGTTAAACCTCCACCAGCCCACGAGTTCTGCTTGAGCTGGACTTGTCAGAACTATACCGGCCACAAGAGTAAAAGAAAATAGATACATAAGACTTTTACACATAATGATTCTCCTTATAAAGAATTCTTTACGATTATGTTTTGGCCATTCACATAAACGACTAATAAGAGCTTACAACAAAATGAGAATCAATTCTTCAATTGTCATCCTGAGCGAAGCGAAGGATCTGGGATATGAATAAGCGTTAGAGATTCTTCACTACACTCCGCTCCGTTCAGAATGACATTCATTTCATTTTGTTACAGACTCTAAGAAACTTAGGCCACTCTACGGATTATTGCTTATAAATGACAATTTTTCGGCTTGAAATTACCTCCTTCCTTCAAATGCCGAAATGTGCGGTTAATGAATTAGTAAAAATCTAAAAGAAACTATAGAAATTTCGCTCGTTGCTATCTAAAAAGCCGTATGTTGCTATAATAACATTTATACCAGATCGGCCCGATTTCAGCAAGAATAATATTAAGAAATATTTATAAGCCAAATGAAATAAAACCGTCTGGAATTGGAACACTTATTGCGGTATTATAGCCTGGATTTTAATGAGGAGTATTAATATGGAAAAACAGAAAAGAAAAATAAGCAAAAGTCGTCTATCAATATCCCGACGTTCCTTTATTAGCGGTTCTGCTGCGGCTGCTGCGATAACAATCGTGCCGGCATACGTTCTGGGCGGTTCAGGCCGGACGCCTCCGAGTGAAAAGCTCAACATCGCCGGCATAGGAGTGGGCGGCCAAGGCCAATGGGACCTGGAAAATGTCAGCAGCGAAAATATTGTTGCTTTGTGTGATGTTGACTGGGCACGTGCGGCCGATACGTTCAAGACTTATCCAAAGGCGAAAAAGTACCGCGATTTCCGAGTCATGCTGGAAAAAGAAAAAAACATCGATGCCGTTGTGGTTGCTACGCCCGACCACAATCATGCCGTTGCTTCGATGATGGCAATAAAAATGGGAAAACATGTCTACTGTGAAAAGCCGCTGACCCGAACAGTTCACGAAGCACGGGCAATCGCTGCTGCTGCTCGCCAAGCGGGCGTTGCTACTCAAATGGGTAATCAAGGCATGGCCTTCGAGGGCAACCGCCTGATTAACGAGTGGATTTGGGACGGGGCAATCGGCCCGGTTCGTGAGGTGCACGCCTGGTCGGATAGACCGACGCATAATGGCCAGTTATTCTGGGCGCAGGGCGTTGAGCGACCGAAGGACACGCCGGCTGTTCCATCAACTTTGGATTGGGATTTGTGGCTGGGACCAGCACCATATCGACCTTATCATCCGGCATACGTTCCCTTCACATGGCGCGGCTGGTGGGATTTCGGATCGGGAGGACTTGGTGACATGGGGATTCACAATCTGGCGCCTGTCTTTTCGGCGCTGAAGCTTGGCGCGCCTCAGAGCGTGCATTCCAGCTCAACGCTTGTATACGAAGAAACTCTGCCCTTGGCCTCGACGGTTCATTACCAATTCGGAGCACGTGAGGATATGCCGCCGGTTAAGCTGCACTGGTACGATGGCGGGATGTTGCCTCCGCGTCCCGATGAACTGGAAGATAAGCGAGAGCTGTCGCGCGAAGACGGCCTTATCTTTGTCGGCGACAAAGGAAAAATGTACGTCGAAGGCTGGGGCGGCAACAGCCCCCGGCTGATTCCTGAAACTAAGATGAAGGCTTACAAGCTGCCGCCAAAGACGCTGCCCCGCTCGATTGGGCATCACAAGGAATGGATTGCGGCCTGCAAGACCGGCAGTGATACACGCTCTGATTTCGGCTTTGCAGGCCCGCTTACCGAGGCGGTCCTGCTGGGAACGGTTTCCGTTCGTATGGGCGGCAAAAAACTGGACTGGGACAGCGAGAATTTCAAGATTACAAATCTGCCCGAGGCCAACAAATATCTGCATTATGAATACCGTTCAGGTTGGACACTGTAGGCCGGAACATCTTAAGAAGACCGGTAAATTATGGCGAGCATGTGAAAAGCCAAGGTTTAAAGGAACAAAGGCCATGGAAACTACTGAAAATTCCAATGTTCATATTGATTTGTCTCAGAAGAAAACAACGCGGCGACAATTCCTGAAAAATTCCTGCTCCGGTATTACCGTCGCTTCGACGGTCGCTGCGGGTTTTCCTTATATTGCTACCAGCCATGCAGCTTCGGATCTACCTATTCGTATCGGCGTCGTCGGCTGCGGCGGCCGGGGTACCGGAGCGGTGCTCGATGCCCTGCAGGCAGCTACGGAAGTGATTTATCCGATGGATACCTACCACACGGAAGATGCAGCCGAAGGTGCCAGGGCAGCCGCCAGGGGTGTACAAATTGTTGCTCTAGCGGACGTTTTTCAGGATCGCCTCGAACGTTGCCGCCAGCAATTGCAGAAAGTCGGGATGCCGGTTTCAAAGGATCGATGCTTCATCGGCTTTTATGCTTATGAGAAAGTGATGAATTTGCCGGACGTCAACTACGTAATCCTGGCCACACCGCCCAATTTTCGGCCGGCCCATCTTCGAGCGGCCGTTGAGGCGGGCAAGCACGCCTTTGTGGAAAAACCGGTCGCAGTTGATGCTACAGGTGTGCGATCCGTGATCGAGTCCGGTGAAATTGCGCGAAAAAAGTCTCTGGCAATAGGCGCCGGAACAATGCGTCGCCGTGAGAACGGTTCTTGTGAGACGACTCGCCATGTCCAGGAGGGTATGATCGGTGATATTATTGCTTGCGAGGCTATCTGGAGCGGGGGAGAACTATGGTCGGTAAAGCGGCAGCCATCCTGGACCGACATGGAAGACCAGTTGCGAAACTGGCTCTATTACACATGGTTGTCAGGTGACTTCATTGTCGAGCAATTCGTGCATAATCTGGACGTCATTAACTGGGTCCTGGGCGAACATCCCGTGAAGGCATTTGCCATGGGAGGCCGGCAGGTTCGAACAGACTCGAGGTTTGGGAATATCTATGACCATTTCTCCGTGGAGTATCAGTACGCAAGCGGTGTACGATGTTTTGCCATGGACCGGCAGACAAAGGGCTGTGCAAATCGTGTCGAAGAAGTCTTTCTGGGCACGAAAGGTATGGCTCGATTTGGACTGTTTCGCGGATGGGGAATTAATTTGAAAAGCGGCAAGCAATGGCGGTTCTCCGGCCCGCGAAACAATCCATATCATCAGGAGCATCAGGATTTAATAAACAGTATTCGCTCGGGCCGGCCTATCAACGAGGCCAGGCAACTCGCTGAATCGACTCTTACGGCTATCATGGGTCGTGAGGCAACCTATAGCGGGCAGAGTATCGAATGGGAAGATGCGATGAATTCAACGCAGAACCTCAGGCCGCCGACATATGAGTTTGGCCCGTTGCCAGTACGTGAGGTGCCTATGCCGGGAAAGTACAAGTTCAGTTAGGGAACAAAACCGGATGGAAGTCTCCGGAAGGAATTCCGACTTTTGAAACGAAAATGATGTGTCTCGATCAATTGATCGACAGCAAAATTATTTTATAAATAAAGGAGACATAAACGATATGGCAGATAAGGGAACTGTAAAAGTTGGCATAATAGGTTCGCAGTTTGAAGGTGACATTCACGCTGCGTCTTTAGCAATGGTTCCGGATGCGGCGGAAGTTGTCGCTGTAGCCTCGCCCACGCCGGGCAATGCTCAAAAGCTGGCCGATAGATACGGCATCGCCCGCGTCTTTAAAGACTACAGGAAAATGCTTACCGAAAAAGACATCGAGATGGTGACAATAGCGGCGCCGAATAACCTGCATGCGCAGATGACCGTTGATATCGCCAATGCCGGTAAGCACGTGGTCTGCGAGAAGCCGCTTTGCATGACGCTGGAAGAGGCCGATTTGATGATTGAAACATGCCGGAAGAAGGGCGTGCTGTTGATGTATGCCGAGGAGCTTTTTTTCACTCCGAAATATGTCAAGGCCAAAGAAATGGCCGACCAGGGCGCATTCGGCAGGCTTTATCTGGTGAAACAATCGGAAAAGCATTTCGGCCCGCACGCGCCGTGGTTCTGGGATGTTGACAAATCAGGCGGCGGCGTTTTCATGGACATGGGATGTCACGGCATCGCGTTCTGCTACTGGTTCCTCGGCAGGCCCAAAATCAAAAACGTATTCTGTCAGATGGGGATTTACGCCCATGCTGACAAAACCAAAGGCGAGGATAATTCGATTTGCATTATTGAGTTCGAGAACAATGCCGTCGGGCTAATCGAAGATAGCTGGGCCCGTCGCGGTGGAATGGAAGATAGAATAGAGGTCTATGGTGACGGCGGCGTCACCTATGCCGACCTGCACATGGGTAATGCTCTACCGACTTACAGCGAACACGGCTATGGCTATGCTGTCGAGAAAGCACCCTCGACAAAGGGCTGGACGTGGCCTGTGTTCGAAGAATTGTGGAATTACGGTTTCCCGCAGGAGATGAGGCACTTCGCCAGGTGCGTTCGCGGCAAAGAAGAGCCTCAGGCAACCGGCGAGGACGGCCGTGTCGTTCAGGAAGTCCTTTACGCCGGCTATCACTCGGCGCAAACGGGACAAAAGGTGGAGCTGCCGTATCGACCGAAAGGTGTTCGGGCGCCGATTGACCTGTGGCTCAAGGGCGAACCGAAAGGATAAAGTTCATGGCAAAAATCCATGTAGAAGTTTTATCCGAAAAGGAAATCGAGGCGATTCACACAGGCACGCTGCAGATATTGCGCGATACCGGTGTTATGGTGCATCACGAAGAAGCCCTGGAATTGCTCGGTCAGGCCGGCGCCGAAGTTCAGCAGGACAAGAAAATCGCCAGGCTGCCTGAGCGGCTTATTATGCAAAGCATCGAACAGGCAGGCAAAAAATATATTCTTTACGGCCGAAATACCGAGCGGGTCGCAAGGTTCGGATACGGCGATTTTGTGCTGATGAGCAGCCCCGGCCAGTATAGCTGGATCGATACCGAAAGTGGCCGGCGCCGGCCCGCCACCATCAGCGATACGAACGAAGCGATAAAACTCGGTGACGCTCTCGATAACATCACTATTGTCGGTTCGATGGCCCAACCCCAGGAAATATCTGAAGCCTGGCGTGATGTTTATCTTACAGGCGAGCTTATAAAAGGCACAGGCAAGCCGACCCGATGCTGGGTTAAAAACGAAAAAACCGCTAAATACATACTCGATATTTATCGTGCCGTCGCCGGCGGCGCCGAAGCCCTGCGGGAAAAGCCGATGGTCGAGGCGTTCCTCGAACCGATAAGTCCGTTACGGCTGCCGAAAGATGGTCTTGACATTGTCCGTGAATTTGCCCGTGCTGACCAGCCTGTGAGCATTGGCCCGATGGCGATGACCAGCGGCACAGCACCGGCGACATTGGCCGCGACGCTTGCCCAGGAAAACGCGGAAATCATCGCCGGCGTGGTTGTTACGCAGCTATTCGCGCCGGACACGCCGATCACATACGGTGGCATCCCGCATATCATGGATCCTCGAACATGCATCTGTTCGTTCGGCTCGCCCGAGCAGGGCCTTATGGCTGTAGCTATGGTGCAGATGGCCAGATACTATGGCTTTCCGGTGTATGTGAATGTATGCCTGACGGATGCGAAGATCCCGGATGCTCAAGCTGGTGTGGAAAAGGGTACGAGCCTACTTTTGGCGGTTCTTGCCGGGGCCGATACTTTCGGACATTGCGGAATCTGCGGGACCGATCATGCAGGCTCTCTGGTGTGGCTCGCTCTCGATCATGAGATAATGGAATATGTAAAGCGGATTGTTCGCGGCTTTGAAGTTAATGCTGAAATGGTGGCCGCCGATGTTGTCAACAAAGTCGGTCCCGGCAGCGATTTCCTGGCTGAGGAGCACACGGTACAGCATTTCCGCAAGGAGCTTTGGTTGGCCGGGCCGACATGGACCAGAGAAACTTGGGACGGATGGGCCGAAAGCGGTGAATTATCGATGGCCGATCGCCTAAGAGAGCAGGTAAAGCAGGTTCTGGGCAGCTATCAACCGGAGCCAATAGATGAAGGTTTGAGCAGGGAAATCGACCGGATAGTAGAAACTGCACGAAAGGAATTGACGTAATCAGAACATGAACAGAATGATAGGTACAATATGTGCGATTATTGTGTTAGCTGGCTCTGCAGAGAAGGCTACGCTGGTTAAGTGGGAGATTAGGGCGGATATTCCACAACATGTGTATGGCCATGGTGGTGCGATTGTGAAGAATAAGCTGTACAGTATTGGAGGATGCGAAACCCCGGACTGGACAAAAACTTCCACAAAAATGCAGGTGTACGACTTTAAAACGGATACGTGGTCGAAGGCGGCTGATATGCCTTTCGAGCTGGGATGGCCTATGGTGGCTGTACATCATGACAAGGTATATGTATTTGGTGGAATGCGTAGCGGTGCAGTCTCAACAGACAGGGCGTGGACGTATGATCCTGCAAACGACACATGGATGGCGATAAAGGACCTTCCGGTTAAGGCGATGAATGGTATTGCTTTGACAGTGGGAGATTGTATTTACGTCGGTCTTGGTTATAAGCGATTAGATAAGACGCCGAATGGGGTAGTGGATAATTTCAGGAATTTCTATCGGTACGATCCCGGCGAAGACAGCTACAAACGGCTGGCCGATGCGCCCGAGGGAGCGTGCTATGCTGCGCCCGGGGTATATGAAGGAAATATATATGTTGTGCATGGAGCTTCGTATGAGACTGGATTCCATGATATGAATGACTATGGCTGGACCGATGGTGTGCTTTGCTATAACATAGAAGATGATAGCTGGAGAAAGATAGACATTCCGCGGATTAAAACCAGGGTGTTTTTTCTTACTCAGTGCACAAGCAGCGCGGTGCATGGAGAGAAGTTGTTTCTCTGTGGAGGGCAGTCTCACTATGAGAGAACCACAGTAGCGAGCTATTTCGATATGAAGCGAGAAAGGTTCTTCGGGCTTCCGGATTTGCCCAGACCGAGATGCTGCGGAGGTGGTGGAGTGGCCGGTGGTGTTGTGGGTAATTACATTATTCTCAGCGGCGGATTCTGGGGCGTCGGGGAAACGGGCGATCCGGCCTCGCCGACATGGGCACTCAATGTGGAAAAACTCCACGAGCCGGGAGATATCATCACGAATTCCATTGGAATGAAATTATCGTACGTTCCCGCGGGACAGTTTATGATGGGAAGCGCCTCCTACGATCAAATGCATCAGGATGATGAGTTTCAACATCCGGTACGGCTTAGCAAACCGTTCTTCATCGGCGTGACAGAGGTTACTCAAAAACAGTGGATTGTCTTGATGGGCAACAATCGCAGTTTTCATAAAGGGGACGATTTGCCGATGGAGACGGTATCGTGGAAAGATGCCGTAGAGTTCTGCCGGAGGTTATCCGACAGGGAGAAAAAGACATATCGGCTGCCGACGGAAGCTGAATGGGAATATGCATGCCGAGCCGATGACAGGTGGAGCGACATTTCCGGCACGGGCCGCCTCGATGATATGGGCTGGTATGAGGGTAATAGTGACAATAGGACACACACGGTCAGTACCAAAACTTCGAACAGTTGGGGGCTCTACGACATGCACGGCAACGTCGCGGAATGGTGCAGTGACTACTACGTGCCGGACTATCCGGTAACCGGCGTGGTCGACCCATATGGCCCTGGCAACGGTACGACACATGTTATACGTGGAGGCGGCTGGAATTGTTATGCGCCGGCCTGCCGGTGTGCGGCACGCACAAGTGCTGCTGATTCGTACGAGTCCAAACATACAGGTTTTCGCGTTCTTATGCAGGATTAAAAGGACAAAACAATGGCCAAAAGAGGATGTCATGCAACTATGATATGTGTTCTTTTGTGGTGTGTGGTTTTCACCGGATGCCAAATGCCGGGTGACGCCGGGCAGGCGAAACCGGACAAGCGAATTGAGACCGGCACATGGCGGATATTGGCAGATGTGCCCGTAGGACGTTTCGGTGGAGCGGCCGCTGTCGTGGACGGCAAGCTCCATCTCTTTGGCGGAGTGAACATGAATCCTCATACGCCGGAGGGGCAAGATAAGGCACAGGCGGTGGCCCTGCATCATGTGTACGACCCGGCGGAAGATGTCTGGTGGGAAGCCGGCCCGATGCCTGACAAAAAAGGCTGGCCTGCGATTGCCGTCTATCGGGACAAAATCTACATTTTCGGAGGGGATAATGAAGCAATCGACAGAAGTATAACCACCGAATCCTGGATTTACGATCCAAAGACGGACACATACTATTCGATTGCTCCTTTGCCTCATCCACGCTCGTACTGCTACGGCGTGACGGTAGGGGATTACATTTATATTTTCGGCGCACGGACGCTGCGTTCTGACGGCCGGGCCGACCGAAGCACGTTTCGATACGACCCGCGTAATGATACATATAAACGAACGGCCGATTTGCCGGAGGGAGCGCGATTCATCGTGCACGGTAGCTATAACAACTGCATTTACGCCATGCATGGCGAAACGGACTTTGAGACCTACGCCAACGGAGTCTTAAAGTATGATGTGGCTGCCAATAAGTGGACTAAACTGAATGTGCCGCGGATCGAGCAGCGGAAATGGTACCTCAGTCAGCACTCGACGCACGCAGCAATCGGTTCGAAACTATTCATTCTGGGCGGATGGAGCGCCGTGAAGAGTTCGCGAAGCAATCGCGCGACGTATTTTGACATGGCGACAGAAACTTTTGGCGAGGTTGAACGTATGCCGAATGGTCGATGCTGCGGCGCCGCCGGCGTCATTGACGGCAGGCTCTACATTGCCGGTGGATTCTGGAAGTGGGTTGATGATGTCTGCGAGTGTACTGAGACCTGGGGATTTCCTTTCGAGAAGGAGTAGTTGAATACTATGCTAAAAAAGATTCGTTCGATTTTAGTATTTGTGGCTATAACAATTGTCGCGAGCAAGCCATTATACAGCGAGACCTTCACATCATTGTCTCCGCTAACTATAACCTCTTTGCCGGCTGATGATCTGATTGCATCGCCGGAGCCGGACTGGCCTCAGTGGCGGGGCCCGAGACGCGACGGTATTTCGGATGAGAAGGATCTGCTTGAACGCTGGCCGGAAGGCGGGCCGGAACTGATGTGGAAAACCGAAGGCCTGGGCAAAGGATGGTCGTGCCCGATTATCGTAGGCGAGCGGATTTACATTACCGGCGATGTGGGCACCGATTTGAACATATTCGCTCTTAACCTCAAAGGACAAGTTCAGTGGAAAGTAAAGAACGGGCGGTACTGGAAGAATCCCTATCCCGGAGCACGTGCTTGCTGTGTTTTTTCCGAGGGCCGGTTGTATCATATGAACGCTCACGGGCGTGTCGTGTGCCTTGATGCAGCTTCGGGCGAGGAACTGTGGGCTGTTAATATCCTGGAGCGGTTCGATGCGAAAAATATCACATGGGCGTTGAGCGAATGCATGCTCGTGGACGGCCGGAATCTGATTGTTACGCCCGGCGGGAAAAAGGCACTCATGGCGGCACTGGACAAGCGGACCGGACAAACGATATGGATCACCGAGCCACTCGGCGATGACAAAACATCGCACAGCTCGCCGATTCTGTTTCGACACAACGGCCGCCGGCTGATAGCGAGCTGCTCGTCGGCACACGGTTTCGGCGTCGATGCCGATACAGGCAAGCTTCTCTGGACGGTCCAGCTGAAAAATCCGCACGGCGTCAATACCAGTACGCCTGTTTACGGTTCCGGCAGCGTTTACTACGTGACACCCTATGCCGAGATGGGCAGGGCCTACCGCCTTGTCACGGATGGCCAGGACGTAACCGCCGAGCACATCTGGACATCCGGACTCGATACGGTTACAGGCGGAGCAGTGCTCGTTAATGATACGCTTTTTTCCGCAGGATACCGTGAATCGAAATGGTGGTTCGGGACCGATTGGCAAACGGGCAGAACAAAGTACGAGCTTAAAGACTTCACAACCGGAGCGGCGATTTACGCCGACGGCCGGCTCTATTGCCTTGACGAGAAGGGACTGGCGGGCCTGTTGAAACCGGGCCCGGATGGCCTTAAGGTCGTAGGGCGTTTTCCCCTGGTGACCGAGAACGTTCGCGATGCCTGGACACATCCGGTCCTGCTCGATGGTCGGCTTTATCTGCGATATCACAATACACTCTTCTGTTACGATCTTAAACGGCGTTAATAAAGCTTAAATACCGGATATTTTAGTTTAGTAACGCCGACACAGGGTTCGATATATATATAGCAGTCAGAGAACAGAAGACTTAAAATAGATGAAAGAAATCTGACTTCTGACGTGAAGAAAAATTAGGGGACAGCTCATGAGGCAATGCGCGTATATCATTTTTATATCGGTCATCACTGTAATATGCGTTTGTTTTATTGTCCTGAATATGAGATCAGTCAGTAAAGTAACATCTGCTGCAATTGAATTGGAGCAGTACAAGCAGAAGCTTGCCGATCTCGAAAACGCAGTAGCAGGGAGAGACCTGGCGAATCAAAAAATCAGTAGGCTTGAAGCGGAGATTTCAACTCTGCTCGAGCAGCGAAAAACAGATCTTAAAACTATTGAAAATCTGCGTGAGTCGCTCCGACAGAAAGATTCAGGAGCGGTTAACGAACCGCCCGCTCCAAAGCAGGTCACAACCGAGCAGGTTCCCGCCGAGCAAAAAAAAGAGCAGGTCGCAAAAGATGATGAAGACGAAGGGGTGGTTCAGGAACCGCCCATACTATACGATGCCGAATTGGTAATGGAGATGATATCGTCGGGCCAACTACAGGACGCAATCAGGCAGATTGTCACTCCTGATGGCATCGATTCCACGTTGCAGCAGCACGGCGAGAATCCGGCACACTGGGTAGCCGCCGCATCGCTGGCCAGGGACCCGGAGGCGGCCCTGGTCTATAATGAGCAGGCCGTCGTTCTGTACCCGGATTCACCGATGGCGCTTTCATCGTTAATTAACGCCCAAATAGCGCACAATCGTATCGACGAGTCAACTATAGCTCATATCGATCAGATGAAAAAAAATGATCCGACGAACGCTCTGGCCGATTGTTACGCCGCATATTGTCAGTTTAAAAATGGTGACATCGAAGCAGCGCTTCAGTCTCTGTCTCAGGCAAGTGTGAAGGACAGATTTGCCGACGAGAGTATTGACTTATTGATGGCGCGAAATGATTATTTTATTAACGAAGGCTGCACCGATTCAGTCGCACTCGGACTTTCTGCATTCGATTTGCCATTGTCACATATGGGCATGCTGCGTGACTTAGGCGAATATGCCATGGTACAGGCTGATACGCTTCATGGAACAGCTCAATACGAAGATGCACTGAAGATTGCGACAAACGTCTCGAAGCTTGGTGGAACACTTTCATCTTCCGGCCGGTTTATTATTAGCGATCGAGTCGGTATGGCCTTGCAAAAGGAGGCTCTCGAAAGGGCCAAACAATTATACGAGGCCCTGGGTGACGTTGCCAAAGTAACGGAAACTGATTCTCAATTGCAGGCCGTGCAAGAGCGGTCCGAGACCATTGATATTATGGTTGAGGCCTTCGGCGGCGTTCTGCAAAACATGACTGAACAGGATATTACAGATTATGTCAACAGCACTATCCTTAACGGCGAGTTCTCGACACTGCAGGAGTTGCCGGAAATAGCGGAAGCTTTGGAACTGGCACGCAAACAGCGAGAAGAAGCTCCCTAAACGAGCACACCCTAACCGAAAAGTAGTCGATCGGAATTCCTTCAAACAGGAGTTTTAACATGAAGCACCATTTCGCATTACTCTTAACCGTCCTGATCTTTGTAATGTCCGGCATATTCGGTTTACATTCCTATGGTCGAGCCATCGAGCTTCGCACCGAACACGACGGCACAAACTATCAGGTGAAAATCGCGCTGGATGGTGAAGATATTCTGGCTTCGCCGCCGGAAGGTCTCTGGTCGATTGCCACGGAATGGGAAAATAACTGGCCGGCCGGCTGGATTCATGCCGGGCCGACAGAAATTGAGCACGTGGGTGACTGGACGATTCTGCGAGGAAAGCTTGAAACTCCGGCGGGCAACTGGCGGCTTTCGGATTCGTGTCGGCCCGAGGGAAATCTCATCAAGTGCATCCGGCGGTTCGCTTGGGAAGGAACTGATACCGCCGAGTTCATGACACTCTCGGTGCGTTTTCAGTGCAGGGGCAAAGGTTCGAACGCAGTACTTCCCGGCATACTCTATCATGGCAATCCATCCGGAGCAAAGAGCGGCAGAGTTCCGGTTTACTCGGGCGAAGCCGGTCAGGAGGCGATATACGAGGAGCACCGTTTTCCGATGCCCTACGCAAGCCTGGAATGGTCGGCCGGGGGCAACCTGCAGGGAGCAGCTCTTCATTCGCTGCCTTCGCCGGTGCCGCACGGCAACCGGGAAGATCAGTGGTGGTCGCTTGGATTGATAGCCAAGGAGGATGGAACCGAGTTTGTGCTTCTGTCGGGCCCGTGCGCATCGAATGGAAAGCGGAGCGTGATCAAAGGACTTCAGCGTGGTTTTGTCAATTACGATAATGTTTATTTGAATGTCCCACCGGGCTCGATTATCGAAAAGACGTTTTACCTTCAGGTTTACAAGGTTACCGGCGAAGGTTCGGGATTCCAGCAACCGACGAGGACGTCTGTGGAGATATTTCATCCCTGTTCGGTTGAGGGGATGCCCACGTTCAGCGAGATAATCAAAGACAAATACCGCTTCGCGAAAACGCGATGGTACCAGGATGGTGACATTGCGGGTTTTAAGAAATATCCCGACCGTGATTTTTTTGTATTCGGCTGGTGCGGGCAAACCGCAGCTCCGGGCTACGCATTACAGGTTTTGGCCGAAGACCTGCATGATCCGGAAGCTTTGAAGATGGCCACAAAGTCACTCGATTTTCTTTCGACGGCGGAATTTTATGATGAGGGTTTCTACACGTGGTACAATTATAAAGAACGAAAGTGGCTCCAGAGGGAGCGGCCTGAATTGCTTTCACAGGGCCAAGCCATGCTGAATTTCGCCAATGCAATTCGTGTCAGCAGGGCGAAAAAACTGGATGCTTCCCGCTGGGAGCAGTTTCTTCGCCAAGCGTGTGATTTTCATGCAGAAAGAATATTGAAGGACGATTGGAAGCCGCTGTCAACGAATCAGGCCTTTTTTATCGCTCCTTTATGCAGTGCTTATAAACTTTTCGACAATGAGACTTATCGACGGGCCGCGGTTAAAGCGGGCGAGGTTTACTCCTCGAGGCATCTTAGTATGGATGAGCCTTATTGGGGCGGCACTTTAGACGCGAGTTGCGAAGATAAAGAAGGCGCTTTTGCCGCACTTCAGGGATTCATGGCGCTTTATGAATTGACGCATGAGCCCAAATATCTCAAATGGGCCGAGCACGCCTGTGATGTTGTCCTGACTTACATGGTTGTCTGGGACATCGATTTTCCCGCCGGCAGGCTTCGCGACCACGATTTCAAAACCCGGGGCTGGACGGCTGTCTCGGTGCAGAACCAGCACGTTGATGTTTTCGGTGTGCTGATTACGCCGGATATCTATCGGCTAGGGCAATACCTGAATTCCGACGAGTTGAAAAAAATCGCAATCCTGATGTATCGCAGTTGCGGCCAACTCATCGATCCTTACGGAAGCCAGGGCGAACAGCCCTATCACACCAACTACGGCCAGCATGCAAGATTCACCCAGCGATTAAAAATGAACGACCTGTCGGGCCTGCGTGGTAATTATTTTGAGACATGGACAGTTTTTTGGATAACCGCCCATTTCTTAAACGCCGCCGCTCAATTCAAAGAACTCGGCCTGGAGATTTCGGATTGATCGGGTGCCGGTATGGGCGTTATTCACCTGTATGATAAAAATCTAATTGAAGCGTTTTTACGAAGGAACGTGTATCTCCATATTTACAGCATCGGGGACCTTGATGATTTTTTCTTCCCTGATACGGTATGGTACGGTTGGGAACAAGAGAGCGAAATTCAGGCTGTTGTGTTGTTATACACAGCGTCCGATGATCCTACTCTGTTAGCCTTGTCCGAGCGGCAGGATATTATGTGGGAACTGGTTCGGTCGATTTTTCATCTTCTGCCGGAAAGGTTCTATGCTCACCTTAGCCCCAAAGTCGCTGAGGTTGTTGAAGGGCAATGTAAAATCGAATCCTACGGCAAACATTACAAAATGGGCTTGAAAAACAAGACTCTACTGGATGATATCGATTGTTCACAGGTAATTCGGCTGACAGAGAACGACCTTGAAGAGATGCTTGCTCTTTGTGAAGAAAGCGAGCCAGGCAACTGGTTTAATGAAAGAATACTGCAGACCAAGCAGTATTTTGGCCTGCAGCTCGATAATCGTCTAGTCAGCGTTGCGGGCGTTCATGTTTATTCTGAGAAATACAGAGTTGCGGCGTTGGGAAATATCGTCACACATCCGAACTATCGGGGCAGAGGTTTCGGAAAAGTCGTCATGGCTGCGTTATGTCAATCGCTCTTCGAGCATGTTGACAACATCGGTTTGAATGTAAAAGCAGACAATGCCCCTGCAATTGCTCTGTATGAAAAATTAGGTTTTGAAATCGTAAGCCCATACTACGAATTAATGGTCTTAACGCACCCTTGATTCATAGTCATTATGCTTGCTTCGGATATTTTTCTGATCCCTTATAAAAGTCCGACTTTGGTTTATATTTACGGTCTGATTTTGCATTTTATCAATTTCCCTGTCATGTTTGGCGTTTCAACATCTTTGACTTGCTATAAGCTCAACGAATTGCCGGGCATCTAATTGAGTCAGGCTGTCGACGATTATATCAGCACTTCGCAGGTCGTCCCGGCTTCTGGTGGTGGTTACGGCGACGACCGGCATTCCCGCAGCCTTGCCTGCCTCGATACCCTGGACAGCATCTTCTACGACTACACAATTCTTGGCGCCAAGTGAGAGTTTCTCTGAGGCCTTGAGAAATGTATCCGGTGCCGGCTTGCTATTGGTTACATCCTGGCCGGTAACGTAAGCGTCGAAATAATCCTGTAAGCCGGTACGCTCTAAAACAAGCTCCAGGTTAGCTCGCGGCGCCGATGAGCCTACCGCCAGGAGGAACCCTTTGTTTTTTAAATCGCAGAGCAGCGTTTTTGCCCCTTCTGCCGGGGTAAGTTTCTCCGCTATTATCTCGCGATATCGCTGCTCTTTCCAATCTGACAGCCGGCTGATCTCGTTTTGAGGAACATCCCGCCCGAGCAGCATCGGAATTATCATATAGTTTTGCATGCCGAAAGTGCTGTAAAAGAACTCGTCCGTCATGGATAAGCCTTCTTTTTCAGCCAAGTCGTACCACGATTGCCTGTGCGCCCAGCCGGTATCGACCAGCACGCCGTCAAGATCGAAAATAACGCCCATTCGATTGTCAGATTCTTTCATTTCTATAAAGTCCTTCAATATCAACTAATTTGTATGATGTGGAATAAGGTGATAAAGCAATTCGAAATCTCAGAATTTCTACTGTTGATTTTAAGTTTGAAACGGCGAATCGGCAACAATAAACCAAAAGCCCGACAACAAATTCCCATTTAATATTTAACTCCGAAAATCAATTTGCAATCAGTTTATTCTCAAGTAAAATAAAATCTGAATATAATCGACGAAACCTTATAAAAAACGGGAGAAGAAGGAATGAACTTTCGAATTTATTTTGTTCAAACGTGTATAATTGTCACTTTTACTACGTACTTATTGTTATTCTCAGGTTGTCAGGTAGGTCCGGACTATGTTCAGCCGGAGCCGGCAATGCCGGACGTCTGGTCAGAACGAGCAACAGAAGGCATAACAGAGGGAAGGGCAGATTTGCAAATCTGGTGGCAATATCTGAATGATCCGGTTCTCAATAGTCTTATCGAGAGGGCCGGCGAAGGAAATCTGAACCTTCAGGCAGCCGCTTCGCGCATTCGCCAATCAAGGGCGATCCTGGGAATTGCCTCAGGCGAATACTTACCATGGGTAGATGCAACCGGCTATTACTCACGGAGTCGAGTCAGCGAGAATGGAATTTTGGCACCCTTTTTTAATAATACAAGTCCCGATCGAACCAGCATGCACAGTATTGGAGTGGATGCTACGTGGGAAATCGACGTCTTTGGACGAATCAGCCGATCTGTGGAATCGGCCCAGGCTTCCTATCAGGCTTCGCTGGAGAGTTATCGTGATGTGCTGGTAATCCTATATGCTGAAGTGGCACTGAATTATATTGAATTGCGTGCCCTTCAAACTCGGATTGAGTACGCTGTTAACAATACTGAAGTACAAAAAAATACCCTAAAACTAACGAAAAATAGACAGGAAGCGGGACTAAGCCCGGATCTGGATGTTCAGCAGGCCCTGCTCAATCTGGCCAATACTGAATCTGTAGTCCCGCTGCTTCGTACGCAGAGAACGCTCGCTCTTAATCGACTGAGTGTCCTGTTGGGCCAGCCACCGGGTCAACTGGAGAAAGAATTGTTGATGTCCACTTCTGTTCCCAATATACCAGAAGAACTCATAGTAGGGCTGCCGGCGGAACTGTTGCGACAGCGTCCGGATATTCGCAGGGCCGAGCGGAATCTGGCTGCTCGGTCCGCTCAGATTGGAGTTGCTACTGCCGGATTGTATCCATTTTTCTCTCTATCGGGGACATTTGCACTTGAGGCGCGGGATATTGAAGATGTCGGAGACTGGGATAGCCGGACCTGGGGATTTGGCCCAGCTTTTCGCTGGAACATTTTTGACGGGAATCGCATCCGAAGTTCCATTCAACTTGAGGAAGCACGGATGGAAGAGGCCATGATTCAGTACGAGCAAACCATCCTGTTAGCTCTGGAGGAAGTTGAAGATGCGATGGTGGCTTTTCAGGAAGAAAAGACGCGGCTGGAAGCTTTGGAGCGTTCCGTAGCAGCGGCCCAGAAATCTGTAGAGCTTGTCCGGGAATTATACACAAACGGATTAACAGACTTCCAGAATGTGCTGGATATGGAACGAGCACTGACACGTCAGCAGGACAGCATGGCGGAAAGCCGAGGATTTGTTTTCCAGAATTTAATTCGACTTTATAAGGCGCTCGGCGGCGGATGGTCAGCCGAGTTACATGGAGAAAATGTTCAATAAAACTGGGAGGTTTTGAAATATGGAACAAAATCAATCGCGAAAAATTGCAACCATTCTCGGCTTGGTATTGATCGCAGGAGCGATTTACGGAGTCTTTTTTGTAGACTGGAAGAAAGAAAAAGTCGAAGAGCCGCCGCCTGTTAGGCCGTTAAAATTGATTACTATAGGTGAATCGACCTCTGGTCAGATTCGTAAATATCCTGGAAAAGTCGCTGCCATGAATCGCGTCAAACTTGGCTTCCAGGTGAACGGCCCACTGATTGAACGTCCTATCCTTAAGGGACAGGAAGTCAAACAAGGTGAATTGCTTGCAAGGATTGATCCACGGGATTTTCAAAACCGGTATGATTCTGCCCAGGCGGAACTGGAACAGACCTCTACGCAACTGGAACGGATTAAAAAAGCTGTTCAAAGCGGGGCGGTTTCCCAAACAGAGCTAACCAATGCGCGGGCGGCATTTGAAAGGGCGGAGGCCAATTTCAATATTGCCAAAAAAGCCCTGGAGGATACGAAACTTCTGGCCCCATTTGACGCAGTAGTTGCAGACATATTTGTGGATAATTTCCAAACTGTTGTGGCTAAACAGGAAATTGTTTCCCTTCAGAAAATCGGAGATATTCTGGTTGAAGTCAATGTGCCAGAAGAGCGGATGATGCGTGCGAAAAGCCAGCAGGGAAAATTCCGTTTTGTCGCCGTTTTTGATTCCCTGCCCGGCCGTGAGTTCGATGTAGAATTATATGAATACTCTCTCGAAGCAAATCCCATGACCCAAACCTATCTGGTTACCTTTTCGATGCCGGTCCCCGAGGGAATTACTGTTCTTCCGGGTATGACTGCAACTATCTGGGAATACCCCAAAGAAACTGATTCTCAGGAGGAAGTATTTCTGGTCCCTATCGATGCTGTTCCGGTCGATGGAGTCGGGCAGTATTATGTCTGGAAAGCAGAACAAAAGGATTCGGGTGAATATACGGTTCACCGACAGGATGTGGAAGTTGGAGTTATAGAGGGTGACAGTATCCGGATTATGAGCGGATTGTCGCAGGGACAAAAGATTGCTGCCAGCGGGGTTCATCAGCTTCAGGAGGGCCAAACAGTACGCGAGTTTATCCCTAAAAGTGAGGTGCCCGGACGATGAACATATCAGAACTTTCCATCCAGAAGAAAACCACCTCGATTGTGATAACAATCCTGATTTTACTGGGAGGCATTCTGGCTTATCAGACTATGGGTCGCCTCGAAGATCCCGAATTCACCGTCAAAGCTGCAAAGGTGATCACTTTTTATCCCGGAGCCACGGCGATGGAAGTGGCTGAGGAAGTAACCGATGAAATCGAAACAGCCATTCAGAAACTCGGCGAAGTCGATTACATCAAAAGTCTTTCGATGCCTGGTTATTCAAATATTCATGTGGAACTAAAAAGAGCAGTACCCAAAGAGACGATTCCCCAGGTCTGGGATGAATTACGGCGGAAAGTTAATGATATACAGGGCAAACTGCCGCCGGGGACCTCAACCTCCATCGTGAATGATGACTTCGGGGATGTCTATGGGATTTTCTATGCAATATATGGAGACGGCTATTCTTATGCGGAACTTAAAGAATACGCGGATATGCTTCGCCGGGAGCTGCTGCTGGTTCAGGACGTAGCGGATGTAACACTTTTTGGTGCCCAGCAGGAGGTTGTCTACATCGAAGTAGCCCGGGCACGGATGGCCCAGCTTGGATTGTCACCAACATTGATTTTTAATTCGCTGGCCGGCCAGAATATGGTCACGGAAGCCGGAAATATCGAAGTCGGTAGACAATATATCCGTATTCAACCCACCGGAGAATTTAAATCAATAGAAGAAATCGGAGATATTTTAATCCTCCAACCGGGTGAGAAGGGTACTCAGCTTTTCTTGAAAGACATTGCCACGATTCGTCGCGGATACAAGGAGCCGCCTACGGGGATCGTATCTTTCAATGGTATGCCGGCAATCGGCCTGGGTATTTCTACCGTGGAAGGGGGCAACGTTGTAACTATGGGGCAGGCTGTTGACCAGCGGCTCAAAGAATTGGAAGCAGATACACCAATTGGTATGGAAATCGGAGTCATCTCGCATCAGGCCGACTCCGTTACCACGGCCATCAGCGGATTTGTTATCAGTTTGATTCAGGCAATAGCTATTGTGATTGGGGTATTAATTTTCGCAATGGGTTTTCGTAGCGGAATCCTGATCGGAGCTATCCTGTTACTGACAATCTTTGCAACATTTATTGTTATGAAAATGCAGGGCGTCATGCTTGAGCGTATCAGCTTAGGAGCCCTGATTATTGCCCTTGGGATGTTGGTGGATAATGCCATAGTTGTGGTCGAAGGTATTCTAATCAACAGTCAAAAGGGTATGGATAAGGTCAAAGCTGCTTCATCGATTGTGCAGCAAACTATGTGGCCGCTCTTTGGGGCTACGGTAGTTGCGGTGCTGGCCTTTGCGGCGATCGGGGCCTCTAATGATTCGACCGGGGAATATTGCCGATCCCTATTTCAGGTTATTTTGTATTCCCTTACGCTCAGTTGGATACTGGCTATTACCCTCACGCCACTGTATGGGGTCATGATTTTAAAGGTCAAAAAACAACAAGAGGATGAAGATCCCTACAAAGGAGCCCTGTATCAGGTCTATAAAAAGTTTCTGATTTTTTGCATCCGATTTCGAACCATAACGATTGCCGTTCTGGCGGGTTTGTTGGTGCTGGCTATCCATGGTTTTGGTCATGTGGACAAGAGCTTTTTTCCGAATTCCACCCGCCCTCAGTTTATGGTGCATTACTGGCTGCCGCAGGGCACGCAGATTACCGTAACCGAAGAAAAGGTAAAAGAAATCGCCGATTATCTGCTGGAGCAATATGAGGAAATAACAGATGTGGCAGCGGTGGTCGGCCAGGGAGCTTTGCGATTTCTGCTGACTTATGCACCTGAGGAACCCAATCCCGGATACGCCATTCTTTTTGTATCTGTCAATGACTATAAGATAATTTCCGATTTGATGCAGGAAATTGAGAATTATCTAAATACTTCCAATCCAGATGCCCAGGCTTACTGTAGGCGTTTTATTCTTGGGCCTGGAGATCCTTTCAAGATTCAGGTACGGTTGCGTGGATCGGATCCAGATGAGCTTCGCCGTTTGGCCAAACAGGTAGAACAAATTATGCTCGACGATCCCGAAGTCGAGGATATAAGTACGGACTGGCGGCAGCGCGTTCCGCTGATTCGTCCTGTTGTGGCTGAGACCCAGGCACGCAATGCCGGCCTGACCCGTTCGGATATAGCCAGAGGTATCCAGTACGGCACAGAAGGACGAAATATAGGGTATTATCGGGAAAAGGACGAGCTGCTACCGATTATTGCCCGCAGCCCCGAGGACGAAAGGACCGATGTGGCCGACCTTACAAATGCACAAATCTACAGTCCAATAGCCCAGGGATTTATTCCCTTGAAGCAGGTCCTAGTCGATTTTGAAACAGTTTCTGAGAATCAGATTATACGCCGGCGTAATCGCCTGCCTACGCTGACTGTCCGCTGCAATGCGAAAGATGCTCCAACGAGTACTGTTTTTGAAAAATTAAGGCCGAAGATCGAGGCAATCCAGTTACCGCCAGGATATGACCTTGAGTGGGGAGGTGAATATGAAGATTCAGGTAGAGCCCGTTCAGCCCTGATGGCAAAGATGCCGGCTATTGCAATGCTAATGGCCTTGACAGTTATCATTCTGTTTGATTCGATCCGAAAACCGCTTATCATATTCCTGACTATCCCGCTGGCTACTATCGGAGTTACTGTCGGTCTTTTAATGACGGATCAGCCGTTTGGATTTATGGCTTTGCTGGGTTTCCTGAGTTTGTCCGGTATGCTGATTAAAAACTCGATTGTGCTGATTGATGAAATCAATGTCCAGTTGACGTCCGGAAAAGATCCCTTCGAGGCAGTGGTGGATTCCGGAGTCAGTCGTATCCGGCCTGTTTCCATGGCTGCGGCAACAACCGTACTCGGTATGATTCCGCTGTTGACCGATGCGTTCTTTGTAGCAATGGCCGTAACCATCATGGTAGGCCTTGCATTCGCAACCGTTCTTACGCTCGTAGTTGTACCGGTCCTGTTCACTTGTTTCTTTAAAATTCCAAGTCCTAAGAGCTAAAAAGGTAGCCTCGGCGAAAGAACTTATAATATAATCGTAGGGATTACTTGACGGAGACGAATATGGAAGTGACATTGGTAGATTTGTTGGTATGGGTTATCGTTGGCATGTTGGCCGGTTCACTCACAGGATTGGTCGTGAAACGTAAAAAGGAGGGTTTTGGTTGGTATGTTAACCTGGGTATCGGTTTGGCCGGTGCCCTGATCGGCGGATTTCTCTTTGACATGCTAAAGATCGACCTCGGACTGGCAAACATCTCAGTCAGCCTCCAGGATATTGTGGCGGCGTTCGTTGGCTCCTTGCTTTTTTTAGGGGCCTTATTTTATGGGCGACATTGGTATCAGAAAAAAGCCAGCAAGCCGTAGGCAACTTCCTGATATAGGATGGATAAAGCTATATAGTTAAATGATTTGTCATCATTATTATTTATCTGTCCTATACTATTAAGTTAAGTCTTTTAATCAAAGCGAGGCTTTATAAAAAGCAATCCGGTATCGTAGCCGTGGATTAGTGATTTTTCAGGAGATCTCACATGAAAACCAACAAACGAAAATCCACACTACCACAAAGCCTGACAAGGCCGTTCATAGCGGGTGTAATCGCGCTATTTCCACTTGCGCTGACGATAGCAGTTATCGTTTGGCTTGGTACAATGATTCACGGCTATCTTGGCCCCGGCAGCACTATAGGAGGATTCCTGCGTAAGATAGGACTCAGGTTTGCCACATCAGATACTTCTGCCTACTTTATTGGGGCGGTCATTATCCTCGGACTAATCTACCTGCTTGGAATCCTTGTCGAGGCCGGTATGAAGAAGCGCTGGCAGGCATTGACAGACTATGCCCTGACTCGTGTCCCCTTAGTGAGCACGATATATGATGCTTCTAAGAAAATCGCCCTGATGGTCGAGCCGGGTGGAAAAGAAGAGATGAAGTCAATGACGCCGGTGCTATGCAGCTTTGGCAGCCGCACCGGTGCGGCAATTCCGGCGTTCATGCCTTCACCTGAGATATTGAAGATTAACGGCAGAGACTATCGCGTAATCATGATTCCCACTGCGCCTGTCCCCTTCGGCGGCGCAATCATGTGCGTCCCCGTAGAGTGGGTAAAGAAAATGGATTGTGGGATAGAAGGCTTATTTAATATCTATATGTCAATGGGTGCTACAATCAACAATTATCTGGGCGAGGATGATAACTCTATAGAGGACTTAGAAGTCAAACGTGATAATGGAGAAGTCTCGTGAACGCAAAACAACAAACTGAAAAAGGCCGATTGACTATCTGTTTTTACAGTTAACATTCCTCGCCGAAGTCGAGCAGATGCCGGCGAAACTTAAATAAACCAGGCCATACCACACCAACACACATCACACCTAAATAAAAAACTCAAAACTCCCAACAAATCGTCTATGCAATCAGTGCTGAATGTGTTTGCCTCGAACTGGAGTGACAGGTATAATGTAAAATGTGGCCTTGATGGAGCAGGAAAAAAGCAGAATAAATATGCAAAAAACCAGAGAATTTTATTCAAAAACTTTAAAATGATTACCGAAACAATAAAATGTAATTACCCGAAGCAGTTTTGATTCTAAGGCTCTGCGATGGTAACCACCAAACAAGTTGGGCAAAAAAATATCCAGCTCCAGGAAGAGCTGAATGCAATCGGCGAAGATATAATCAGCCGGTTTCCACTGAGTGTCTATTTAAATACCATAAAGTCTAACAAGGGATTAGGGAAACTATTGCAATTTCATCGAGTCCGAAAGCTGAAACGATCATATGAACAGATAAAATCACAATACGGGACCCATGCTTTAGCGATTTATCTTAAGCTGGCTCTTTGTTGTTTTATCGACGATTCCCTAGAGCGTCTGAGCCATAAAAAGCTACCGAATGAAATACTGCACCTGTACCATCAGTGGTTCGAATGGGTATTGGAGGATTTTTCAAAACAGCCCGATGATTACTACGATTACCAGTGTAAGTCATTTGCCCTTGACGTAATGATATGCTCCCTGAGGTGTATTCCAGTAGGAGGCGCCTGGATAGCCGAAATTCGCAGTATAGGCCGACGTCCTTTCTACAAAGGCGGCGTGAAACAGTTTTTCAGCTATTTGTATTTTATCATTTTCAAAGCTCATGGATTCTCCCCGTACCTAACAACGCACACAGCCGAGCGAACATTGCGTCACTTCAATGAGCACGAAATGAATTTGGTATATCTGAGAATCGCCGAGCTAATGAAGCTGAATCCGCGAATAAAAGGATTTTATCGCAGAAGCTGGTTTTTAGATCCGAAGCTTGAGGATATCAGTCCGAAACTGGGATATTTGATAAAAGTGCCGCTTCAAAACGGGGCTAAGTTGTTTGCAGCCGGCTCAACGAAACAAGATATCAAATATGCCCTCGCCGTCTCACGTACAAGAAGGCGATTATACAAAGAAGGAAAATATCTGCCGACAGGCCATGCTTATATATGGCCAAGGAAAGAATTTCTGCTTTTCACAGAAAAAAAGAAAGGCAGATGACAAGTTAATGCCGATATCACCAACTTTTCCATTTCTCCTGCTACCAAGTCTGCTATAATTGTCCGGTATCAATACGGTTTAAATAAAGGGAGCGCAATTATGATCATGCATAGACGGGATTTTTTAAAGGTTGCCGGCGGTATCTTCGCTTTAGCAAACGTATCAGGCCCAAACGCATTGCCTTCAAGTGCGGCTACTGTAAACTTAGCCGTATCGGAGAACAAACAAACATCGATGCGGGTGGATGGGCATAAAATCATTATTGAAACACAGACTCAATCGGCGGTTATCGAAAAGGGATTTTTGACCTCGCTCACAAGCAAAAAGACTTCAGAAAAATTCGTTGAAGGAATTGCCGTTGATAAGTCAGCGGCGCTGCAGCTTATTTATCGGAGTAATGAAACCATTTCCGTCGATGAAAGCAAGTTCGGCAAAATTGTGACTCGCCAGATATCCCCGCTCAAAGCGGAGATTGTTTTTCATAGCTGGGATGGCGACGGCGTGATTTTGGTCTCCGTGGAACCGGAAAGCGGTGCTATACTTATCGAACCATCGGCTTATTCATCCCGTCCCGGAGTGCTGGGATGTCGATGGAATTTGCTCGGAATTCGTTCAGATCTGACGCTTGTCGCTCCTTTCTTTCAGGGAATTAAACTCAAAATGGATGATTCCCTTATTGCAAATACCCACTGGGACTGGCCGCTCTATTGGGAGGCTGGGTTGGCGATCTTACAATCGAATAAAGGAGGTTTCTGGGTTCATACACAGGATGATCGTTACCGATATAAAGCTCTTCAGGTTGGTTCGGGAGCACAGAAGAACTGTCTGGGATTCGATACTCAGGCATACGGCCCGATAGACGACAATTTGAGTGCAGGCGGGCTCGTCTGGCGTATCAATGTGTTCGAAAGCGATTGGAAAGTTCCGGCAGAACTTTACCGCGGCTGGTTGTGGGATGCCTATAACCTAAAAGCAGAAGAGCAAAAGCGTCAGGTCTGGACAAGGGATGTCAAATTTGCAGTTAGCTGGTGTCCCGGCCAAGGTAATATTCTGGATGCGATATCAAAAAAGGTTAATCCAAAACATTGTCTGATTCACTATCCGAACTGGCGAACGGATCCCTACGATGAGAATTATCCAACCTATATTCCGAGCGAAGCGGCAAAGGCTTTTATCAAAAAAGGGCTGGACATGGGCTTTCGAATGATGCCGCACTTTAATTCAGTCGATATGGATCCGTCACACCCAAGTTATGCTTATCTGAGAGACTTTCAATACCGTGGAATCGAACGCAAGGATTTGCGTGGCTGGAGCTGGTACCGCGGACGCGGTCTAGGCGTACCGGAGTCCAATGCGAGCAGATTAAACAACAGGGATAAAAAGGTCATGGTCAAGGTACATCCCGGTCTGAGTATGTGGCGCTCCATCCTGGGCCAGAGCATCCTGGATGCTGCCCGCCAATTAAACCTTGATACGGTTTTTATCGATGTGACTCTTGTCTCTCATAATCTGCACAACTGTTTCGTTGAAGCGACTACGCCCACCGAAGGTATGAAAAAAATCATCAGCCATGTGGCCTCTCTGGGAGAGGGGCTGGTCGTCGGCGGTGAAGGACTAAATGAAATAACCATGCAGGGCCTGTCCTTTGCCCAGGCCCATCTGTTTAAGAGCTGGCAAAGCTCCATTGAAGGGCTCGAACGCACCGGCGGATGTAAACTTAACGATTTCCTTTTCGGAAAACTATGCCGGACGTTTGGGTATTCCGGTCTTTCAGGTCGCAATGAGGACCATGCACTGCGTATGAAGATGCATTTGGAGCACGGAGCTATTCCTACCGTAACTATCCGCTCAGCGAAGGATATTGAGTCGCCTAATCCGTCCGTGAAAGAGATGCTGGACATCGCAGGAAGATAGTGATTCGGCAATTCTCCGGTCTGGACAATTCGGTTGAGAATCTGTATAATATTGAAGTACTTTTGAGGATCACCGGAAATTTCTGTTTTTTGAGCAAATAACGGAAAGAAAATGAAATACAAAATCACATTTTGTGCCGTAATTCTGATAACAACGACGGCATTCGCAAATCTTCCCTCGCTTGAAACCCTCAACAGCGGTGTTTTCACCGAATCCCTAAAACATCTCCCCGCCGAGTTTGACAATATCGAAGAAATTATATTCGTCCAGCGCGGCGGGTACGAAGATCCGCACTGGTACGCAAATATTGCTTACTTCTGTGACAATGAAAATGATCCCGCCTATACGACTGGTGCACAGCTTTGCAAATTAAACTTAAAGACCGGCGAGATTTCCATCCTGCTGGAAACGGCCGAAGGCTGTATCCGTGATCTGAAGGTCCATTACGATGGGGAGAAAATAATCTTTGCCTGGCGAAAAGCCGGCCGGCAAAATTACAATCTCTACGAGATTAACATTGACGGCACAAATATCAGGCAGATTACCTCAGGGCCTTTCGACGATTATGAACCTGAATACCTTCCCGACGGCGGCATTGTTTTTGTTTCCACTCGCGCCCGGCGATGGGTCGGCTGCTGGATGACCCAGGTCGGCACAATCCATCACTGTGACGCAGACGGCAGGAACATCCAAATGCTCTCATGCAATATCGAACATGACAACACGCCATCCGTGCTGCCCAACGGACAGATTCTCTATATGCGATGGGAATATGTCGACCGCTCCCAGGTGGAATTTCACCACCTCTGGACGATGAATCCGGACGGCACGAATCAGGAAATATACTACGGTAACGAAGTTTCATGGGGCGTTTTCCTTTCGTGCCAGCCGATTCCCAACGATGAGCGCGTTATAGGAATCTACTCGCCCGGCCACGGACACCGCGACCATTACGGCTGGCTGTCATTCTTCTCAAGAAAATACGGCCCCGACAACCCACGCGGACTTGAGCATGTAATATTCCCATGGGGAAAGGGAATGCTCGCCGATCCCTGGCCGTTAAGTGCCGAAACCGTTCTCGCCGCCGAACTGCACAAATCGCGACTTGTTATCGTTACAAAGAATAAAGACGATGATAAATACACGCCCCGTGCAATATATGAAATAAAAAACAACGACGAAAGAAAATGGCTGACCCAGTCGCCCCGGCCCATTATAAAGCGCGCCCGCGAAAGAATAATAGCAAAACGTTCCGATTCGACCAGCCCCATCGGAACGCACATAATGATTGACATATATAATTCGCAGAACTTAAAAGGAATCAAGCACGGCGAGATAAAAAAGCTGCTCATTATCGAAACGCTTCCCAAGCCCGTCAATTTCTCCGGAGGACCTGACACACTTAGTTTTCTCGGCTCATTCAATCTCGAACGAATCCTCGGCACGGTCCCAGTCGAATCCGACGGCTCGGCATATTTTGAGTTGCCTGCGAACCGCCCTGTCTTTTACGTCGCTCTGGATGAAAATGACCTGTCGTGCAGACGAATGCAAAGCTTCACCTGTCTAAGACCCGGCGAAACAACTGCCTGTATCGGATGTCACAATTCGCGCAACCATTCGAACACCAACGTCGGTAGTACGATGCGGGTAAAGGCATTGCAACGCCCTCCATCGAAGATTACTCCGATCGAAGGCGTACCGGATGTGCCGGACTTCATGCGAGATGTCCAGCCGGTCCTCGATAAATACTGCATCGAATGCCATAACACTGAAAAACGAGAGGGACGCCTCTGTCTCGAAGGTGACATGGGTGTCACGTACTCAATTAGCTACTACTCGCTTGCTATGAGAGAACAAATCGGTGATGGCCGTAACGGCCTCGGCAACCAGCCTCCGCGTTCTCTCGGCTCAAGTGCTTCACAATTGCTTCGTAAGCTTGAAGGGAATCATTACGATGTTAAGGCTTCACGTGAAGACTGGCTTAAAGTCTGGGCATGGACCGAAGCAGCGGCACCGTTTTGTGGAACTTACGGCGGGCTTAGAAATCAAAAACAGCAGGATACGAAAGCAGGAGTATTCGCAAGGCAGGCCGGCGGTGTTCTCTACAAACGCTGCTATGGGTGCCACAATCCCAACGGAAAAGGCCCGCAAAATAGTCTGGTTGAAGCCATTGATTGGGACGAGCGAAGAAAGCTTATTGATCGTCCAACCGGTCAGCATGAACGCCTCGTCTTAAAAGACGATCCGGCACGCTATTATTCATGGCACGTATTGATAAACGCAACCCGGCCGGAAAAATCCGCACTCCTACTGGCGCCCCTGACGAAAGAAGCGGGTGGATGGGGAGCATGCCCCGGTGTATTCAAGTCGAAAGGCGATCCGGACTATAAAATAATGTTAACCGCCGCGGCAAACTGGCAAGCAGCATGGCAAAAATCTCATGCGTTCGGCTCACCCACCTTCCAGGTCAACCGGCAATACATCCGTGAAATGGTGCGTTTCGGAATCCTGCCGGAAGATACTCGACCAGAGAACGTAGATCCATACGAGATCGATCAGCGATACTGGAAGATGTTCCACTATAAGTCAAAGATGTACGGAAGCCGGATTGCCGCACCGTAAAGCATCCTGTGGGTAAAAGCCATACCGGCAGCAGCGGCGGAATGTTAATAAGTATTTATTCGTATATGGCACACGAATCGCGAAGTAGATTTGCCGTAATAATCATCCTTGCCGGCATTGTTATCATCACCGGATTGCAGTGTGTCCGGATTTCACCGAAGGCAATCAAGGAGTATGCTGAAGTCGCAGTTGAACCGAGAATAAGCCCCGATTATTCCGAAATTGTGATTCCAACCAATATCGCCCCGATTAATTTCAGGATTCTCGAACAGGGACAACGATACTTCGTTAAGGTTCGTGCCGGCAGTGACAAAGCAATAGACATCTTCAACAAAACAGGACAAGTGCGAATCCCTCCGAGCCAATGGCGTGCCCTGCTCGAATCCAGCAAGGGCAACAAAATCTTCTTCGATATTTATGTCATGGATACCGAGAAGAACTGGAGAAAGTTTCGCAGCATAACAAATACGATCGCTAAGGATGATATTGACAGCTACATAGTGTATCGGCGCATGAAACCTATATACAACTGGTGGAAAGGTATCGGGATTTATCAGCGTAATCTTGCAAGCTACGATGAGTCACTCGTTATGCACGGCAGTTCTTTCGAAGAAGGTTGTCTGAACTGCCATAGTTTCATCGGCAACAATCCCAGTACAATGACACTCGGCCTTCGAAGCGCGGCGTACGGAAGCTCTACATTGCTGACACGGAATGGTAGGGTCAACAAGATAGGTTCGAAGTGGGGCTATACAGCATGGCACCCGAACGGCAAATTAGTCGTGTACTCGATTAATAAGGTTCGCCAGTTTTTCCATACAGGCCGGATGGAGGTGCGAGATGTTGTCGATCTCGACTCAGCATTAGTCTGTTATTTCATTGAAGAGAATAGGGCGGTTTGTCCGGATCAGCTATCTGACAAGAATCGACTTGAAACCTATCCGGCATGGTCGCCGGACGGTAAGTATCTATATTTTTGCAGCGCACCGGTGCTGTGGAATGACCGTAACACTGTACCGCCCGAGAATTTCGATAAGCTCAAATATGATCTTTGCCGCGTGAGCTTCGATCTGAGCAGCAATAGCTGGGGGCAAGTCGAGACAGTCTTGTCAGCCGAAGAAACCGGTCTTAGCATACTGCTGCCGAGGATTTCGCCGGACGGCAGATTTCTGCTGTTCTGCATGTGTAAGTACGGTTGTTTTCCGGTATATCAGCCCAGCAGCGACCTCTACATAATGGACCTTTCCATGGGTGAATATCGAAGCGTCGCCGTTAACAGCAAATATTCTGAGTCGTGGCACAGTTGGTCGAGCAACAGCAGGTGGATAGCTTTCAGCAGTAAGCGTGAGGATGGACTGTTCACAAGGACATATCTGAGCTATGTTGACGGCGAGGGCAAAGTTTACAAACCTTTTGTGTTGCCGCAACGAGATACCGAATATTATGATTCGCTCCTGGAAACGTACAGTGTTCCTGAGTTGATCACAGGCAGAATAAAAGCGTCAAAATCCCAGCTTGCTAGGGCCGCCCGTGGTAAGGAAAGTATTTCAGTTGACGTTCCCATTACTTCGGCTACTCCAAAGGTTAGTGAATTAGAGCCCTGGGTAGAACGCGAGTAGGAAATAGAACAGCGAGCCGTTAATGGTCTTGGAATACAGAAAAATATTCTACTGGATAAGCCGATTATTGCCCGGCTTGATATTTTTTCTGCTCTGCTATCTTTACGTATGGATATCTATTAAGCCATACCTTCTCTTTCATGGTTTCGGCACCGTCATACCCGATGTCCCTTTATTCTCTACCGGATGGCGGTTCCTGAGAGAGTCGCTCGATGTGCCCGGGGGTTTGACTTTTTATGTATATGGTTTTCTTTCACAGTGGTACTACTACTCATGGCTGGGGGCATTAGTCGTCATGCTTGTTGCTTTATGCCTTTTCGAACTTTCAAGACGGCATTATATTCATACCGGTTACCATCGTTCGACCATCTTGTCTTATTTTCCGGTTATAATGATAATTCTAATATACAATCAGTATGACCATCCGCTTGCCGCTTGTCTGGCCTCTTCTGCGGGATTGCTGTTTTCGTTTGCCTTCGAAAGAATGCCTTTGCGCAGAACTCCGATTCGCACGGTGGCTTTTTGTTTTATTGTGGCGATTTGTTACCGCCTAGCAGGCACCGGAGGCGTGCTGGTTTTTTCGTTCATGACAACAGTCTATTTGCTTTTTCTCCGCCGGGATTGGTTACCGGCAATTCTAACACCGCCGGCAGCAGCAGCCATCATTTGGATTCTCGCCGAATACGTCTTTCACATGTCACCCAAACAGGCATTTTTGGTGTTGACTCCTTTCCCTCGGGGTATGACTGAAAGCGTTGGGATGCTCTCAAGGATTTCGATTGTAATGCTGTATGCCTTCGTACCTGCCACAGTGTTGTTCATATGCTTGTGTAAAACGCTGTTCGGCAAGACTTCAGATACTCCTATAGCCCATCCTAAGAAGACAAAAAGAAACAAAGATAGACCTGGAGTACTCCCGGCATACTTCAGGAAAATTGTTGTGCCTTTTACTCCTATAGTTGTGCTGGCCGTCGGTCTGTATTTCAGCTACGACAAGACACACAGGCAGATCGTCCTGATGAACTGCCTGTCTCGTCAGGGGCGATGGTCCGAGGTCCTCGAACTCGGCAACCGCTTCCCAAAAAATATTTACAATATCAACTGCAATCACGACATTAACCGGGCCTTGTATCATGCCGGCAGACTCCTCTACGACATGTTATGTTTCCCGCAAAATCCCCACGCTTTTTTGCTCACACATGAGAAAGAAGAGTCCTCCATGACACAATTGAAAATGTGTGATACTTTCATAGAACTGGGAAACGTTGACTACGCGGAGAAACTTGCTTCGGAGTTCCTGGTCGATAAAGGTAGTGCCGGCATAATTCTTGAAAAGCTCGCCTGGATCAGCATTATAAAAGAGCAGGAATCTACGGCCAGAATATATCTCAATGCCCTTAAGAAAGACCTGATATATCGCAGCAGGGCAAACTCTATGCTCGACAATCTCGATAGAGGTTTTGTACCGGATCAGGCCGCCTATATTAGCCGGATAAATTCATACATACGAAGCAATGGAAGCCCCAGGCTCAACAAAGAATCCATAGAGGAGATGCTCACGGGTTTGCTTAAGCAAAATCCCGGCAACAAAATGGCATTCGAGTACCTTATGGCATGCTACCTGTTGGCCGGCCAGCTTGACAGGATTGCAGAGAATATCGGGCGACTTAATCGGCTCGGATACCAGGATGCCCCGACCCTCTTTGAAGAGGCAATACTTATATATTATGGTTCGCGCGGTCGGAAATTGAATCTGAACGAACTCAACATAAAGCGCCAAACAATAGAAAGATATAATCAGTTTATGCAGCTCTGCAATTCAATGCAGACGCAGAACCGACAAGAAGTATCCCAGCAACTGATAGGCCAGTTCGGTACAAGCTACCTATTCTACTACTACAAACTCACAACATCGAGTCTGGCAGGGACATCCCGAAGCTGATATAATACAAACGTTCCGGACCGTGGATTGGAGACATCTTTGTTGAGAACGAACATGACCGATGTAACACGCATTTTAAACGCAATCGAGAAAGGCGATGCCAAGGCTGCAGATGAGCTGCTCCCGCTTGTGTACGAGGAGCTGCGCCTTGTTGCTAATAAGAAGATGCAATCCGAAGCACCGGGGCAGACGTTGCAGGCAACGGCGCTGGTACATGAAGCTTATATACGGCTGGTGGGTTTGGAAAAACAGAATTGGCAGAGCAAGGGACATTTCTTCATGGCCGCTGCTGAAGCAATGAAACGTGTCCTGATTGATTACGCCCGGAAGAAGAAAAGCCTTAAACGCGGTGGTGACCACGAAAAAGTCCCGCTCGATGACGCCAATATTCCACAAAATAATCTTCCACTATCCGATGATTTGATTGACCTGGATGAGGCTTTGGAAAAGCTTTCGAGGATAGACCAAATCAAAGCTGATCTTATAAAACTTCGATACTTCGCAGGTCTGACAGGCGAGCAGGCGGCCAGGGCACTCGGCATTTCTCATGCTACGGCAGAACGATACTGGGATTATGCCTGCTCGTGGTTGCGGCTTGAAATTCTCAGGAATCGCGAAAAACGTTCCGGCTGAGATTTTTTAAAAAATCGATATTTTCCTGAGGGTATTATCCAGCCAATTTACGCTTATATATATATTAGAGCCAATGTAAGGAACGACTCATGGTCAATAAATCGAAAAGTGAAGAAGAGATTTATTATGCTGCTCTTAAAGAGCCGCCCGAAGGTCGGTCAGCATATGTTAAGGCCGCCTGCGGTGACGATCTGGAGCTGCTTGAGCGAGTGGAATCTTTACTTAAAATTCGAGAAACCGGAAATAATTTCCTTGAATCACCCCCTTTTATAGACCAACCCCTGCTATCCTCGGGACTCCTTACGGAGAACGAATTCCCTGAAGAGCAGCCCGGCACAATTATCGACAGGTACAAACTCCTGGAAAAAATCGGCGAAGGCGGTATGGCTGTGGTCTATATGGCCGAGCAGGAAACGCCGATTCGCAGGAAAGTCGCTTTGAAGATTATTAAGCTCGGTATGGATACCAAATCTGTCATTGCCCGATTCGAGGCCGAACGCCAGGCCCTTGCCATGATGGATCATCCTAATATCGCCAGAGTTCTCGATGCCGGTGCGACCGAAACTGGCCGGCCGTATTTTGTTATGGAATTAGTCACCGGCGTCTCGATAACCGAATACTGCGACAAAAACAATCTCAGCACGAAAGAACGCCTGACTTTGTTCATCCAGGTCTGTAACGCCGTCCAGCACGCCCACCAGAAGGGCATAATTCACAGAGACATTAAGCCCACCAACGTGATGGTCACTCAGCACGAAGGCCATCCTATTCCCAAAGTCATTGATTTCGGCATCGCTAAGGCAATAAATCAAAAGCTGACGGAAAAAACGCTCTTTACACGTTACGCCCATATAATTGGTACACCTGCCTATATGAGTCCGGAACAAGCAGACCTGGGCGACATGGATGTCGATACCCGCTCGGACATCTACTCGCTCGGTGTGCTGCTCTACGAACTGCTTACCGGCACAACGCCATTTAGTGAAGAAGAGCTGCGCGAAGCCGGCTATCTTGAGATGCAGCGCATCATCCGCGAACAAGAACCCACGAAACCTTCCACAAAACTGAGTACTCTTGGAGAAACTCTGGCAGATATAGCCAAACGTCGCGCCTGCACACCTGATCTGCTTACGAAGACAGTCCGGGGCGACCTCGACTGGATTGTAATGCAATGCCTTGAAAAGGTACGAACTCGCAGGTACGAAACAGCCAATGCGCTGGCCATGGATATAGAACATCATTTGAATTCAGAACCGGTGACAGCGCGTCCGCTCAGTCCGGCCTACCGAATACAGAAGTTCATGCTGAGAAACAAGGTTACTTTGAGGGTCGGAGTTACAATAACAACTATACTTATCTTAGGGATTTGCGTGAGCGCCTGGCAGGCAATTCGAGCTATCCGAGCAGAGGATAAAGCGGAGAAAGCCCGTATAGATGAGGCGACTCAGCGATTATTGGCCGAAGAAGCAAAAACCGCTGCGGAGCGACAGCATTACTCTGCAAGTATTGCTCTTGCCCAGAATCTCATCGAACAGGGCCAGTTCGACCGCTCAAAACAGATATTAAATCAACCAAGTCTCTCATCTTTGCGAAGTTGGGAGTGGGGTTGGTTAGAACGTGCTTGCCATCGCGACCTGATGACTCTGGATAGTGGAGGACCGGCTCTGACCGGCCTGGACTTCGGTCCGGATGGACGATTACTGGCGACTGGTTGTTTCGATGGTACTGCAAGATTGTGGGATATAGTAACGGGCCGTGAGGTAAGAAGATTTAATGTTGGAAAAAGTTTTGTTCTGCTGCTCGATTTCAGCCCGGATGGGCAGTACCTGGTGACGCCCAATATGGACGGTATAGTAAAAGTCTGGAATGTAGCAACAGGACAAATGCTTTTCACACTTGAGGATCATACCGACTGGGTATATTGTGCAGCTTTTAGTCCCGATGGCAAGACGATCGCGACGTCAAGCCGGGACAAAACGGTGCGACTCTGGGATGCCAGAAATGGCACTTCTCGCGGTATCGTTGGTGAATATGGTGACTCAGTGATGTGTGTTGCGTTCAGTCCTGATGGGCGCAAGCTGGCCTATGCCGGCGGAAGTGGAGATCCTTCCGTCGACAGTTTGGACACGACTGTGAGAATTCTGGATCTAAAGACCGGTGAGTCAAGGATTCTCACGGGGCATACGAACACGGTGGCATGCGTCGTGTTCAGTCCCGATGGACAATGCGTGGCGACTGCAAGTTGGGATGGAACCTCGCGACTGGGAGATGTGAGAACAGACTCGAAACTGCAAACTTTTTTTGCCGGGCCGCATTCAAGCGGCTTCTGGTCAGTAGCGTTCAGTCCTGATGGCCGTCTATGCGCAATTGGAGGAGGTACCTCCTCAATCGATGCCGGCGTATACGTAATCGATGTAAATACCGGTAACGTAGTGCAGGTTTATGAAGGGCATTCACGGATGATCCGAGACGTGGAGTTCAGTCCCGACGGCACTCGCATAGTCACAACCAGCTTTGACGGTACGGCAAAGGTCTGGCTGGTATCGCCCGCTGAATTTTTAAGCCTTGAAGGACATGACCAGGCGGTTTGGGAGATTGATGTGAGTCCAAACCACCAATGGTTGGCTACGGGTAGCCTCGATCGGACTGCCAAAATCTGGGATTTCGAAAGCGGCAGCCTTCTACTTACACTACCGGTAAACTTCCCGGTCGTTTCGTTGGCTTTCAGTCCTGACAATAGCCGTTTGGTAACAACGGCGGAAGACGCCACCGCCAAGGTCTGGCAGTTAGGTGAGCAAGATGCGAGATTTGGACGACCTTCATTGACGTACAAATTGCTGCTGACTCTTGTCGGACATTCGAATACTGTTATGTGTGTCACTTACAGTCCTCAAGGATATTGGATTGCTACAGGAAGCAAGGACAACACCGTCCGAATTTGGGATGCTAAGTCTGGCCGTCTAGTGAAGACTTTGGAGGGCCATGACGGCTGGGTGCTTGATGTGGCCTTCAGTCCTGATGGTAAGCGGCTGGCTACGGCAAGCACTGATCACACTGCAAAGGTTTGGCAGGTTGATACAGGCAAAATGTTATTTGAACTAAGCGGGAATACGGGTCAAACCCTGCAGGCTGATTGGGACTGGGACAAATCCGGTTCGTGGCCCAGCAGCACTCCCCCAAGCACGAGTTGGATTCTACAGGTAGCCTGGAGTCCGGATGGTAAATGTATTGCTACCGGTGGTCAGGATGGTACTATCTGCCTGTGGGATTCGACTAAAGGCACACTTTTGGTACCGGCATTGAATGGACACCGAGATGGTGTCAGTTCACTCGCATTTAGTCCGGACAGTTTGCGATTGGCAACTGTAGGCGGTGGGACTCATGTTCACCAGAAATTCGGTCGGGATCACTCAGTCAACCTGTGGGATGTTACAACTGGTCAGAACTTGTTGCGCTTTAAAGCGCATGACAATGTGGTCAGGGCTGTGACTTTTGACTCGGAAGGAACACGTCTAATCACAGGTAGCGTGGATCACACAGCCCGGGTGCGCAAAGCGTTTGCCTGGCGAATGACTGACTACCCTGGGGATCCTAACTTATCTCTGGAGCAGCGATTAGAGTTGTATAAATCCAGTTACTGGTCCCAGGCTTACGCCGGTTCCAACGTTGTTTCCCAGGCAGAACGACAAATAGTAGAAAGAGTGGATGGACAATACAATGTTGCTATTGACAGGGTAGCTAAGATCCGTCCAATTCGCTCCATTCCAACCCGAGACCTTACTGCGGGACCTAACCAAATCGACCTGACAGAGGTTTATAATGCTTCGCTCGACGAAGCATGGCAGCCAACCGAAAGTCTGGAGGGTTTGGGTCAGGATCTCATGGAATTTCCGGTAGGTCTAAGGAAATGGGATGGCGTTCTGTTTGACGCCAGAGGTGTGATCCAATTGTGCAGTTCCCATCCTGATTGGTTCCAATTTCCCCAGAGCATTGAGATCCCGGTTAATAACCACTTCTCCCGATTTCATGTCCTCCACAGCGTGGCTTACGTTGAACGTGAAGGTGTGAGTGTCGGAGCGTTCCAATTAAGCTACTCTGACGGACAGCAACAGGAGATCGAAATTCAATACGGCAGGGATGCGCGAGACTGGTGGATCGGTCGTGACTCGAAGCTAAACATTGAACACGGCACAGTGGTATGGACTGCTCGGCGATTGTCAGCCTCATTGGCGACGGAAAAAGTACGGCTCTTTCGAACAACCTACGAAAATCCGCGCCCGGAGATAGATATTGTCAGCGTTAATTTTATTTCGAAAAAGACGCAATCGGCGCCATTTCTTTTGGCAATGACGATTGAATAGTCTTGATATAAAGAAAGGAAAAGATCATGAATGCCAATAAAATCGTAAACTGCAGAGCAATTGGAATTCTTGCTGTCCTTGCTCTAATTTTAACATCGCCTATCAAGGCAGAAGATAATGAAACTGTTTTCCCTGCTTTTATCCCTTTTGAAGGTCAACCTGAAGGCGTTGCGGTCGATAAGACCGGCAATGTATATGTCAGTGTCCGCGCATCCAGCGATCAAGTCTGGAAGTTCTCGCCATCCGGAGAGAAAACCATCCTGGTCGATTTGGGTGAACCGGGAGGAGGGGTAGGTGGTATGGCGATAAGTTCTGCTGGTAATGTATATGTGTGTCGGGCGGTGACCAACCAGGGCGTGTATTGTGTTGGCGACGATGGTAACGCCGTGCTTCTACCGGGAACAGAGAATATTGTATTTCCTAATGCATTAGCGTTCGATTCTTCTGAAAACATTTATGTCACTGAGACATTTTCAGGCGGCACTTCAAGTGATCCGTTCGGACCGGGCGGAATCTGGCGTATCCCGAAGGGAGGTACTGCAGAATTATGGCTTCGCGATGAACTTTTAACCGGATTACCTCCCTCTTTATTTCCGTTTCCTATTGGAGCAAATGGAATTGGTTTTTGTCATGGAGACCTCTATGTGGTCAACACTGACAAGGCACTGATAGTTCGTATTCCCGTGCAGCCGGACGGCAGCCCGGGCGAACCGGAAATATGGAAACACGTCGAAGATGTGCCGGAATCACCTTTATACAACTCACCGTCCTTCCCAGTGTTACTGGATGGCCTTGCCATTGACTTACAAGGCAACATCTGCGTCACTGTGATCAGTCGCAATGCGATTGTAAGAATCGATGCTAAAGACCGAAGTCAAAA
>WOR8_10000445_pt1 | contig 43246 bp, 76 predicted proteins | sample DeeMarSeWOR38_10_FD_19890 | JGI IMG/M metagenome (IMG submission 19890)
GACTGTTGGGAACTCTGGATAACCGATCAAAATAATGAATAATGTCGATAAGTAATTAGGAGGGAAAATAAAATGAAAAAACAACCTGAACAACAGCTTGGAGAGATTAGATCTCACTGGGTAGGATCTCCTATGAAAGGTTATGTTATTTTCCATGTAGATATTAACTATCAGACATTATGTCAGAACTTAGTGACTTTGCGTGATGATATTGATGAGAGTTTTTATGATTTTGATCTTCCACGGGCTGAAGCTATTGATCTTTTGACAAGGTTGAATCAACATATTTATATAATTCTTCATATGGCAAAGAACGGAACTAACGAAGAGGGTATTTGCTATAATGAGAAGCTTTTTAGGGAAGATTTATGCAAACTGTATGAAATTAGAGGTAGACTCCTAATAGAAAAGGAAAGGAACCTCTTATGAAAAAAGGAACATGGCCCAAGAAGAAAGATATGTTGAAAGTTACTGTGAATGTTACTCCTGAATTTGCAGAGGAATTGAAAAAATGTGTACATTTGAAACATATTATGGAAGGGTTATCTCCAATAGATCCTATGAATATTTTAGGTTTTTATGTTGCAAAAGCTTTATATAAGAAAAAATCAAGTATAAGTCTTAGGACTTATAAGGAAAGTGGAAATCCAAATGGATAATATAACCCTTGTGTTTCCTACATCAAATCACAATTATTGTATTGATTTAAACTCTAATAGTGCTGTTTTAAAGATTAAATTCAAAAAATTTATGTATGATGAGAACAGGAAACTATCAGCAGATAGTTTATTTCTTCAAGGGATATCAAATGACTGGACTCGATTTGAATATTGGGGAGGGAGTGAAGAGTATATCTTAAATCTTACTGATAGGGTAGCCCAGGAATTAGGTTTACCCACAAATCTTATGTAAGGGGGATAAAAAATGCCTAAGTCATCAGAAAAACCCAGAAAGATGCATCTTATTACCCTGAATCCCAAAGTGGATTCTTACTGTCACATTGTTGGAAAATTCAAGGATCACTTGAATAAAACCAGCAGAAAGTTGGAAGCCCTCAATGATATCAACTATACCTACAGGTATTATGTCAAGAACAGGATAGATTTCGGGACGAAGTTGAGACGGGCTTATTTACATTTTACACTTAATTGTGCATAACCCCACCTGTAATAACGGTTATGATATATGGTTTCCTCATTCCATAAAAATGAGGTCGGGGGAGTAACTCAAGGTTTCTCCCAGTTTTCCAAGTAACTTGTAATGGGTGAAAAAAAACTGGGATGGTTTTTGAAAGATTGATCATTTTTTCCAGAAGTGCCGATAAGTAAATAGGGGGTGAAAAAAATGGGATCAAAATCAAAATTAACTGATTTTTTACAAGATAAGTTGATTAATTGGTTAAATGGTTTATATCTCTTACTTTACTCTTCGGATCATGAGATTTTGGCTTGGGAACTTGAGAAATTTAATTCTGGTCTTGTGTATTTGATGGAGAATCTCAATTTTATTCCCAGGCGTATAAGATTTTCAGAAAAATTTGAAAGATTTCCTCAAAATGAAATTCCAAAAGTGATAACTTCTGGGGATATAAAAACTTTGGGTTTATATTCACTTAAAGAAATATTGACAGAAATAAAACCAAATAATTCTCTTGTTTTACAAGGACGAAAAGTAAAAAGTTATACCAAGAAGATGTTATTATTTTATAATGATCAGACTTGTGTTTGTTGTGGAAAAAAAGGGGTAGTTTTTGCGTTACAAATACATAAATCCAAAAAAACAGGGGAAGAAGAGGGGAGTCCTTTTTTAACATTGTGTAGATATTCTAATAGAGGTAATTTAGTGCCTATGACAATTGACCATATAATTCCTAAATCAATTGGGGGGCCTGATAAATTTAGTAACTACCAGTTGATGTGTGAAAATTGTAATAAACTTAAAGGGAGTTTAATACAAACAAAATATTTCACAGAGAAATCTTGGAAAACTGTTGAAGAGAAAAATTTAGCACCAGCTATTTTAGAGGATGCTTTACATTTTGTAAAGGAACAATTTAGGTTGATACATAAAACTATTGATAAGGAGAAATATGCTAAAGAAGGTATTTAGTTTTATAGGTTTAGGAATTCTTTTAATATTAGTTGTTTGGGGGGTTCATACTATATATTGTATGAAAGAAGTTCCTCCCACTATTCAGGAAATTTTAATAAGATTATCTTTGGAGGAAAGTGGTATGGATAAAATTCAATTTCAAACTCAGTTGAAAATACAAGCTATTCAAGCCCAGATAGAGGCATCGAAAGCACATATACAATTTTGGTCAGCTAATCTACATGTTGATCCTAATAAATGTGAACCCAGAAAGACTCAAGTGGAGATTATGCAGATTATTAGTAATCATGTAGGAATTATTAATGATTGTGCTGAACAGATAAAAGAAATATCTTATGAATACCAAAAACAATACGAAAAGGAATGTAGAGAATTTGAGGATATGATGGGAGATTTGAGGGTAAAAAGATAATCGATCATTTTTTTAATTTATGCCGATAAGTAATTAAGAGCGAAAATTAAACCAAAAATGGAGGGTTTAACAATGGAACTCAGGCAAAGAAAAGAAAATCTGATCAAGCATTTATTTTCCCAGGCAGGAACCAGGATCTTTGCAGTGAATTTTACCAAAAAGACCAATGGGGAACTCAGGACTATGAGAGCACGATTACACGTAAAACCCAAATATAAATTGGAACCTGAGACCAATCCTGATACTGATAGAAGGACTACAAAATTCAGAAAAAAACAGGATGAGAAGAGTGGAACAATGACAGTTTACGAAATGAAGGGGAGGAAGAGTGACTTCAGGAAAATAACTCTGGCAAACGTGAACTGGGTTCAGATTGATGGAGTTAGATTCTACTTCGGAACCGATTATCTCCCCAAAACTGAGAAAAAAGACTTCAGCGAAGCTTATTGGTAAGGAGAAGATATGAGATCTGATAAGTGGCCCATTGAAATAGATAATAAGAAGTACCTGGTTGATCGAACCTTTGGGGGTGATCCTGTTGTTTATGGGAAAGAAGATATACATTTTGTACAGGCAGCAGTGGATACTCTAACATATACCCAGGATGATGACCTGGTTATTATTGTGGCAAGAAAAGTTAAATAGGGGGAAACATGTTCTGGACTCGGATTGATTCAATGGCATTCAGTATTTTTCTTAGAAAGAGGCTTGTTGATGTGGATCTTGAAACTAAAGATCTAAAAGATTATGATATAATAGCATTTATGAATAATTTTGAACTGATCCCATATCCAGCAAAAGATGTGGGTGGTCTTCCTATCAATGAATTTTCTGATATTGCTGATAAGAGAGAGGCTTATGAAGAAGCTCTTCGTATTTGTAAACTTATTAAGGATTATGAAAAAGATCACATGAGTAATCCATCTACAATAGATGGGTTTCCACCTGAAAAGAAAGGGAAAGAGGATGCCAAAAAGGGATAAAGATTTACAAAAGTGTCTTGATTGGGATAATAACCTTTGTGACATCTCTAATGAGCTTCATGAGATAGCTTGGGAACTTGGTCAACTCTCCGAAGCCTTTTATATTACAGGTAATTCTGAGATGGGTGTTAAAATGTTTGAGTATGGTATGGAAATACAAAAACTTGGTGAGAGAGTCCGTAAAGCTATGGGTGACAAAATTGATCATGATCTTAAGAAGAGCCAGGAAGGTTTGGCTTTCACTCTTAAAGCTGTACTTAACTCTATTATTCCAAAGGAAGAAAATGATGAAAAGGAAACGAACATTTCCTAAGGTATTTAAGGTAGCTAATAGTTGGAGAGAATGTTATGTTTATATGGACAATACTCTCAAAGTACCACAATATACAAAAATGGTATTACCTGTTGAGATAAGATCTATCCTTGACATAGCAGCAGCTATACATGAATCTTATCATTTTGCTTTAAGACACAAGACTACTCATAGATGTAATGATGTCTTTTATTTTAATAAAGGAAATTATAGATATAGTATTACAACAGCATATAAATATTACAAAAATGAGGTAGATGCTTGGACACATACTTTAAAGTGTATTAAAAGTAAATATCATAAGATTCTCTTAGAGGTTTCTGCATCATGTCTTGTTCATTGTCCAAAGGGACAAGATTTTACGAGATTATTGAAGTATATAAGAAAAGCTTTTAAAAGAGATCTTAATTATCATGGTAATAGAATAAATTGGTTTATAAATCTTCTAACAGATATAAAGGAGTATCCACGTAAAAATCTTAAGTTGAATAGTAAGATTGATCATGAATATGGTATAGCTATTTCGGGGAGAAGGGAAGAAAAAATAAATAAAAATATATATAAGGAGTTACATGTTTATGCTCCTAAGCTCCCCCGTTTGAATTTTCCTCTTAAAATAAATGATACAAATTATCATGTGTAATACGTTATAGTATAGAAAGGGGAAAGCTGTAGGTTTTTGAGTAAGTATAAGTGTGAGGGTTATGGAAGAACTATTTGTATATATTAAGTTTATAGACTATTATAAACTGAAGATAAAAGCCGAAACAGATGTTTTGAATTACTTCAAGACAAATCTTGTAGCTACAAACAGTAAACCTTATAAGGTTAAGAAAAAGGGTAAAACTGTTTTAAAGACAAGATACACTAAAGTTCCAGTTTTTACTGAGGTCGAAGATAGTATTGTGGTTGATGCTGGTCTTATAGACTATATTGCCTCTTTCCTATCCTACCTATCTAAACGTGGTGTAAGGGTAAATCTAAATCTAAACTTACCAAAATTAGATCCTATAGTAATAAGTGACAGATGGATAAAAATCCTAAACAACCCTGATTATGAATATCAATCTTTCTGTGTAAACAATCTTGTAAGGTATTATGGTGGTATAGCTGACCTATTTACAAGTGCTGGGAAGACGGAAATGATGTTATCTATTGCAGAGTGTTGTGATATGAAATCTGTTATTCTGGTGCCTAATACAAAAGCAGGGATACCTAATATTGTAAATAGGGCTAAGAAATATGGTATAGATATTTCAAGTGTTATAGATACAAAAGCGAAGATTAATGTTATAAATCCTATAGGATTGTTAAACTCAGGAGTATCTAAGAATGAAAATATATTAAAATATCTTAATGGGATAGAAATGTGTATAACAGATGAGGGACACCATCTCTCAGCTACTTCTTATAGGCAGTTTTTTGATATGATGCCAAATGTCAAAAGAAGTTATGCATTTTCAGCTACCCCAGATGTAAGCAAAGGGATGCTTTATTCAGTAGTAGAAACAGGTATTCCACAATTATCTTTTAATCAGACAAAAATAATGGGGTTGAGTGGATCAGTAAAGGCACGAGTAGAGTCCCCCATTGAAGCTATCTTGGTTAAAGTTTTTTGTGATACTGGATATGTTCCACCTGAAGAGTGGTCGTGGATGACTGCCCTTAATGAATTTACGAGTTCTATGGATCTGGCAAAGATGATCCAGAAACTATTGAATAATAAGTTTCCCCAGGTTAAATTCTATGTTCCCATTTTTAAGGCAGAAATGGGGATAGAATTATATAATAACTTAAACAGATTAGGAATCCCGTGTGTATTTTGGAGTTCTAAAAAGATATTACCAAAGGAGGTGAAGGTATCTAAAAAAGCAGAGTTAGATTGTATATCTGATGCTATGACTTATGGGAATTATAGAGTTTTGATCTCTACTACTGTTTCTTTTGAGATTGTTGATATAAAAGCCCTGGGTGGTATTATTCCACTTTATGGGAGTAATTATAGAATGACAGTACAACCAATAGGCAGAGCAGCAAGAGGAAGAAAAGTTATCATTGTACTTTTCTATGATAGTAGTAATAGTCTAATCTTATCCCAGATGAAAAAGAGACGGGTAAATATAGAGAGTACCTACAACATAGTAGATAAGATGGACATTAGAATTTGAGGAGGTTAGTGTGAGTGAAGTTGTGTTTGCAAGTAGTTTGGCAAACCCTAAGATTAGAACTTTATTAAAACCATACATAAAGGAAATAAATTGGAAATCAAAAACAGCACAAGAATTAGTTGATTTTATGGAAGAACGAGTTGACCCTGGGCATTTACCAAAGCTGGGGGAGATAAGAAGCTACATGAGTAAAAATGGTCACTTGATGGAAGAGATCGAACAGGTATTGAAATCAGTAAAAGATTTTATAGTAATGCCTGTTGACTCCATTGATGGGTTCTTAGAAGATTTCAACAAATTTTATTGTAATAAGAGACTTAATACTGTTTTTGAACAAAGGAATGATTTAGATCCTGTGAAGATAGTGGACAGTATCAAAGAGATCCCAAAAGTTAAGGGAGAAAGTCTACCACTTGTTTCACTTGGTAACTGTGATGTACAGAAGGTTATTGAGGAAGAAATAGGTGATATAGAGGTTATACCCAGTAGATTTGACTTTGTTAGAAGGGCAACTCCTTGGGGAGGATATTTACGTGGTCAGTTATTAATGGTCACTGCTCCACCAGGAGTGGGGAAATCTACTTTCATTCTTAATGAAGCAATTAATTTTCTTAAGAGTGGTTATAAAGTTTATTGGATAGCTTTGGGTGATATGATGTCTTTCGACTTCATTACCCGATCAACATCTATTATTAAAGGTTTACCATTCTCTACGGTTGCAAATAATATCAATGAGTATTTTGATGATGAAGTTAGAGAGATTACAAAAAACCTGAGGCTTACTGTATTACCTGCTGATACAGTCAGTATGGCAGAAGTTTCAGAGTTTGTCGAAACGGTAGTTTCAGTAGATGAAAATCCAGATGTAGTAATTTTAGATTATGATGCTAATTTACGGAGTCATAATCCAGACAATATGTTTATTCAAGGTCGGCAAGTTTATAATGCTATGGCTAAGATTACGAGACCTAAGAATTTTAATTATAGGTTAGGGATTATAGCCAGTCAACCTAAGATTCAATTCTGGGGCCTCCCAGAGTTACCAAAGGAGTGTGCCAGTGAATCAAGTGGTAAACAGGCAGTTGTTGACTTTATGATAACCATAGGAAGGGATTATAGGATACGTGGTAAACATGCTGGTATAATGAGTGCTGCAAAGGTAAGACGTGGTAAAGAGGGTGTAAAATCCTATTATATATTGAATGATTATGGACATTTTCAAGAAATAGAACATTCAGAGTATTTATTGTTGAGGACTCATGAAGGATAAAATTTTAAAAGTAGCGGTTGCTAAATTCAAGAAAATACCATCTAACAATGTATTAGTAATGCCAGGAGTACATTACAAAACGGGAAAACCTAAGGGTTATTTATATAAGAATCCAACAATACAGAAATATCAAGATAGTTTAAAGAGACAACTAAAAGTACAATTAGAAAGTTATGAATTACCAAATAAATATTATTCAGTAAGTTTGATATTCTTTTTATATAAAGGATTTGATAAAAGAGATGTGTCTAACATGTTTAAAATTGCTGAGGATGCAGTAAAAGATGTTATTCACAAAGATGATTCAAAATATATTAATATTCATGGGTATAAGAGACTAAGTATAGATAAAAATGAGTATGTTGTTTTATTAATTTCCGATGCTGTGTTGGTAGATATGTCCAATATTGAGGAAATGATAAATTTTAGAGGTTAGGAGAGAGTGTATGAAAAAAGTTGTAGATAAACAGTTTATAAATAAACTCAATAGTCATGAAAAAGATACTTCTATTTTGCTTTTATTCCTTACTACCATGAAAGAAGGGGAAATTTATGTGTCACCAGTTGGTAAAATAACCAAACTTAGTGAAGACACTTTTAAAATTTCTGTAGATCAAGGAGTAATAGAGAAGGGGTTGAGTAAGTTATTCGATGAGTATAAAAACCCTCTTGAAAGACTTTTCTCTTGATAAAGAAGAAGAAATAGTAAGATTATTCCTTTTTGCCAGGGATAGAGCACAAAAATGGTTGAGGTATAATGGGCGTTATTTGTCAAAAGATCTTCCAGAAGAGTTTGCTACTGAAATTGCTCTTGAGTGTGTAGTGACTGCACCTAATAAGTGTAATGAGAATTTAGTATTAGAAAATCATATTAAAATTTTATGTGACCTCAATGCTAAGAAAATAGTAACTACCAAACTACTTTATGAGCTTAATGATCATGTTGTATCAAAACATACTATGGATATAGAAGACAAGCTTGAAGTAGAGGAGATAATTTTAGAAGCTATAAATGGATGTAGTTTAAAATTACAAGTATCTTTATTATATTTTTTCCATTATGGTGATTTGAGACAATTAAATAGGATAGAAAAATACTATACTCCATATGAATTTAGTATATTATGTAATAAGGTAATCAATATGTCTAAGGAATTAAGTGAATATGATTTCAAACTTGATATGTATATTCCATCTACTCCTATAGGAAAAACAATTTTATTATCGATGTTATTGAATAAGTATCCCAGATTAACAAGTCTGTTAATACTTATGAAGGATTTCAAAAAATTTTTTCAGTTTGTAATGATTAATGAGAAGTTACAATTTGAGATCCCATCAGTGATAGATTTAACTGAGGATATTGTTGAAATCTCCAAACTGATTTCCAGGATGGAAAATGGAGAGAACAATTTAAATGATCTCGATATGTTGAAGAATTTTCTTATAGAGTCTGATGAAAATTTTAATGTGTGTGAGAGTTTTAGTGATTTTATTGTAGCAACATTTCAAGAAACTTTAGGTTTATACAGGGAAGCTTCATTAAAAGCAATTAGGCAAATAGAGACATCTGATGATATTTCAAAATTATATGAAACTTTAAACAAACAGATAACTATAGAACATGGCTTATTAAAATCTATAAATGAAATAAATTCCCAGTATATTTCAAGTGTATTAGATAACTTCAGTGGAAGTGAAACACTAAAACATGTATCGTTTTAAAACTTAAATGAGGAGAGGTTTTATGAACATTCAATTTGATGTAAGTAAGATAAAAAAGACATTAGAGCAAGCAAATGATCTTGCCCAGAGTCAAAATTTTGAGGGGAGTGAATTTACCCCCGTGGCATTTTTGCCAAAAGGAACTCATGAGATCAAATTTTTCTTTGATCCCACATCCGAAATCATTAGGTATTTCGTTATGCATAAGGTAGGAAAGTTTAGAACTTTATGCCCAAGATTTGTAAAAGGTGAATTAGTACCTGATGAATGTTTACTCGATTTCTTAGGTAGTGACAAAGGACTTGGAAAGTGGAAAGAGTTAGGTGCCCGAAAGCAGTGTATGATTTATGGTAAATTAGTAGATACTAATAATCCTGGTGAATATTGGCAGAAGGGTAAAGTCTATGCTATCATTGGTTCACAAAGGTTGTGGAAAGCTATGACATCCCTATTAGGTATGGTGGATAAGAATAAGGAAGCTCAAGCTTATATTCTCAATATGTTGACCCCTAATCTTAATGGGCCAGTATGTAAAGTAGATGTTATTCCTGGTTCAGGTGGTGCTATAAATATTAGTAATTTACCTGGTAGCACTGATCCTGTTTTTACTGAGCCTCCTGAATGGTGGAAACCTTTAGGTGAAATTTATGTCTCAGGATCTTTTAATCCAGCAGATTATAAAAATACCGTAAAAGCTGGAATAGCTATGTTTAAGAAAGAGATAGTGGAAAAGGGATTTCATGAATCCAATCCTCTAATTGGTAGATTATTAGAAGAAGTTCTTGATGATGAGAAGAATCAGCCCCCAGAAGGTGGAGATCCTGGTTACAGAGGTAAAGCTGCAAATCAACCAGCACCACAACCAGCACCCATTAATTTGAGTGTATCTTCTTCACAGGCTGATGCTACACCAGCAAAACAAGAAGTTCCTGCTCCTGCACCAGTAGCATCAACTCCAACACCTGCACCAACACCTCAAGTTGCTAATCCAGCAGAACAACCCTCTGCTGAAATAACTTGTGAGAAGTTTGGTCAATTTGATCCAAATCAACCAGGATGTATGGTTTGTAAAAATAATGTTGAGTGTATGAAGGTAGTTATTGATAAGGGAGGTAAGAAGTAAGAATGGTATTAAATTTTGATGGATCATATCTTCTCCATCGATGTAGACATACCATGAAAGAACCTGATTGGAGTAGAATGGCTGAAATGTTCTTGGAGAGGTTCATTTCAGCCTGTTTCTCCTATAAGCCCTCAAAAATTTTTGTTTTATGGGATAAAGAGTCTTCCAGAAGAAGACTTGACTTATACCACGATTATAAAGGTAATAGAGAAGATGACCCAGAGTTTATTAAAGCTTATGATCAAGCTCGTGATATGCTCCATGTTAAGTTATCCTCTATAATGGTTAATTCAATTCTGATCCCTGGATATGAGGCAGATGATTTAGCACAATTGGTTATGTTAAAATACCCAGAAGGGGGTATACACATCTCAGATGACAAGGATTGGTTTTTAAATATAAGTAAAACTTGGAAAGTTTATAGGGCTTTAGCACGAGAAGAGTGGGATTATATTAGGTTATCTGAAGAATTTGATACTGATATGATTTATGAGAAATATTTATATTTTAAAGCATTAATGGGGGACAAGAACGATAATGTTCCTGGAATTGATGGAATAGGCCCTGTTTATGCTAAAAAATATGCTGAAGTATTACTCAATAAAGAAGAACTTGATGATAGTGTTAAAGGTCAATTGGTTAGAAATGGTTATGAAATCCTCCAAAGAAATTTAAGGATCTTTGATGTAAGATGGATTTTATATGATGAAGAGGTTAAAGAAGAGTTTAATAAACAACTTATAACAACAGCTAAAAATGTAGAGTTATTTGACTGGATAAGGTTCTGTAGGACTTTTGAGTCTGAGAATTTATTAGATGCTTGGATAAAGTGGACTGTTGTTATGAAAGGTTTGGTGTAGTTGTGAGTTATTGTGTAACTGAATATATAGATAAAGAAACTGTTGGAGACCAGGAGTTTTGGGACGTTAGATTCGATACAATTGGAGAAGCTGAAATTGTAGCGGAGCATATATATAAAAACAGTCTTTATCATGGAGAACGTGACTATTATGTAATGGTAGAAGAATATGATGAAATCTCAGATGAATTTTTTGAGATAGCTATTTTTACCTGTGATGGTTGGTATTATGATGAAGACATGGTAAACTTTTTTATGGAGTTTTAAAATGGATTTGGATAAAATAAGTGCGTCACAATTGATAGAAAATGACTATATGACATATGGGAGTTATGTCAATACTACCAGGGCTATTACTGGTTTAGATGGTCTTAAAACAGTACAGAGACGAATGTTATTGGCTTTAAGGGACGTTGCGTCAAATGGCTGGTCTTCCTCTGCTGCTGTAGTTGGACGGTGTATTGTTTATCATCCACACTCAGAACAGTATGATACTTTAGTAAAATTGGTCAATAATGGTTTTGCAGTTGGTAAAGGTGGGTTTGGGGGAAGGGGATTAGAGGATATAGATCCCTCACCCATGAGATATACTAAAGTAAAAGCCCATAAGAAGTTTAATGAGACAATCTTTAAATTGGAACCATATGTGCCCCATTTTATAGATCATGATTTGGAAGAGCCTGTTTATCTCCCAGTCCCAGTCCCTTTGGGGCTAACAACAGGATCATCAGGGATTGGTGTTGGTTTGAGAAATGAGATCCCCATTTTTGATATCAAGTCCCTTTTGAATGCTAAAAAGAAAGATGACCCAACATTGCTTAGGGGGCCTGAAGGAACCCTTATAATAGCTGGTGATTTTGAAAGATTGTGGGAACAAGGAATTGGTTGGCTACAATATGGACTGAAATGTTATAAGCAGTGGTCTTCGATTGATGGAAAAGATGTTTCAGTAATTGAGGGATCATTACAAGCTTTTGTTCCTAAAGTATTGAAACAGTTTGGTAAGTTTGTTGAGGATGGGGCTGTTTATTATAGAGACGAGACAAGTTCTCAATTCAAAGTCGTTATAAGTAGAGTTAAGGGGATTAGAAGATTTACCGATGAGGATATTCATAAAAGATGTCAAAAGATTGCTAAGAAAACCTTTTATTATAAAATGTATGTTTCTCAGGATGGTGCTGCTAAACGTATAGGTTTACGAAGTTGGTTAGATCAGATGTGGAGTGCTTTTGAGACTGCTGTTGATAATTATAAAAATGATAAGACTGAGCAAATAGATCACAAGATCTATATTTATAATCTTATTCCAAAAGTAGTGCCCTACTTACAAAAATCTACAGACACAGAGACTATAGCTAAAAATCTCAAAGTAGATAAAAAAGATGTTGCTGAAGTAGAATCAAAATCCCTTAGGTTACAAAGAAATGTAGATTTGGAAGAAATAATTGATGACTTAAAAATTGAGAAGGATAGAGTTAGTAAAATAAATGCTGATTCTATGTGTAAGACCTTCTTAGAAGCTTTGAAGAGTAAGGATTCATAATGGATACATTAAAATGTGAAATAACTGGAAATGTTTGTGGGACTGATACCTGGATTGATGGGCATCCATGCAAGTGTAAAAACTGTCAAGCCTGGTTACAAATGACAAAACATAAGATTGATATTCTCGATAATTCCATTGATCATATTAGAAAAAGACCTGGTATGTATATAAGTGATATTTCCGATGCTCAGACTATATTTAAAGAGCTTATCGATAATGCTGTAGATGAAGTTCTTAATAATTATGGAAATAGGATAAACCTTGAGACTATAAAGCTTCCAAGTAAAAACTATGGATATTTAGTCCAAGATAATTGTGGGGGAATACCCACATACCCAGTCTACAACTATAATAATCAGGTTGTTACTAAGTTACTTATAACCAAATCATTTTCAAGTGGAAAGTTTGATAATGAGAGATATAAATATAGTGCTGGTACTCATGGACTTGGTTTAACTATTGTAAATGCCCTATCCAGTAAACTTATTATATGTTCTCATGATAAGAATAATAAAAGAATATATCGTATTCAAACCAAGGAGGGTAAAGTTGTAGACGAGAGGTGGATTAATTATAAAGTAGATCCTAAAAGCAGTCCTGTCAATTTTACTCAATATAATCTTGGAAAAGGACTCGTGGGGGATGGTGGATCAATAGACACAGTAGAAAATATTTCTTTAACACTTCCCGAAGTCCCTTGGTGGTCTACCTCCGCATATTCAGAACCAGATGAGACTATATTTGAAACAACTAAGGCAAAGATAGTCTCTAAAAATTCATTGGAGTTAATATCCTCTTTGTTAGGCACTAATGTAAGTCTCAATGGGAATCAGGTATCAAAATTTGATCCAAAGTCAGACCTGGAAAAAGAGGTTCTTACAGACCAGTATTACTTTGTGGATGAAACTGTTGGATCTGTAAAAGTGATGATAGCTTTCTCTTGGAGTAAAGGAGATTATGATGAAGTTATAAGGGGGGCAGTAAATACTACTCCATGTCATTTAGGACTTCATGTAAAAGAGGCCAGGTATGCTTTAGGTAAAGCTATAGAGAAAGTAGATGAGAGTATTACGGCTAATGATTGTAGATATGGTCTCAGGATGTTTGTAAGTGCTTTTGTTTCACAACCTATTTTTATTGGGCAAACTAAATATAAGTTATCAGAAGCAAAAGATTGGGACAAAAAAGAAGTTAGTGAATGTCTTATAAAGGCTTTTGATAAAATCTTAGAAGAGAATGAAGAGTTTAAGAGTGCCCTAATTAAAAGACTACTGGCCTGTAAAGAACAGTTTTCTCAATTGAGTGATATACAATATGTCAACTCGATTATTAAAAAGGGAAATGATAAGAGGGTAAAATATGGTGTAGGATCTGAAGTATATGAGTGTACCTCCCCAAAAAGAGAAGAAACAGAACTCTTTATAGTAGAGGGGAAGGGTGCTGCTGGGAACCTTAACAAGAAAAGGAACAGAAAGATTCAGGCAATATTACCCCTCAGAGGAAAGTTGTTAAATGTTCTAAAGTTAGAGGGGGATGTTAGAACAATCTTTGCTAATAATGAGATTGTGGCAATGGTAAAGACTATTGGTATTGGAGTAGCTCCTGATGAAGATCTTAGTCAGTGTAGGTATGGTAAAATTTTCATTTGTACTGATGCAGATAGTGATGGAGCACAGATAGAAGCATTAGTATTGGGGGCTTTTACTTATTTAACTCCTATTTTATTTTCTGTGGGTAAGATCTATATTGTAGAAACTCCTTTGTATAAACAGGGTGGAAAGTTTATATGGGACGAAAAGGATCTCATAAAAGGTAAGAAGTGTGATAGATATAAAGGTCTCGGTTCTATGGATGCAGATGAATTATATGAAGCTGTGTTAGATCCAAAGACAAGACGGATCAAACAAGTTACTCTGGATGATAAGGCGTATGTCATAGATATTATGAGTAAGTCACGAGAAAAGAGAGATATAATGATAAAGAATAAAATTATAGTGGAGGATTTATAATGTTAATACAAAAAGACTCAGAACAAAAGGGGCCTAAAAAAGAAATGAGTGTATTAAAAGAGATGGATACATTCTTTGAATTACATAGTAATCTTCAAAATACTGCAAATGATGTTTTAATTACTGATAAAGATGTTAAAGAAGTAGCAAGTATATTGGAAACATATGAAGAAGAATTAGGAAAATCAACAGTATTTATGTCTTCAGATACAGTTAAGAAACTTAAAAGGATATTGGCTAATTATATTGCTTTGGGTAGCCCTTGTGAAATATATTTAGCTCTTGATGTAGGATTTCAATTTTTAAGAAATCTTAAAAAGTATGGCCCAATTGGTCAACGCATTATTGATGAGATAAATCTAAAATGAGCGATGATTGGGTAAAAGAGGCTAAAAGAATTCATGAAGAATTATTTAGTATTGCTGAATCAATCTTTGGAAAATGTAGAAACTTTACCAAAGAGGAACAGGCTAAAATTGAAGAACACAAGAGTAAGTGTTTTAAGAATAAGGCTAAAACAATAGAGAGGAAACGAATAATTCCTCTTAAGTTAGATGAGAAACATATGCTGGCCTTATGGTTTACGTGTCAGAATAATTAGAGAGGTTATAGAGAAATATGACGTTAGATGATTTTAAAGAATTAACTATCAGTTTTATAGAGGAAAACTGCTATAATTTAATGTTCGGAGAAAAAAATAAAGAGTATGCCAGGGGACAAGATAAACTCCATAATTTTAAGAAAGCTGGTAGACGAAGAGGAAAATCCCCAGAGGAAGCTCTTGCTGGAATGTTGGAAAAACATTTGACTTCTATTGATGATATGGTTCAAGATCTTGAAAAAGAATTTCAGAATGGTAATGATCCAGAGATTAATCTTGATAAATGGAAAGAGAAGTTAAGAGATGCTATCAATTATCACCTTCTTACCTGGGCTTTACTTAATGAAAGAGAATGGAATAGAGTAAAAAGAGATATGGGGGTAGATGATTGAGACAGCTTAATTTTGTAGACTTTACTCTTTGTATGATACTTAATGAAGATGATAGTCAAATATTGTTAGGTAAAAAAGAGAGAGGAGTCGGAAAAGGATATTGGAATGGTTTTGGAGGTCATATTGAGGATGGAGAAACCCTCACAGAAGCAGCTATAAGAGAGGTGTGGGAAGAAACTTCTTTAATAGTATGTGTTAATTATCTCGATTTTATAGGTGTAAACTATTTTGTATTTCCAGAAAGTGAATCTATATTTAGAGTTTATAATTTTAAATATAATCAAAAACAACCCCTTCTTGATTTTCTCCCTCATTGTGAAGATGGGGAATTCTTGGAATTTAAATGGTTTGGAGTAAATGATATTCCTTATGATAGAATGTGGCAGGATGATAAATACTGGTTTCCTTATATGCTAAAAAAAGAATCTTTTGAGGGGTTTTACTTCTTTGATAGTTCCAATAATATGCAGTCATATTATATCAGATCGGGTATAGTGTAAGAGATTTTAGTGAAAAAACTATTTAAAAAGTTAATAAACTGAAATTATCTTTTCGACTATACCCGAACAGGTATAGCTAAGGAGAGAAATATGGTTAGAAAAAGAACTGGTTTGATTAGATTCACGGAACCTCCAAAGGAACCTGAGAAGAAAAAAGAAGAAGAAAATAAAAAATCTGTAAAGGCTAAGAAATCTATCAAACCAAAAAGTAAAAAGACTTCTGTTAAGGAGAAAAAGAAGGAAGAAGAAGTTTATGAGGTGAAATTACCTATCAAGGAACCAATAGAACTACCTAAAATAGATTTTACTAATGTTCCCTGTGTAGAACCTAAAATGCCCACAGTAACTAAAAAGAATGGATTTTGTTTAGGTAATGGTAATTCCAGGATAGGATTAAATCTTAAAGAGCTTAAATATTTTGGTAAATTATATGCTTGTAATGCATATTACAGGGAACCCTTTAGTCCAGAACCAGACCTTTTAATCTCAGTAAATAAATCTATGATAGAAGAAGTAAAGGAAAATTACACTGGTAGATTCGCCTATTTGACCCATAGAGCTACCAGTTGTGAAAAACGAATAGTCATAGATGGAAAACATTATAAGGACTGTCCTGGGTGGGCCTCTGGGCCTATTAGTGCTATGCTGATGTGTGACTTAGAAGACCCTGACAGAGTTTTTCTTATAGGACATGATTTATATAGCAAAACTGGGAAAGTTAATAATATTTATGCTGGGACTAAAAATTATGTAGATCAAAACCATGTACCTATACCACATAAAAATTGGGTTCACCAGTTGAGTGAAGTTTTTGAATATAACCCAGAGGTGAAATTTTATAGAGTAGTAAAAGAACTTGATGAAGTAGAAGAATGGAATAATATTAGGAATATTAAAATTATCACATTTGAAGAAATGTGGAAATTATTAAGAGAGGAAATATAGTGGATACTTGGGGAAAGTCTTATAGAATAAATAAAGAAGATAGTGTGTTTATTTGTTATTTTAATCTGGATTATGCTTTATATAGTAATGAATTTATTCACTTGACATTTGGGGGGAATACTTTAGATATTTTTCCAGTGAATAATTTTATTCCTGGTTATATAGAATATGCTGAAAATAACATACATGCTATGTGTGCATATGTAGGAAAAGATCTTTTTGATATTATTATGGAAGATGTCAGAGTATGGATGAAACTCTGTGAAAACGAAGTAAGAGAACGTTTAGCTGGTGTATTGTAATGTGGATTGTCCAGGATAATTTAATAAGTGAAAGTCAGTACAAGCAATTTATAGAAGCATTACAAAATCTTGGAATTAAATATAAGCCTATTCAAATAATTCCTTTTTCTGATTTTTTACCTGAGGTTAAAGTAGATGATTCAATAGTTATTCCTTATGGATCTACTACTTTTATAAGATTAGCATATGAAGACGGTTGGAAAGGGGTATTTTTTGACCATACTACTTTTAAAAGTAGTGTGTGGATAAAAGAACGAAGGGATATGTTAAATCAAGATGCTAAGATTTTATCTATTAAGGATACTTGTGAATTTTTAAGGAAGGAAGACCCAGAAGAGATGTGGTTTGTTAGGCCAGATGATGATTTTAAATATTTCCCAGGATCGGTTGTAAGCAGTAGGGAATTTATAGATTGGGTAGATCCTAAAATGGATGAAAGATGTATAATACCTTTTGAGATAGATGTTGAAAAAATTATATCTATTGCTCCTGCTAAAAATATTCAATATGAGTGGAGATATTTTATAGTTGGTGGTAAAATTGTAGATGGAAGTGTTTATAGGATAGGTGGTCAACTTCATCAAGTTCATGAGGATGATAAAGAAGTAAATAAGAGAGCACAAGAATTAGCTGATATATGGCTACCTCATGAAAATGTAGTAATGGATTTAGCATTAGTAAATGATGAACTTAAAGTAACAGAATTCAATTGCCTAAATGCAAGTGGATATTATAAAAATGATATAGCAAAAATAATAAAGGCTGTTGATGATTATATGAGGAATAAATATGGAATGGAAAATAATTGAAGGTTATTCAAAATGTAATGAGGGGGATGTTTGTATCAATGAGGAAGCTACTTGTGAACATTGTGGAAAATTAGCACCTTTTACCCCAATTTTTTGTAATGGTTGTACATATTACTGTTATTGGTGTACAATCACTGAAGAAACTATACCTGATGAATTGTGGGAAGAGATTCAGACAATAAGTCTTGGAAAACAATTGGCATATTATAAAAATAAAGTTACAGAAACAGAGGAAAAACTGAAGTGTATGTTAATGAAACAGATGAAGAAATTGAAAGATTAAATGGTTTATGTGATGACCCAGATCCTAAAATTGCATTATTAGCTATGTATATTGTAAAGATAATTAATGCTTGTGATCGGGAAGAAGAATATAAATGTGAGATGGGAGAAAGAGGATAATTACTAATGGAAAGTAGACATTTTTACTATAGTAAACTCTATAGTTATTATTTAAATCTTTATAGAGATAACATTATTAAAGGGAAAGAAGATGAAATAGAAGCTCGTCTTAATGAAATGGAAAAAGCGGATACTTATCAATTAAGGGAATTATATATACAGATGCTTCATTCTAAAGAAAATGGTAGACCCTTTGATATGGAACGTGATGGTGTTTCATTAGATGAATTTTTAGAGGAAGATTATGATTATTAAAGAAGCAAATTATGTTGAGACTTTTACAATCGGGGATGCATGGAGAGATGTAATGTGGTTGTGTGTCCTAAAGGGGTATGACTTTGTTGTAAAAGGTGGATCTTACGTTGGTCAAATTAGAAAACAGTTGCCAAATGTTCATATTAAAATTAAGACACCCTGGGTTAGACCCCTGGCTCCATATACTCCCCCACCTTACCCTCCTCCAACAAGTGATAATAAGATAGAGAAATATTTCTTAGAATATATTATAAATGATGAGATACATGGAAAAGAAGATTACACGTATGGATCTTTTATTCGACCCCAATTATTAAAGGTAATTGATTTACTTATAGCATCAAAGGGTAATACAAATCAAGCTTGTATATCTGTAGGAAATAGGGGATCTATATTTTTAAAAGATCCTCCATGCCTTAGAACAATTACATTTAAAGTAGTTGAAGGTCAATTAAATATGTCAGTTTTCTTCAGATCATGGGATCTCTATGCTGGTCTCCCAGAAAATTTAGGTGGTCTTCAGATGTTAAAAGAATATATACTTTCACATATTGAAGATGATCTTGATGTGACAGATGGAGCTTTAATTGCTTATTCAGATGGATTACATATTTATGATCAATATTTTGACTTGGCAAATGCCTTAAATGTTGATAAAATAGAGGTAAGTCCAGGGGTTTTAAAAGATAAAGAGGAATTTAATAAAACATTATAGGAGAAATAAAATGGAACATGAGTTAGCTCTTGATTTAGGTATAGATTTAAATGAAGTTAGATTAATACAAGTATTTCGTAATGGTCTATTAATGGTTGAAAGTGCAGGATCAGAAGATGCAGATTATTTTATAGAAGGATCTATTATTTTCTTTAGAGGCTATATGAGTGCAGGGGAATATGTTACAATTATGCTATTCAATAAAGATGGAAGTATTAGGAAAAGAGTATATAAAACGGAAGAAAGAATTGTCCCTGTAAATTTTGAGGATATAAAATATTTATGAGACGGGTATTAAGAATAAAACACTTTTTAGGATCTACGATAGAGGATATAGATAATCAGGTAGGCAGATTTCTTAGTCATGAGAATATCTGTATAGGTAACTATAAGGAATATCAATTACACAGTAATGGATCTGTCTATCAGGCAGTCTTAGTCTATGCAGAAGTAGTTAATACCAATAGTAATTGGGTAGACCAAATAAGCAGTCAAATGTCAGAAAGGGTGATAAAAAAATGAACTATAAAATATTGGGTATAACATTGTTAATAATTTTGATGTCAGTTTTTATTCTTGGAACTGGATACTGTAATGCCCCAGTAATTACTCCTCCACCTGAACCATATGTAAAATTTGAGTTACAAGATTGTAAAAAGTTTATGGAGAAGGAGCTTGAAAAACGTAAAGGAATTGCAGATAGATATTATAACACTTTAAAAATTCCTAACTATGAGAGAGCCTTATCTTATCTCATGGGTATTACGGATGCAGAAAAAGAACAATTTATGAATGGATTTATTAAAAAACTATATGGTAATCCTGTTATAAATTATGCCTTAGCAAGACATTCTTTTTTGATTGTTGAAAATGGAGATCTGGTTTTATCTCTTGTATATAGTGTCCAGTATGGAGATATCTTGGTAACTCAAGAAACACTTACATTTGATCTTAGTAAAGAGATAGGTATTCATGGTATATATGTTAAGGCACGACCATTACACCAATATTGAAAGGATAGAGAATTATGAAGAAAAGCAACATTAGGTATAAAATTTTTGAGGATCATAGACAACCTATGGCACCTGTGGAAGAGGGAATTCTCAACCAATACAAACTTAGGTCAAGTAAGGGGAGTGGAACCAAAGGTAAGCCTGGGATTTGGAAATCTATAGTTGGAGATCTTACATATTATATTGTGTGTAATCATAGGTCTTTTAGACATGCTATGGATATTCACCAAGTACCTAAATTAGTCAAGAGGATCAATATATGATAGAAGATAGAGGAAAAACCATTGTTCATACTTGTCAAGAATATAAAGATTTACATGGAGATTATAGAATAAGATTTGGAAGATATCCATATTATGATTATGGCCCAGCGATAGATGGTGAATGTTATTATCTAAAAGAGGATGGAGTTTGGCTTATAGGTAATGGGGAATATTCCAGTATTATAAATTATTGTCCCTATTGTGGGGTTGATCTTTATGATCTATTACGTGAGGTAAATAATGATTAAAGAAATAACAAATGATTTAGAGATTATACCGGAATATGAATTAACAAAAGAGACTGTGAAGATTATGATATGTGATGATGTAAAACGTCCTGGGGTGGATAGTCTCATGAACTGGTTAGAAAATGAGAGTGATTATTTTGTATGTCCAGCTTCTTCCAGAGGTAGACATGGATCTCGATTCGGAGGATTAATGCTTCACGGTCTGTCAGTATTTAAAAATTTGTATGATCTTAACAGACGAAAAGAATTAGGTTTAAGAAGAAGCAGTATGGTTGTTATGGGATTATTCCATGACATCTGTAAAGCTAATTCTTATCAGTGGGAAGATAAATGGGTAAAAGTTGATGGAGAGTGGAAACTTCAGAAGAAAGTTGTATACAGTGGAGATTTTCCTTGTGGTCATGGGGAGAAATCAGTTATAATCCTTCAGAAGTTTATTCCACTTACAGATCCAGAGATTATGGCTATTAGATGGCATATGGGGTGGTTAGACCAAGGAGTTCATGGATATCCAGGACAACACAATTATAATGCTGCTAAAAAACAGTATATTGAAATTGGTGCTCTTATGATAGCTGATATTGAAGCTGCTGCTATAGATGAGTTTGATAACTGAAGATTTTTTTACTATATGCCGATATAATAAATAGGGGGTTAGAGTGAGGATTTTAATAAGTGGAGGTATTGGAATTGGAAAAAGTACCTTCTGTGATAGACTAAACAAAGAATTTGGCTACCCAATTCACAAGACGGGTAGACATGCAAATAATATTGAGCATTTTTCTTTTGGGCTTAGACAGTCTTTTATGGAACTGTTAAGCTTGGAAGCTATGTTTGATACCAAATATCATAATTGTGTTTTAGATAGATGGTTAATAGATTTTCTAATGTGGCAATATGAGGATGAATCTTTTAACGTGGGAGAGTTGCTTGATCGAATAGCTCTTGATGCTATAGATAAAGACTCTGATGTGTTTTTAGTTTCTCCTAATCCACCTTTGAATTTTTATTTGGATAATATTAACGATTTTAGAGGTGACTACATTAGGTGGTCTGCATTTAGTGATAAATATATTGCTTATCTCAGGGAGAAATATAATGGGGATACTCCTCATCATATCTTAGATACAGAGGTTTTAAGCTTTATAAAAGATTGGACTGATAATCTTATTGATTTTACTGTCAGTTGGTTAAAGATGAATGAACTTAACTATATCTATGTAGAGCTATCTGATGTTGGAGACTTAAATTGGAGACAAGTTTGGCAAGATGCCTATATGGATAGGTTAAGGAGTGTTATTAATGAAACGGGCAGAGTTGATTAAAAAGATTGGAGAAATTGTTGAGGATATAAGCTCTACCCTGGATGAAAAAAGGTCAAGACAGTATATTAGTCAAATAACAAATGATAAACTGGATTCTCAAGCTAAACATGAGTTAATAAGTAGACTTGCAGAGATTGATATCTCTTTAGAAGATGCTATGTATGAGCTTGAGGATGCTCTTGAAGATAGACCAGATAATGAAGAGTTGAATGAACTTCTTTCATTTTTGGATTATTATTATGATTGATAATATTTTATTTAGTATTTTTATAATAGTTGCTCCATGTATATTAGTTTATGTATTTATATGGACATTTAAACAGGCTAAGAAGGAATCTAAGAAGTAAATGGCAGCAGCGAATGAAAATGTCGATAGAACATATGAAATTATAGATATTTCTACTTTGAATCAAGTAGGAAAGACAAATACACATTTGATATATTTATGTCCTGAGTGTAAGAAAAAACTTGGTAAACCTGATTTAAAAGGTAAATTATATTACAGTATAGATAAAGATGTTGGTCTTTGCTTTAGATGTAATACTGTTTTTTATCCAGAGGAAGATGAGAACGATCCTAATTATGAAATGAAGGATCTTAGAGATAATATTGAAAAATATTCTAAAAGAAATGGTTACATAGATGGTAATTTTTCAGAAGTTGCTATGAGATTTTCTCCTTTGGAGACTGATCTATTAGTATACCTAAAGGGGAGAAACCCACTGCTGATAAATATTGTGGATATTCTTGGTTTAGGTGGATGGTATGGAAAGGATAGAGGTGTTGTTACTCCTTTCATTTATGATGGTAAAGTTATAAAGTTCCAGGTAAGATATACTACCAGAGAAAAGGGAAATGATGAATATTACACAATGCCTGGGCCTAAAGTTTTATATTCTCCTTTTCATACCAGTACACGACTTTTTGAAGAACGAACTATTACTATATGTGAAGGTACATATGATGCAATAGCTCTGGCTATAATGGGGTATCCAAATCCATTGGCTATATTGGGTAAAGCTATTACACCAGTACAGATTTATCAGATAAAGAAGTTGGTGCCTTATAATTGTTTTATTGCAATGGATCAAAAGAAACTTGGGTGGGCCATACATAAACAATTGAAGTATGAGTTACAAAGTGTATCAGATTATATAGTTTTTGATTTTGATGGGCCTGATCCAGAGGAATATTTAAGAGATAAATTCTTCTTTGATGAAAATTTTAGGAATAGCTGTATTGAAAATGTTCAGAAATGGAGACAGGGTAAATTAAGAGAGGCTTAAGATGGATAAGCAGATTACTGATTTTAAAGGGTATATTATAGGTCACGATTTATTAGGTGTAAAGTGGGATAAGGTATATCTTGACCAAATGTCAGCTAATATTGCTCTTAGGGAACATTATACCAAAGAGGATATAGTAGCTAAAAAGGCCAGGATTATTCCTCTCGATGTGCTTACATATATTGATTTAAAGGTGGCTATAAAGATAAAAGAGACTTGTCCCCTTTGCGGAGGACTTGGAAAAATAAAAGAGGAACCTGAAGAGGGTAAAAAAACTAAGATGAAAGACTGTCCACAATGTAAGGGGGAAAAGGAACTCTGGGTAGATCGAAGGGCTATTGTTATTTATTAATTATACCATTAAAGGGATCATAAATGGATACTAAACATATCTGGGTAAAATTAGAGGATGTTATTAAATTTTTGACAGAAGAGTCTGGTGATCTTAAAATAGAACACGGGTTAGAAAAAGTAGATTTTATAAAACCAGGTCATGGTAATTGTTGTACTTGTCAAACATGTGGACAATATCATGATGACTGTGTATGTTGGCATAATGATGTAATTGACATAATTAATGGTTGGGAAAAGAAGAGGATGAGATGACAGATATATTTATCAGAATGGTCTTAGGGCATTTAGTAGGTGATTATCTTCTTCAATCTGAAAGTATGGGAATAAAGAAGGGGTATCTTCACATTTACTGTCTTATCCACTGTCTAATTTATACTCTTACAGTATGCTTATTTATGTGGAATTTTCATCCTCTTATTATGGTGTTAGTTTTCTTAAGTCATTATCCTATAGATAAGTGGTCTTTAGGTTTACTTTGGTTGAGATTAATTAATGGTAGAGATTATTGGAAAGAATTTAATAATAAAAAAGATGAATATAGAGATCTTAAGTTACCATTTTCATGTTTTGTCTATGTGGCAGCAGATAACACTATACATATAGTGTTGTTATGGTTAATATCTTTATTAGTGTGAGGATAATATGTTATTAAAAGTAGCAATAACTGGTCAACCAGGATCGGGGAAAAGTTTAGTTACTAAGCTATTTAATCGAAAAGAAGATGTTTTTACTTTATCAGCAGATAGACTTGCACATACTGTTATGTCTGTTAATTCTAATATAATAAAAGACATGTTTGGTATTCCTCAGAAAGTATCATATAAGATGTTAGTACATATTCTTAGAAAAGAAGTATTTGTAAATGATGATATGCTTAAGAAACTGGAAGAATATATCCACCCCAGAGTATTTTCACTTATGGAAAGCCAATTTGAAATATATGAAAATACTTTAACACATGGAGATCATCTTATTGTGGTAGAAGTTCCATTACTGTATGAATGTGGGTGGGAAAAATACTTTGATAAAGTAGTTTTAGTAAAAACTGCTGATTATGAACAAATTGCACGTTTAGAAATACTCAGAGAGTGGGAAAAAACTGAGATTAATAACAGAATTAAAAGATTTATACCTGACAATAATAAAATTGATATGGTAGATTATATTATAGATACAACTTGTTTATTGTGTGATTTGGAACTTCAGGTAGATGACTTATATGTTAATCTATCACTTGATTTGGAGGAAAAGAGTGAAAGCAATAATCCCAGGTAGTTTCGATCCAATAACTTTAGGACATTTAGATCTCATAAGACGTGTTAAAAAAATGGGAATTTTTGAAGAGATTATTATACTCGTAAGTAATAATCCTTCAAAAAGATATATGTTTTCTATTAATGATAGAGTTGATATGATATATACTAATCTTGGTTTTTATCAATATCTTAGAGAGATAACAGTAGACATTAATAATGATTTAACTGCTAATTATGCTTTTTTAACTGATGCAGTAATTATACGTGGTGTTAGATCTACTACAGATTGTGAGTATGAACTCAATATGGCCCTATGTAATAAAAGAATTGTAGAGGACATAGAAACAATTATAATTCCTACGTCACAAGAATATTTACATATAAGTTCTTCTGCTGTACGAGAAATTTTAAAATGTGGTAAAGATAAAGAATTGATTGGGTCAATTTTGGTAAATTTTGTACACTGTGAAATAATACCAATATTATTAAAGGGGATTTCATGAAATTAGAACACTATTTTCCATATGATACACCAAGACCACACCAAATGGAAACTGTTCATAAGATATTAGATGCTTATTCGGTTCATAATTTTTCTGGATATGTTTTGGAAGCTCCAACAGGATCAGGAAAGAGTGGAACAGCTTATACAGCAGCAAAAGCAATACTTGAACATATTCCAAGGGATGTAGTTCTCAGATCTGGGTGGAAAGGCCCTCAAATTATAGTTTGTACTAAGGATAGGAGTCTTCAGACTCAATATGATAGCTCTTTTATAGATGCTACAAAATTATGGTCTGCTAAAAATTATCCATGTCCTTATTCCCCAGATGATAAAGAGTTTTATTTTGGATCTCCTTTATGTTTGAAGGGGGCCTGTAGGAAAAAAGGTCAATGTGGGTACTTAGCACAAAAGAATAAGTTTATGGCATCTGAGGTAGGTGTTTTAAATTATCACTATTTTCTACATTCAAGAAAAATTTGTCCTCAAATATTGATATTAGATGAAGCACATAACATAGAGAGTATCCTGTGTGGTTTTATGACCATCTTGATATCAGCTAAAACTGCCAGGTATGTTAGTGATATCATTGAATCATATGGTATAGAAGATATAGATAAAATAGAAGATCTGGCTAAAGCAATTCTGGATCTTGATGATATAATGGTAGATTCTGCTAAGATGAAAATGGAAAAATATTTTAGTGCATTAGGGAGAATCCACGCTATTATAGAAGCAAAAATTGAAAAACTACAGAGAGAAAATATTTCATTTTATGATTTACAACCTTATAAGAAACTGGGAAAAGTTCACAGTATCTTGGATAACCTGTTGAACAGATATTCTCATTTTAAGAACAGTAAAGTTGAGTGGGTTATAAGTAATCATAATGAAACCTCACTGGAAATAAAGCCCCTGGAAGTATATGAAGTAGTAAGTGAATTATCTTCAATGTTTAACATATTTATGAGTGCTACAATCTGTGGGTTTGATGAATTTTGTGGAACTATAAATATAAACCCATTTAAGTATGATTATTATTCTGTACCTACTATTATCCCATCTGATAATAGAAAAGTATTTGTTACCACAAATACTGGTTGTTTAAATATGAATAATAAGGGTGAACTACTACCAATATTTACAGGGATAATGGATAATTTTATTGATCAGTTAGAAGCTAATGGGCCAGTCCGTGGGATTATTCACTCTGTAAGTTATACTAATGCTAAGGTCATATATGATGTATCAAGGCATAGGGGTAGAATGATAATTCCAGAAACATCTCAACTGATGAATATAAATAATCTGTTGAGAAAGAGAGAAAATACTATTATAGTTTCCCCAGCTATTTTGGAAGGGGTAGACTTAAAAGATGATCTATCAAGGTTCCAGATATTTCCTAAAGTACCATATGGGAATTTGGGGGATACTTGGATCAAGAGGAAGATGCAGAAGAATTATAGTTGGTATCAAAGGGAGGCTGCATTAAAGATAGTCCAAGGGTCAGGAAGGTCTATTAGGTCTCCTGAGGATTGGGGGGTTACTTTGATCTTGGATAATAATTTTTTAAAGCTATTGAAGAAGAGGAACTTATTTCCAAAGTCATTTTTGGATTCAATAGAGTATATTTAAGTTAGGAGAGTAGAGTGAACGAATTATTACAGTTTATGAAGGAAATAACAGAAAACAATCCAGAATTTTTTGAGATTATTGCAAGATTTTTCAAGAAATATATGGTAACAATGGAAACTGAAGGTTTTTCACGAGAAGAAGCTATGGAGTGCTTGAAACTCTTGTTAGGGGTAAATGAGTAGTGATTAAATTTACTAAACCTGGAAGAATGAAACGTATATACTATTTCTTGAGGAGACAAGTAGAGTGGGTAAGATTATTTTTTAAAGTAACAATCCCTAACTCTATTCAAAGAGTACGTAAAGGGTATGGTTTTGCTGATACATGGAGTTTTGATTATTATTTAGCTAACGTAATATCCTCAGGGATAAAAACTCTTAAGGACAGAAATTTTGGTGTACCTTCATGTATCATTGAGGCAGAGGATTGGACTTCCCCCACTGATGAAGAACATAATAAAGCTGTTGAGAAGTGGCATAAAATATTGGACAAAATTATTTGGACTTTTGAAACTTCTCTTAAAATAATGGAGATGGATTATAGATATACACCCTCTGAAGAATGGACTGAAGAATATTATAAACGTGAGATAGACTTGATAGAAAAAGTATATAGAGACTTAGATTGTACTGCTCATGTTATGACATTAGAAGAATGCAGACAATATGAAGAGGGTTGGGAACTTTTTCAAAAGTATTTTTTTAACCTATGGGATTAAGAAGGTAGAAATATGAAATTTATGGTACTTAGTGAAGAGTTGGCAGAGAAGCTTACTCCACATATTCAATATCCACATATAATTATCTCTATAGTGAGTCCTATTGCTACAGAAGCTAATTTAACTCCATCAGATGACTGTAAAGGAATCCTTAGACTTAAATTTCATGATCTGAATGAAGCCAATTTGGAATTTTTTGAGGAGATGTATAGTAAATTCTTAGACTCCCATCCAGATGCTCCTGAGGAGGTAAAAAAGTCTTATAAGGAATCTGAGGTAGATTATTACAAGCCTATGACAGATGAGCAAGCCAAACAGATTATCGATTTTGTAGAGGCACATAGAAAGGAAATAGAAGTAATTGTGGTGCATTGTGAAGCAGGAATAAGCCGAAGTGCTGGTGTTGCTGCTGCTCTATCAAAAATTATAGAGGGAAAAGATGACTTTTTCTTTAAAAAATATATACCAAACACATTGGTATATAGTAAGATATTAAAAGCTTATTATGGAGGATACGAAAATGCGTGATACTGTAGAAAAGGTTGATGCTGGTAAAACATCAAAATATGAGGAATTAAAAGAAAAATTGTTTCTTCAACTTCAAAATGTAGAAACATCTTTGCAGGATTTAAAACATGTTATTGATCCTGTATTAAATCCACCTTCTGACATTGTAAAACAGGTGAAAGAGCAGGATGAAGAGTTACCAGATGTTGCAGGAGTTTTAAGTGCTGCTATATATAGATTAATGGAAATACAAGATACTATATCTTATATGACACACAATAACATATTCTATTTATAAGATTGGTTAGAGGATATTTATAATTTACTTAACTTATAACTTTTCCAAACTATAAGGAGGAGAACTTATGCCACAAGAATTAAGAGATCAGAGGGATCTGGTTCTCGATCAGTCCCAATATGCATTAGTATTAACAGAGACTAAAGGTAATGTTATACCATATGTTGGGCCTACCAAAACAAATCTTGACACTACGGACAAGCCTGTCTATTTTGACAGTAAAAAAAGACAATTTGTCCGTTGTAGTCTTGAAGAATCCATTCAAAATTTTCCACGGGCTGAAGAGGGATGTTATATGGTTCTTGAGAACCCTTCAAAAGAAGGTTCACATCCACCACAAGGAGCAGGAACCGTACCTGCACTCTTAGAGGGACGTAAAATTAATATCCCTGGCCCAGTAACATTTCCACTATATCCTGGTCAGGTAGCAACAATTATTCAGGGACACCACCTTCGTTCAAATCAATATCTCATTGTTCGGGTTTATAATGAAGATGAAGCGAATAAGAATTGGAGTAAGACCATTATTAAACCTGCTCAGGATTCAGAAGAAAAAGCCCAAAAGGTTAAGATGGCAAACCTTACAATGGGTAAACTTCTAATTATCAAAGGTACAGAGGCATCTTTCTATATTCCACCAACTGGTATCGAAGTAGTTCCTGATGAAAATGGGAAGTATGTACGTGATGCTATGACACTTGAGAGATTAGAGTATTCTATTCTTCTTGATGAAGATGGTAATAAGGAATACAAGATTGGCCCAGATGTTGTTTTTCCATCCCCCACCCAGAAGTTTGTTGAGAAAGAAGGAAAAACAAAGTTCAGAGCTATTGAGCTTAATGAAATTTCTGGTATTCACATTAAAGTCATTGCTGACTATAAAGATGGAAATAAGAATTATAAAGCTGGTGATGAACTTTTCATTACTGGTAAAGATCAGTCTCTTTATTTTCCACGTCCTGAACATGCCATTATTCGTTATGGTGGTAAGGAAATTCACTTTGCTACAGCTATTCCTGAAGGTGAAGCACGTTACATCCTGGATCGTTTAACTGGTAAGATCAGTAAAGTAATGGGGCCTAAAATGTGTCTTCCTGACCCACGTAAAGAAGTTTTAGTAAAGAGAATCTTGGATCAAAAGACTGTTGAATTGTGGTATCCTGGAAATACAGAAGCATTGGAAGTAAATGAGAAGTTGGCTGAAATAGTAAAGAATGCTTCTGGTGGTAAGAAAAGGACTACCAGTTATGTTGCGACTGCATCTAAAGGTTTATCTGCCAGGTCTCTTAATGCTACCTTAGGATATGGGAGTGATTATGATGAAGATGATATGTTTGCTGGTGATGAAATTGAAAGACGGACTGCATATACACAACCCAGGACTGTGACCCTTGATACCAAATATGAAGGTGTTCCACGACTGAATATTTGGACTGGATATGCTGTAATGTTGGTCAATCAGCAGGGAAAACGTAAGGTTATCCAAGGCCCAGCAACAATTCTTCCAGAGTATGATGAATATTTGGAAGCTATGTCTTTATCTACAGGTAAACCTAAGAATACTGATAAACTTCTTGATACTGTTTATCTAAGGGTAAAGCACAATAAAGTTTCTGATCTTATTGAGGATATTGAAACTAAAGATTCATGTAGGGTAGATATTAAGGTTTCCTACAGGGTTAATTTTACTGCTGGTGATGAAAGGAAATGGTTTGATGTTGAGAATTATGTTAAGTTCCTGTGTGACCACATGAGATCACGAATAAAGAATGCAGCAAAGAAACTCACCATTGAAGAACTTTATTCCAATGGTTATGATTTTGTTAGGGATACCATTCTTGGAGTTAAAACTGAAGATAAGAGACCTGGTTTCTTGTTTGAGGAAAATGGTATGCAGATCTATGATGTTGAGATCTTGTCCATAGAACTTCAAGATAGTGATATTGAAGATCTTCTTATTGAAAATCAAAAGAAGGTCGTAAAGCAGAATTTGAAACTTGCTGAAAGGCGAAGAGAGAAACAAATTATTATTGAGGAAGAAGAACTTGAACGTGAGATCGATTCTGCAAAGGCTGAAACTGAGAAGAGGAAAGCCAAACTCCAAGTAGAAAAAGTCATTGACAATTTTGAAATTACTATGACGAGTATTGAGAAGGAGAAAGAAGCTAAGTTGAGTCAAAAGGATCTTGATGTTAAAATCAAGGATATCAATTTGGGGATAGAGAGAAAGCAGTATGACTTGGATCTTCAGAGAAATAAAGATCAACAGGATCTTCAACTTGCAAAATTGAAAGAGGAAGTTAAAGCTCATGTAGAAAAAGCTGGTGCTATTACTCCTGACTTTATTGCTGCTCTTGAAGCATTCGGTGATAAAGCTGCTCTCCAAGCTGCATGTGAAGCAATGGCCCCACTTTCCATTCTTGGTGGAAAGAACGTGGCTGAAGTTATCCAGAACATGATAGGTAATACTCCTTTGGGAGATGCCTTGAGTAAAGTTCTCGGTAAGAAAAGCAGCTAACATTGATTTTTAGGATATAAGGGTCTGGGTAATTCCAGACCCTTTGTCTTCTTATGAAGTTTTTTTGGGAAAATACCGATAAGTAATTAAGGAGGGGATTATGTCATTGAAGGTCATAGATGTTCTGAAAAGTAAAGGAGAAGCTTATCTTGAAGAAGCTCTCAATATAAATATAAGACGTTATGAAGATAGACTCATTCTCAATTATGATATGATTGCTTCTCCAACACACCATCCAATATCTCAGGAATGCAGGGGATTAATCCTTAGCCCTGGGCCTGAATATAAAATCTTGTGCAGATCCTTCAAACGATTTTTAAACTATCCTGAAGACCCCAATAGAGATAAATTCAATATCAATAAAGCTTCATGTTATGAAAAAATTGATGGGAGTCTTATAAATATCTATTATGATGGGATAAGATGGCATCCTGCTACAAGGAGTATGGCCTATGCTGAAGGACAATTGTGTTATAATGCCTTAAAGAATTTTAATATGTTAGTAAGTGAAGTGTTAGGTGGAAAAGTTCATGAGGTAGTAAATCCATTATTCGATAAAAATAATACATATATCTTTGAAGTAGTTTCCCCAGAGTCCAGAGTTCATGCTATTTATCCCAACAAGGATCTATACTTACTGACCATTAAAAATAAGTTTACTGGGGAAGAATATTTAAATGATGTTCCTTTACTGGCAAAAGAACTGGGAGTAAAAGTCCCAAGAATCTATAAATTTGAATCATTGGATCACATAGTTTCAGTAGTGAAAGAATTACCTATGCTGGAAGAGGGATATGTTTGTTTAATTGACAGAGAGGGCACTGATCCTTGGAGAATCAAAATAAAGAATCCAAAATTTTTAGCATCAGCAGGGATTAGACAAAGTACAATGGCAAGTCCTAACAATATAATATACCTGGTGATGAATGCAAAATGGGATGATTATTTGGGGATCTTTCCAGAGGATCGGGAACGATTTATGCCCTATATAAAAGCTTATCATAAATTGATAAAGGAAATCAAACACAACTGGCACATGTATTCTGAAATAAAGAATCCAAAAGAATTTGCCAGTAAGGTAAAAAGTCTTAGGTGTAATGGTATATTATTTGCCATGTACAATAAGAAAGTGACTATTAATGAAGCAATAGCTGATCTTAGGGAACCTGCTAAGATAAGACTATTGAATAAGTATGTGGAGAGATTAGATGACAGAATTGAAATTTGATAAGACTAAAAAGACTCTATATGAAGGTCTTGGAGTATCTGAAGAACGTTATATAGAGCTTAGTGAGTGGTTATATAATGAAATGAAAAAACAAGCTAATGAGCCTGTAATGGATTTTTTGGTTATTATAGAACAGGCATATAATGAATTAGCTTTAAATGAAGTATTGGCTTTAATGCTGTTGGTTGGAACAATCTCTTTTATTAGCAATGTGGCTAATTTGCCAATTGTTGATGGTATGGATCTTCCACCAGCAGGTAATTGTTAGGGAGGAAATATGGTAATAGATGGTGATTGTGGACAACCTACAATAACAGACGTAAGAACAAAATGTGATACATGTTATTGTGATAAAAAGAAATATACCATTAGGGTATATATTGATAATGGTGTAATATTTGAATATGATGTGGAATCTCCTGAAAAGGTCAGAGAACACGCTGATGCAATTGTAAAAGAAGGATACCGTCATAATGATGGTAAGACCATCTTTGAACATTATGGGCCTCACAGGATTAAAAAGGTACAATGTAAAGCCTTAATTCCAACAATATATCCAGATAGAATGACAGGTACATGAAAAATTTAGATTACTACATGAGTCTTGAGTATAAAGTAGAAATCATTACAATCCCTGAAGAAGTAGGGGGTGGAGTAGTAGCAAGAATCCCTAAATTAGGTAAGTATGCTTTTTTAGGGGACGGAGAGACAATTGAAGAAGCTATGGATAATCTTAATAATATAAAAAGGGAGTTATTTACTTCATACCTAAAACTTGGAATAGAAATTCCTGAACCATAAGACTGAAGTTTTTTTATCAACTTGCCGATATAATAATTAAGGAGGTAGAAAACATGATAAAAAAATTACTATTAGTCATTACCAAAAATGATTTAGATAGTAATAGAAAATGTTATTCATGTAAGAAACCCATTCCACTTGAGGGGGAGTATGGACGATTCTATGATGGATTCGATGAACGTTGTGTATTCAAATCTCATTGTATGGAATGTACTAAAGCTAAGAAGAAAGAGTTAGATACAGACGAAAACATCATCCTGGGTATAACTGTAAAAGGTAAATTACCCAAGAGTACAATACTCCGTAAACTCAATTCATAAGGAGATATACAATGACCAGAGTGGAAAAAAGCATAGTCCTTTTTGTAGTAACTTGGATGTTTTTACTTCTTATTTTTGCAGCAGTAGGTAATGCCGAAATTATTAATCATTTAATAGCAGGAAATATCCGTCATACCGAAGGTCTTGTCCTTCAAGTCTACAAAGATCCCAGTAATTCCAATATGAGTATAGGTTATGGGTATAACCTTTCAAATGGTATCACTGTAGATGTTGCTGAATACTTGTTACAACTCAAACTTGAAGAATGTACTGGGGAATTAAGATCAATATTCGGAAATGCATATGATGAATTTACTTTAGCCAGACAAATTGCCCTGGTTGACATGATCTATGCAATGGGTAGACGAACCTTTCTATCCTTTGATGATATGGTTAAGTGTATCAAAAGAGGTGATTGGCCTGGGGCCAGTCATAATGTTCTCTATAATGATAAGGCAGGAAAAGTGAGAACTATTTGGGCTAAAAAATATACTTCACGGGCCAAAAAGGTTGCCATGCTCTTAGAAACTGGGGAAGTACCTGACAATATGAATTACAACACCCCTGAGGATGTGAGAGTCATCGAATTACCTGAGAGCCGAATTGTAACAATAGAATTCAGAAGATAATGAAACTTGTAATAAAAGTTTGTTGGTTATTTTGACCTTAACTATTGGGTTTGTACTAAACTGCCCTGAACCATGTGGAGGATTTCTTTATGAAATGTATCAAAAAAAGTGATGGAACTATTAAAAGAGTAAGTGATGAAGTTGCTTATAAGTTGATTAATGATGGGGAGGGGTACACCTACTGTCCGAAGGAGGAATGGAAAGCCCAACGCAAGGAAGCAGAGAAAAAAGAGGAGAAGAAATTTCAGAAAAAAGAGAGTGAAATTTCTGAAAAATCTGAACCCAAAAAGCCCTTTAAAAAAGGTAAAAAAATAAGAAGAAACAAAAAACAATCTGGGAGGGTTAAAAATGATACATCTAAATAAAGAGCAGTCTGATGCATTAGACGTTTTAGGATTGTCTTACCCTTTTAGTCTCAAGGTTCTAAAAAAGAGATTCAGGAAGTTAGCGGTCGAATATCATCCTGATAAGCCTGAGAATAGAACCGAAAATAAAAAAGATAAGTTCAAAGATATTTCAGCAGCTTATTCAACTCTTGAAGAGATAGCTTCTGAGAGTGATTTGACCGAAGAAGATGAGATCGACCGTCTTATTAGACAAGCTCAAAGATCTAATCCTGAAGATCGGGGGAAGATATTTGACCCATGCCCTCACTGTAATGGAACTGGTAAAGAATTTGTAAAAAGATATATTGAAAAAACCTGTCCCAATTGTCATGGGGAAGGAAAAGTAAAACTTAAATGTAAGTATTGTGACAATGGAACTTTTACTACCAAGAGTGGTAGAAAGGTTAAATGTAAAGCTTGTAATGGTACTGGGATATGGAAAGAGGTTTATTGTAATGTGTGTAATCCCCATTCCTTTAGAAGGATGTCATGGTTAGATCAAATGTATTTTCATCTACTCTTTGGATCTATCAGGGAAGAAATTGAAGTCCCCCAGGTTTGCTCTTGGTGTGGGGGAAAGGGAAAGAAAGAAAAGGTTATGTTTAATCCTCTTATTCCTAAGGATGCTATTTTAGCTCTTACAGGAGGTAATAAGTGAAATATATAGTCTATGAAGACGAACATTATCTGGAACAAATGATTATTTTTTCTAATATGATAGAACATGGGCAGATTAAAATTAATATGAGAATTCCTGATGATAAAGTAGTATCGGCTGGTGAAGTTTATATTGATTCTGATACTTGTCATTGTTATGGTAATTCACTTAGTTTAACTAATCTTTTGAATAGACCTATTAGGAGTAGGGAAGAGGATACGGAACTATTCAGGAGATTAGCTGAGAGATTTTAACATGAATGAAACTATAGAGTTTATTCCAAATACCGAGTCTTTGAGACAGAAAGAGGATATCTTGAAAAAAGGATATACCCATGTATGTCTACAATGTAGGAGTGTTTATAAGGCAATTCCCACAAGATTCTATGAGGAAATCTCATGCGAAGGGGCTTTTATTCCTGAATGTCCTGCATGTGGATGTGATTTGTTTTGCCCTATAGAGGATATTAGATGTATAGATATTATGGTAAAACCAGTTGATGGAAAGATTATTTTAAAACAACACAATTTCAAGTATTGTAAATGTGATAAAGGAAAAATCTGGACAGGGGATGCTGGGACAGAATGTTGGGCAAGTTTCAAATTATTAGGAAAATTAGAAGGTGGAATAGAAGTATATGAATGTTCTGTGAGTGGTTTAACATGTATTGTTTTACCGAGTACACAAGATGAATTGGATAATGCTGGGTTCTTAAGATACCCCTAACAAGGAGGATTATCATGGAAGTTATAAAAGTAACAGGAGAAAACAGTTTTAGTGTCAGTGTGTCTACAAAAGAAGCTGCTCATGTCAGGATTGCTTTAAAAGAGTATCCCAGTGATAATTACCCAAATTTGTTGGATAAGATTGTTCTACATGAGTCTGAGATCAATGATTTAACAGCAGGGGAACTTATTGCTATTCGTAATGCTCTAAGCTGTACAAACTATAAGGAAACCTTTGATAATTGGGTTATGTCTGTGGCAAAAACTGGTATTACCCATGAGAATTGGAACCCTTATAATGATGTCTCTCATTGGACTTCCGATGAGTTGAAGACTATACAAACTCGTACCTGGAATTCGGCAACTGAGAATCTAAAGTTACACAAAGCTCCTGAAGACTTTTATTATCCACCTGGACTCTGGAAGGAATAATATGAACTTATTTAGATCGTGGTTATTTTTTTTATTTATTGTTGCCTGGGTATTATTTGTATCCTGGTATACCTATAAGACTAATTCGACTTTTAAGTCTTTATATAAGTATGATGCAGAGTTGAGAAGGGTTTTAGATAAAGTTATGGAAGAAGATATGAATATTTCAAGACTCTCTGAAAGTTCTAAACTCAGGCTGGAAACCTGTGATGCAAAGTTACAACTTATAATATGTAAAATTGCAGAGGGTTATGAAGTTAATGTTGAGTATGGTTATCTATCTGATGATAAACAAAAAGAATTGTATGAGAAGGGTAGAACCAAACTTAAATATATAAAGGAGCACTCATGTTTACCAGCTAAGGCTGTAAGGTTTTCCTCAGGTAGTTGTTATAACAATGAGTTTATCAGTCAGAAATTTGAAAATGTGGCTGAATTTTATAATATCGAAGTAGAAAGACTCGATGTAGGTCATTTTAAACTAAAGAGGTGACACTATGTTATACCTGTTTAAAATTTGGTTTGTTGCTAATATAGTTATCTTTATAGTTCTATCTATTACAGCTATAAGTGAAAAGTTAGAAACTCGTGGAATAACATGTTTACTTTTATCTTTAGTTGATGCTTTAATGTATGGGAATATTTTATATTTTTATTCAGGAATACCTGTACCATTAAATATAGTGTTATTTATTCTTTGTATAATTTATTTGGTAGTTTCAGTATTTTTTTCTATATTTATAATAGCAGATGCCTTTACAACATGGCTTGATGCTGATAACTATTTTCCACTTATATTAAATATAGCAAGATGTATTGTATTATTATTAACAACTATTCATATTTCCCTATAGGAGGTTATTATGAAAAATTTATTTAACTCAATTATTGCATTTTTTATTGGTTTTTTTACTAAAACTAAGAAGGTTGACTTGGTTGAAATTAGGGGAGCTATCCAGGAAGCTCTTCATGATCTTATTTTTGATAGTGGGGAACTTCATGAAACTTTTTATAATAATATTAAATCTGTTTTGTGGACGTATGATTATCACTATGATTGGGAAATGAAAATTTTTTCTCAAGACAATAATATGATTCATTTGGGTATATTCCTTAAAGAAAGTAAAAATGGGGAGTATATTTTGAATGATATCTTTATTTTATCTTCATTATCAGACAGAGAAAAAGCAGAAAAAATACTTGAAGCTGAAGGTTTCAATAAGATTACCAGATCCAGGAGTCCTATTGTATTCTCTGGTAAAGGTCTCGATTATTATAAGAATGGAACCCTATTTGCTGTGGTTGATAACTCTGGTATGTTTGTAGAGTGGGATGACTCAAAAGAGCACTCTTTTATTCTTCAGTCCTATAAGTATAATGATGAGAGAAAAGCCAAGAGCAATAAGAGTCAGACAAAGGGAATCTAATGCTTATTGAATTGACCTGGAAAGATTATATTAGGTATTCTATTATGACTATAGGTCTGGAAATAATTTTCTTCATGGAGTTCATGACAGATATCCTTGAGAAATATTTTCCACATACTTATATAAGATATGAGAGATATATGAAAGAGGTGGATAGAAAGCACCATGAGAAAAGCAGAACCAAAGCTATTAAGTAAATTTATTGAAGAGTGTATAAAAATCCTCATGAGAAGTGGGGACATGCCTGTAGCAGTATTAGACCCTGATGGTTGGGGATACTTTGCTCATGCTTACCCTGTGCCTGAAGAATGGTATATTAATGGGGGATATTATGTAGCCCTTGAGGGTGGATATCCTTATGATTTTAAGCATTCAAAGGTTTATGATGAAGGTGGTCTGGGGCATAAAAATCCTGCTGTAGAACATGATCTTGTTTGTAAGATTTACACTAATTATCCTGCTGGGACTGAGGGAACTTTTGAAGGAAGAGCTATTATGGATGTTGCCAGGGAACATGATCGTGCAGAGGTAGAATATTACAGACAAATTTTAAGTAAGGAAACAGGGTATATAAAAATACCTATATCTAAGAGGGAGTTAGCTGATCTTGTCCAGTTAGAGAGAAAGTATTATAATGGGGATACTTGGAGATTGAAACAACATAATAAAATTTGTGGCCCCCGATATGAGAAAGATAAATTAGCCCTTTGGACTAAAGACCTCATAGATATCTTAGGATCTAAAATTATAGTTGACAATGCTATACCTCTTTTTATGGAATTAGTTATTGAAGAAGATACTTTAGATGATGGATTATTTTTGAGAGTTCAAGTTAGAGGGTTAGATAATGAACAAGATTAATGCTCTTAAGGAATTAGAAGATATTTATCAAGAAGGCCAAGATCCTTATTTTGATGGATATCTACAGGAACCTTTAAATATGTCTACATATCATTTGGTAAAAAATTTTATTATGTACACTCTTCCAGGAGATTTACCTGATCCAGATATTTCTATAGAACCTAATGGGACAATAGATTTAGAATGGTATTGTGAATCCACTCGTGATTTTGTGTGCTTATGTATGTTTCATACTATGGTTGATGAATACCCATATAAAATCAGTATTTTTTATAGGTTGGATGATGTATATAACACTATAATATTTGATCTTAATGAACCTTATCCAGTTTGTTTGATGTGGAAATCAATGAAACATTTGATAGACCATTTAACTGCTCTTGTAAATGATCTTTTTGGGAGTTAGGGGGAAATAATTATGTCAAACACTACGTTTCAAGTTAAATGTGATAAATGTGGTCAGCCCTGGTTGGTCACTATGTATGAAGAGACTATTATTGATAGATGTCCTTGCTGCTCGGCTTTATATGAGTTTATAGTAAAGATTGAGAAAACAAAAATCTCAGAAAAGTGTGATGATAAAGTTTGGGAGAAATTTATTGAAGAAAATCAGGATTAATGCCGATAAGTAAATAGGGAGGAAATTATGAAACTTGAACTTACAGATCAAACCAAACAATTTACCAAGGCTATCAGTCTTATTGAAAATCTTCATGCTGATGGGTATGAAGCTTTTATTGTTGGTGGTGCTGTAAGGGATATGCTTCTGGGACTCAAACCTTATGATGTGGATATTGTCACCAATGCATCTTACAATGATATGGAACTTGTATTTGAGAATCATAAGATTGTTGAAGTTGGACGAAATTTTGGGGTTATGATTGTTGATGGAGTGGAAGTTGCTACCTATAGAAAAGATATTTCAAAAGGAAAGAGACCCAAAGACGATGAAGTAGTTTTTGTAAAAGACCTCTTTGCTGATACAGCACGAAGGGATTTTACTATTAACTCTATGGCTTATGACATTCTATCTGGGGAGCTTATTGATTATCATAATGGTAGGAAGGATCTTGAAAATAGAATTATCCGATTCGTGGGAGATCCTATGGAACGAATTTGGGAAGATCCTAACAGGATGATCAGAGCTTGCCGATTTGTAGCAAAAATTGATGGTACATTTGATGAGGATACCGTTATTGCAATTATTAAATCTGTGGATAAAGAGTGGTACAGAATCAGCCAGGAAAGAATTCGTGAAGAGATCATGAAAGCTATGAAAATCAAAAAGGCTTCCAGGTTCTTCTGTAGACTTCATAAATTTGGTATGTTGAAAAAGATTTTTCCATCTTTGGTAAAAGGGTATAAGCATCCTCATGGGCCTCATCATATAGAATTTATCTTTGATCATAATATGATGGCTGGGGATTATGTGAGTCCTAAATACCCACTGATTAAATTGACAGCTTATCTACATGATGCTGGGAAACCTGCTGCTTCAAAAATTAACCCAAGGACTAACGATCTATTTTTTACTGGTCATGCAGGAAAAGGGGCTGATATTGTAGCAGAGGAGTTGAAGAATTTAACTTTTTCTAATGATGATATCCATTTTATTACTACACTTATTAGGTATCATATGAGAAATGCTATAAACGCAACTCCAAAGTCCATTAGAAGGTTTCTTAGGATTATGGCTGATGAAGATTTTAAGTATACTGATTTTCTTAGACTTAGATGTGCTGATAAGGCTGGAAATCTTGGTACTCGTCCATATACTCTTCCTGAAATTAGAAAGATGGTAAATAAGTTTGAAACACAATTGGCTTATACAGGGCCTCAACATCCTTTGGCTGATCTTGCTGTTAATGGTCATGATGTTATGGAGGCAGCAGGTATTACTCCTGGGCCTTTGGTCGGGAAGATCTTGAATCAACTTATGTTTATTGTTACTGATGACCCTGAGAAGAATAATAAGGAAACCCTTATAGAAGCTGTTAAGACATTGACAAGTTTGCATAATGGAGAAGATTTTTATCTTAAGGAAGAGGAGCAAGAAAATAACTCTTTTGAGGGAGAATAAATAGGAGAAAAAGTCATGAAATCTATTAAAGGTGTGAGTTCAGAATATAAAAAAATCATTGAAACTTTGAAAGGTCTTGGTTTTGAAGAGTTTCAAGGTTATCCGTGGAAATTATATCATCCAGATCTTCCAAATGATGAAAATCTTGTAATTGATGTTAGTGCTGCTCATCCTGATCGACTTGTTTATATTATGTTTAAAATTTTCAAAAAGTATGGCAAGAATGAACTGAGAAAAGATATCAGTAATCTTCTTACTGTTAATACTGATCCACCTTGGATGAAGGGAGACTAATGGAAGAAGTTTATACATGTCCAGAATGTGGATGTCAAGCATGGATTATCCATCAGGATCATATTGTGTGTGGGGGTTGTGGAAAAAAATATAATCATTCCGTATGGCTTACTCCTGAAAAATCTCCAATGTTTATGATGCTGGATTTGCCATTTCATTTTAATAAAAAGGCAAAGGATATAAATAAAGTAGAAAAAATTACAGACTATGGAGGTCATGATTTAACACCAGCATAAGGAGGATATTGTGAAACTTAAAGAGATTTGGAGTAATATGGATACCCGAAGGTGTCTAATTTTTGTTATTATAGCTTATATGGTAGCACTTATCTTAGTTACAGTAATAAGTATATTAACTCCTGGATGTACTCCTATACATCGTGGACTTATTGTATATAAAGGTTATAATCCTCCTACAAGAGTTGAAGACCAACTTGTTAAGTCTGAGGGAAATCATTTTTTTATACTTAAAGAGGAAGATACAAATAATGTCTGGAAAGTAGATGTTCCAGAAGAAATTTTTGGGGAATACCAAAAATATGAAATGTACACTTTCTCAAAAGGTGACAAGGATGTAGCTTGGTTATATCATTTAATTATTATGGAATCATATGGAGGAGGTAGAAATGACATTACAGGAAAGGATTAATGAGGATTTCAAAGAGGCTTTAAAGTCAGGGGAGAAAAAATTAATCAGTGATATGAAGGTTATTGTTGGAGAGATCCAAAGACTTCCGAACAAGAAAGCTACAGATGATGAAGTTTCCAGGGTACTCCGTAAACTTATGAAAGGTGAAGAAGAAAACCTAAAACTTCTAAATATTGTTGATGCTGATTTTGTTGCTACTCTGAGTAGATATCTGCCAGAACCAACTACAGAAGATGAAATTGAACAATGGATTAAAAATAATATTAACTTTGGGGAACTTAGAAATAAGATGCAAGCTATAAAATATGTCCTGGGGTATTTTGGAGCCAGGGCCGATGGAAACATGGTGAAAAAGGTTTTATTAGAGAGGTTCTAATATGAAGTATGATTCTATATTCTGGTGGTTTATGTTTAAAGATCTTTTATATCGTTCTTTTCTTAAAACAAAAACTGCTCTTGAAGAGATGACTAAAGATGAACTCAGAGAGAAATATATTGAAGTATTTGGTGGACTCGATGAACTCTATATAAATGATAGGGATTATATATTCCATAGAATAATGTCATCCCATTTTGATCAGTATCATAATCTTTTACGTTCTATGAATACTGAGGAATTAAAAACGGCTTATAAGGAGATAGTTGGGGAAGATCCTGAAGCAAAATTCTCAAAACAATTTTGTGGAGGGTGAAGTCATTAAATATCTTCCAGTTGGAGGAAAAAAGTGGATAATGAGAGTAATTTTGGGGAACTTGTAGTAAAGAGCTTAAGAAAGCTTGGTTTTGAAACATGGCAAGAAGTTTCTTTTCATGGATCATCCATAGATATTGTAGGAAAGATAAACAATATTTATTGTATTTTTGAATTAAAGATGACTCTAAATGATGGTGTTTTAGAACAGGACATAGAACTATACATTATGGTGATTATAGTTGTATTATTATCCCGTGGAGAAAAAAATATCATATTAATAAGGTAAAAAGTCTATTTTTAAACTATTATGGGATTGGACTTATAGAGATAAAAAATGAGGCAAAGACCTTAGAATGTTTTAGGGAACCTTCTGAATGGGGTATGGCCTTAAACCTGTTTGAGGGAAAGGATACAATCAAGTTTATCAATTGGAATTTTGCTATTGTTAAACAACCAAAAAAGAAGGATAAAAGCGTTTCTATAGAAGAGTTTTTATTTGATGACCAAAAAGATTGTGTAGCTGGATCAACTTCGGGGACTGTTATGACTCCCTTCAAAAGAAGCTGCAATTTGATATATGAGTATCTACAGGAGAACCCTGGGGCCTCTAAGAAAGAGGTTTGGAATACTCTAAATGGTTTTTTACATTGGAGTTCATATGCTTCAATGTGTGCCAGTTTTAGAAACTATTCACATGTT
>WOR8_10002648_pt1 | contig 43209 bp, 47 predicted proteins | sample DeeMarSeWOR38_10_FD_19890 | JGI IMG/M metagenome (IMG submission 19890)
ATGTTCATATTCACACCGATGTTTACTACACCTTGAAAGAATATCAGAGTTGCAACACCATAGGCAATGACGGTGCCAGATACGTCACGGGCGCGCTGGGCAGCTCGCAAACAACGCCAGATGATGAAGGCCAGCACAAGAATGACGAGAATACCACCAACCATACCAAACTCTTCTGAAATAGCGGAGAAGATAAAATCTGTGTGGCGGACTTTCAGAAATCGCAGTTGCGTTTGTGTCCCCTGGCCATATCCCTTTCCAAACAGCCCGCCTGAGCCAATCGCAATCAAGGCTTGTTGCACATTGTAGGTAGCACCGAATGTAGCGTTTGGGTCAGGCAATATGAAGTTGGCAATACGTTGCTGCTGATATTCTTGCAGAAACGGAATTCGAATCCCAAAAAAAGTCAGGCCGACGAGAGTGCTAAAGGCAACAAGTCCAGCAGATCCAAAGGCTATAAGGTGTTTTAGTTGCAAACCATTTAGCCAAAGAAGAATTAACCAAATGACCGTAATTACAACCACATTACTGAGGTTAGGTTGTAATAAAATCCAAATTGTAAGTCCCCAAACCCATAAGAGGCTAAAAGCTATCCAACGCAAGTCCCGAGGGCGATCCTGGCTCTTCTCAAAATAGCGCGCCAGGATCAAGATGATTACGATCTTGGCAAACTCTGTCGGCTGAACAAATAACACACCAACTGTAAACCAGCGAGCTGCACCAAACACCGCCTGCGCGCTGAGAAAGAGCGAAAACAGAAGAACGCTCATAACAATATAAATTGGAATGTATAGCGAGATCCAATAACGGTAGTCAATCGCAGCAACCAAAAAAATAACAACTAAACCGGCAAGCGCAAAGTAAATTTGGCGATTGATTAGCGGAAGCAACTCCTCGTTTTCTGCAACAGCAGACCGAATCATCGTTGTTCCAAACGCAGTCGCCAGCACGATTGCGCCAAGAAGCCAAAAATCAAAATGTCGCCACGAGATATCGCGCAACATCAGAATTACCCGCTACGGCGGCGTCTAACGCTCCTGAGGGGGATATCTGCTACCAATCGTTGCTCACGACCGTCACGTTCCACATCAATTCGTACCGCACCGGGGTCTATATCAACGTGTCGAGAAATTACCGCTAATATATCGTCCCTGAGCGCTTCTAACTCTACCTGGGTCATATCAGTACGATCATGAATGAGTACCAACTGCAGTCGTTCTTTAGCGCTTTTCGCACTTTGTTTCCGTCCAGTAATACGATCAAATAAACTGCCCATTCTATTTCCTCCCCGTCATTCGCTGGATGCGCGCCCACAAGCTCCCCTTATTGTCCAAATCCAGGAACGGCACTTCCTGTCCCTGCATGCGGAGGGCTATATTACGAAAAGCCTGCCCCGCCATGGATTTTTCTTCCAGTGCAATTGGGGCTCCACGATTTGTACCCATAACTACAGTTTCGTCTTCAGGGACAACGCCGATCAACCGGACTGCCAGCAAATCAAGCACATCCTCGGCTGAGAGCATATCATTATTTTTTACCATGCTCGGATTTAGACGATTGATGATCAGGGATGGACTCCCCTTCTCTTCCGCTTCGAGCAGACCAATCACCCTGTCTGCGTCACGAACGGCCGAAACTTCCGGATTGGTGATAACCAGAACCTGATCGGCAGCCGCAATCGCGTTTCGAAAGCCACGTTCAATACCCGCAGGTGAATCGATCAAAATCCAATCCACCTCATTACGTAAATCATTGCCAAGTCTTACCATATCGGATGGCGAAACAGCGCTCTTATCACGTGTTTGAGCCGCAGGAATCAAGTATAGTTCAGGAAAGCGTTTGTCACGGATCATGGCCTGACGTAAACGACAGCGCCCTTCAATCACATCCACAATATCATAAACTATGCGATTCTCCAAACCCATCACGATATCCAGGTTTCGCAGACCAATATCGCCATCAATGCAGCAAACCCGGGCGCCATTGGATGCCAGCGCTACAGCAATATTGGCAACAGCAGTGGTCTTCCCCACTCCACCTTTACCGCTTGTCATGGTCACGATTTTTGCACTCATTCACACATCCTATAAATTTAATTTGGCTGCCACGGCACAGATTGCAGTTTCTTATTCTCGTTGAGGCTGGCAATCTCCGGGCGCGGGTTTTTCTGTGGCTCAAGCATCGCAGACACTTCGTCAGCAATGCGCAATTGTGTGGGCGAAAGATCCAATGCACATATATACGCCGATCTGTCACCCTTCGCTCCGGCATGAATCATTCCTCGCACCCGAAATTCTATCCGTGTACCCGACCGGAGAGTCTTATTAAGAAACAGGGCCGTAGCATCGCCAAGATCGTCTACGGTGAACTGGCGCGATTCTTCTGGGCGAGGTTTTGAAATACGGGTTGCCAGTCCTAATAATTGAGCAGTTTTCTCAGTCATGGGAGATTCACTCAACACAGCCCAAAGTGAAATCCCCTGCTCGGATAGCTTATCGCGCAAGGCAACAAGCTCATTTACTCGCAAAATGAGAGAACCGACATCCAAAGCGATACGAGCGCCCTGGAAAAAGGATTGCTGCGCATGGATCTGTTCAAGCAAGGCGGGCTCAAGCGCTGCCCATTCTCCATCTCCGATAGTAATGAGCAGCCCATCTCGCAAACCTTTGATTTTAATTGGATACATTTGCTCATTCATAGCTACACGAAAAGGAATTCGTTTCTCTCTTCAGGAAAAGTTTGCCGAATTATAGCATGAAGTACTAACGCAAATCCGTGTTACTGTCCTCCCCCGTTTTGTGCGATATCAATTGATTTTATCTCAAAATATGCTTCCATTGTGCGAAACACCATCGGCCCAGCTACACTTGCGCCTTCGCCGCCATTATAGGCAAAAGCCATAACAATAATTTCCGGATCGTCGAAAGGCGCATAGGCCAGAGTCCACGAGTGCGTAGGCCATTGGCCAAACTGACATCGCTTTGCTTCCAAAGCCACATTGTCACAATATTCTGCCGTACCTGTTTTTCCTGCCACGGCTATCGGAAAGCCTGAAAAAATCCGGTTAAGCGTACCGCGTGGATCAGTAACTGCCATACGCATACCCGTTTGTACGGCCTGTATACTCGATGGTTGAATTATCTTCATCTCTTCAGTTGGAGAACAAAAGCCCTCTTCACAACTATATCCTTGTATCATTGGAGTTACAGTTGTATCCCATTTTGCATTTGGAATGAACGGGGAAATCTGATAACTACCGGGGGTTGGCCGTTCTGTTACAGTAAAATCGTCCGGGTTAAACCAGCGCGCAACAACTTTCCCCTCACTATCGGTCACTTCACGGACTATTGTGGGCTGCATCAACTTTCCGTTATTCGCAATCGTCGCGCCAGACATAAGAACTTGGAGAGGCGTGCCAAGTACATATCCCTGTCCTACAGAAGCGATATAGGTGTCACCAGTGGACCAGTTCTCACCTTGATTAATACGCTTCCACTGCGGTGAGGGAATCAATCCATCCTGTTCGCCGATCAACTGTATCCCCGATTGCTGTCCATAGCCGATCGCCCGAGCATACTCACCCAGGCGAAAGATGCCCAACCCTTCTTCAATTTCGTCTTCAAAACCACCACCCAGCTTATAGAAGCATACGTTGCTAGAAAACGCTATACAGCGGTAAAAGTCAACCACACCAAAGCCATCCGGATTCGTGTCAAAAATCCAATCGACGAATGGACGGGTATTGTTATCGGTGCAGGGATCGTTTGGAGAAAACTTCTCGCACAAGAGTAATTGTCCAGGAGCAGAAATTTCCTGGCCTAATCTCACAACCCCTTCATTAATCGCACCTGTTGCCGTAGAAATCTTGAACACAGAACCCGGCGGATATTCAGCCTGAATCGCATTGTTCAGCAATGGCCGGCGGGGATCCTGGCTAAGCTGCTCATAATAATATGCCGGGATAAAACGCGACATGCGATTGTTCTCGTAGGTTGGGTAAGTAACCATCGCAAGGATTTCCCCAGTTTTAGGATTCATAGCGATGATCACACCACTTGAAATACGAATACGTCCGAAGTAATCGTTCCAGGATTTGATTTCTGTTAATAAAACAGCTTCAGCTGCGGCCTGCAAACGGGTGTCAATTGTCAGTTTCAGATTTTCACCAGGAACGGGAGCAAGCGGGGCTTCCAGGTTACGAAGCTCTTTTCCGGCCACATCTATCTGTATAGTACGGCGACCAGGGGTGCCGGTAAGAATTTCATCCAGCGCTGCCTCCACACCGGCGTATCCAATCTTATCTCGGTTAGGGACAAATCCAGCATCCACGTATTGTTCTTCAAGCGAAGCCGGAATCGGGCCAAGGAAACCGATCACATTTGCTGTCAACGATCCAGTCGGATAATCACGGATCGGATCGATTTCAACGGAGACACCCGGCCAATCGACTGCCTTTTCGCGAACCATACGAGCTACATCATCGTCAACATCACATTTGACTTTGACAGGGCGATAAGGGGCCAGCGAATCGCCTAACGCAACTAATTGCTCAATTCCCGGACCCGGAACACATTCAGCAACCAATTTTGCTTCTTCTATCGTCCCTTGCGTTGCAGGGACATCAATCAATATAGATAAGTCGCGATAAATATTTTGAATGTCTGCTTCTGAATCTGGTAAATTAGCGGGTATTATGACAACATTATAAGCAGCAATATTGCCTGCCACAATATAGCCATTGCGATCATAGATTATCCCGCGTGGAGGTGCTATCGATTCAGTCGTCGTATAGTTTTCGATTGCCTGATCCAGCCAGTCGGTTCCCTGGATTACCTGCAAGGTCATCAACCGAAACAACAGTGCCCCAATCACAAGTGCCACAACGCCATAAATTACCCACAGGCGCCAGACTTGAGAATGATATTGCGGAGAGGTTGTCGAACTCATTCAACCTCCTGCGTAGGGCTTACCCATTGCGCAGTATCACGTACCACGGCATAAACAGGGATGGAAAACAACAGGTTGAGCAACATACTCGGTAAAATAATCAGTCCAAGTGAATCCCCAAAAGGTAGTGGCGTACCAAGCAAGTTCAATATAAGTAATGCAAATAGGTTCATCACTAAAGTTCCCATGAAAATCACGCTGAACATAGCCAGTAAAGGTGCCTGCCACACTCGTTGTCTCAAAATTTGGGCAATCAATACCACAAACAAATATCCAGCAATATCAACAAACCAGGGCATGCCAGACACAAAAGATACCATAAATCCGCCTATAATTGCCCACAACCAAGCAGATGAAGAATCAGCTTTCAATGCCCAAGCAGCCAAAATAATCAGCATTAAATCAGCATAGCCAGCTAAGAGTGCCATTTGGCTAATTATCGATGATTGCACAATTACCACCAATGAAAGTAACGGAAATGCGATCAAATTTCGAATCATGTTTAGGGAGGTGTAATAGGGACTAAAGGTTCAATCTCGACCGGTCTGAAATTCGTAATAATCAATACGATCTCAAGACGTGTAAAATCGACCGCTGGTTGGATTGTTGCTTGTTGGAACAACTCAAAATCACGTTTTCGAACGTTCAGCACTTGACCGATAATTAAATCAGGTGGATAGCCACCACCCAAGCCGGATGTGAGTACAACATCGCCAGGCTCCACAGTCACATCCTGAGAAATCATGTCCAATGACAAATCTCCCGTTACAGATCCAATCAGAACCGCATCGGTATCTGCATTTTGTAGGCGAATATTGATCGCAGATGCCGGGTCTGTTACCAGTTGTACACGAGCAGCATCGGCAATTACCGCATCCACACGGCCAATCAGACCCTGGTTTGTTACAACAGGCATACCGCGTAATACACCATCGTTTGAGCCACGGTTAATAATTATATAGTGGAGAAACGGGCTTGGATCCCGCCCGACCACTGCAGCCCCCTTATAGGTACTTTCTGGATTAGCACGTGAAAAATCAACCAATGCCGCCAAAATTTCGGTCTCATCGACTTTTTGTTGTAAATCAATAACCTGACCCTGTAAGCGCGATACTTCCGCTTCTAACTCAGCATTTCTTTGGCGTAAGGTGGCAATGTCGCGGGGCGCAGCAAGGAAATCCTGAATTGCTGCGAACCTGGTGGCAAACCAGGTTTGCATTCCAACCAATGAACTGCCCAACCCACGGGAAGCACCGCCCAAATACCCCCCAAATGCTAAAACGAGTATTCCTCCGACAATCAAAAAAATAATTGTCGTTTGAAGAGAACGACCAAACAAATTTCTCATTTTTTAAAATACAGTAGCTAGAATAAAAGACACATAATTATGCGCTATGATGTGTGCTCCCGCGCTCTAGGCCAACCAATAGGCGACTTAACCTGTCGAAATCATCAAAAATCATCCCTGCGCCCCGCGCCACACAGGTTAACGGATCTTCGGCGACCCAAACTCTTAATTTTAGTTCATCAGATAAACGATCTGAAAGCCCTTGCAGCAACGCGCCACCACCTGCCAGACATATTCCAATATCCATTAAATCAGCAACAATCTCCGGTGGGATTTCATCTAGAGCATCGCGTATAGTGTCTACAATCACTTGGACAGAGCCCGACAGAGCCTCACGCATTTCAACAGATGAAACTTCAATTGTTTCAGGTAACCCTGTAACCAGGTTTCTTCCGCGCACTTCCATTGTTTTTTCACTTGGCAAAGGAAAAGCAGAACCGATACCCCATTTGACTTGTTCAGCTACACCTTCCCCTACCAACAAGTTATATTTATTACGTAGATATTGAACTATATCCTCATTCATTTCATCGCCGGCCACACGCAAAGAACGTGAAGCCACAACACCGCTCATGGATAAAACAGCCACTTCCGTTGTACCGCCACCGATATCAACTACCATACTGCCTTTTATCTCGCCAATTGGCAAGCCCGCTCCCAACGCAGCCGCAATCGGTTCCTCCAACAGAAAAGCCTGACGTGCGCCCGCCGCCATGGTTGCATCATAGACAGCCCGTTTTTCCACTTCAGTTACACCGGTGGGGATGCCGATCACAACACGCGGACGCGGTAACGGGACAACACTCTGCTCGTGAACTTTACCGATAAAATATTCCAACATGATTTGTGTCACATCAAACTCTGCAATTACACCATCACGAAGTGGACGAACTACCATCACATTACTGGGAGTACGCCCAACCATTTCTTTTGCTTCCAAGCCAATTGCCAGCGGTTGGCGTTGCCGCTTGTCAATTGTTACCCAAGAGGGTTCATTAATCACAATACCCTTGCCACGAACATTGACAAGGGTGTTTGCGGTACCTAGATCAATGGCAATGTCCAGAGAAAACAGGCCCAAAAGCCAGTTGATGGGATTAAAAGCCAATGCGGGCTCCTCAATGTAATTTCCTTACCTGAATCATTATACCATGTGTAGATTTTGCTAAACCCTGTAACTCTAGTGACCAAGTGGGGTTACTATAAGCATCATAAGTTCAATTCAACCACCTCTCGGGAGGAGACATGTCCAAAATTGCAATCGTAACTGATAGTACTGCTTATATACCGTCTGACTTGATTCAAAAACACAACCTGACGGTCGCGCCGCAGGTGCTAATATGGGGGGAGGAAACTTTTGAGGATGGCGTTGACATCCAACCGGATGAGTTTTATGCGCGCCTCAAAACATCCAAAGCAATGCCCACCACTTCGCAAGTTTCCATTTCAAAAATGAAATCCACCTTTGAAGATCTGGTCAAACAGGGCTACGATGTGCTGGCTATCTTTCTTTCGGCTAAGCTTTCCGGCACAATCCAATCCGCCATCCAGGCCAAAGATATGATGGATGAGGCAGGCGAAAAGGTGACCTTTATCGATTCCAACTCAACAGCCATGGCACTGGGATTCCAGGTGCTGACTGTCGCACGTGCTGTTGAAGATGGAGCGAATCTAGAAGAAGCGGTTGCCCTCGCCGAAAAAGCCCGTGAGCACACCGGCGTCTATTTCGCAGTAGATACGCTCGAATTCCTGCACCGAGGCGGACGAATCGGCGGCGCGCAGAGGTTTCTGGGAACAGCGCTAAATATGAAACCCGTACTGGCTGTCCAGGGTGGGCGCGTGGAAGCCGTGGAACGCATCCGCACCAAGAGTAAGGCGATCGATCGTGTACTCGAATTGGTTATGGAACAATGTCAGGGCAAATCTCCTATTCACTTAGCAACACTGCACGCCGCCGCTGAAGACGAAGCACGGACGCTGCTTGATAAAGCGGCCAAAGAACTGAACCCCACAGAAAGCATCCTGACATCTGTCAGCCCGGTGGTTGGCACCCACGCAGGGCCCGGAACGGTAGGCTTAGCTTATATGTCCGGAATGTAGGCTGTGATCCGTTTGATCTATCCACCCCTTCAGCACGAAGGGGTGTTTTTTGCACCATTTTAGCGAATCACGCATCTAACCAGCATGAACCAAAAACAACTCCTAGAAAAAGCGAAGGCCTCCGAAAAGCCAATTGTTGTAGATTTCTGGGCACCATGGTGCGCACCCTGCCGCATGACCAAACCCGTGCTCGAAAAGCTGGCCAAGGAATATCACGATAAAGTAGATTTCTGGCCGATCAACTCTGACCAGAATCAGGAACTTCTAAAAGAGCTAAAGATCATGGGCATCCCAACCGTCTTGCTCATTCAGGATGGAGAGATTGCCGGGCGATACACAGGCGCACAGCGAGAAGATGCCTACCGGCTAATGTTCGAATCATTGGCGACTGGAAGCACAATCCAGATCCCCATCTCGCCCGTCGACCGTTTTCTGCGCCTGGGAATCGGTACCGCTGCGGCTATCTTTGCGCTTCAAACCTCCACCTGGTGGCTGCTTGCGCTTGGACTGCTGATCCTGTTCACCGGGATTTACGACCGTTGTCCAATCTGGAAGGCCATTACCGGTTACTTCAAAAATTTCAAAAAGACATCCTGACGGGTGTCTTTTTTGATGGAGCGGGTATAATTTGGCCATTATGACAAATGACGCTCCCCTTGTGATCGGAATTGCAGGCGGTTCCGGTTCTGGCAAGACTACCGTCGCCCAGGAAATATTACAGCGCGTGGGCCCCGACCGGATCGCATACATCCAGCACGACTCGTATTACAAGGATCTGACCGGCCTGCCGCCCACGCAACGCGCTGAAGTCAACTTCGACCACCCTAATTCGCTAGAAACTGAATTGCTTATTTCCCACGTCGAACTTTTGAAAAACGGGCAGCAGATAGAAGTGCCGATCTACGATTTTTCCAAACACAGCCGCACAGAAGAAACCTTTAAGGTCAATCCACGCGGCGTGATCGTGGTGGAAGGCATATTGATTTTCGTTGAAGCCGCCTTGCGCTCGCTGTTCGACGTGAAGCTGTTCGTCGATACGGACGCAGATATCCGCTTAATCCGACGCCTGCAACGCGATATAACAGAAAGAGGTCGAACGGTGGACAGCGTCATTAAACAGTACCAGTCTACGGTGCGTCCAATGCACCTGGAGTTTGTCGAACCGTCCAAGCGCTATGCCGACGTAATCATCCCGGAGGGAGGCTTTAACACAGCCGCCCTGGATATGGTTGTCGCGCGCATCGAATCCCTGCTCAATTGATCATAAAATTTATTTAGGAGTTGAAATGGCTAATAACTGGAACACACCCCCGGCGATGGAAATCGATCCCCAAAAATCATATGCGGCACGCATGGAAACTGACAAAGGCGAAATGCTGATCGAGCTATTCGCTGACAAGGCGCCCAAAACCGTCAATAATTTTGTCTTTCTTTCTCGGCAGGGTTTTTATGACGGCATTATATTCCACCGTGTTATCGCAAATTTCATGGCGCAGGGCGGCGACCCGACCGGCACCGGCACCGGAGGCCCCGGCTATAAGTTCGAAGACGAATTTGATGCCAGCCTGAAACACGACAAACCTGGCATGCTCTCAATGGCAAATGCTGGACCGAACACAAACGGCTCACAATTCTTCATCACACATGTTCCCACTCCCTGGCTAGATAACAAACACAGCATTTTCGGCCAGATCAGCGAAGGCATGGATGTGTTGATGTCGATTCCCCCACGCGACCCCATGCAGCCGGAATACCCCGGCGTTAAAATCGTGAAAGTGACCATTGAAGAAAGCGCCTGAAAAAAAACAAGATGAAACCCGGTCAAAGCGCTCCGGTGCTTTGACCAACTTCCTGCGCATCCTGGCTTTATTATTGGTGATCGCTATCACACTCTATATTTACAGCATCGGTAACCGTGTCGAAGAGTTTGCTGTCTATGGGTACCCGGGTATTTTCCTGGTTGCCATGATGGCGAATGCCACCGTCTTCCTGCCTGCTCCGGGAGTAGCAGTTGTTTTTGCGATGGGCAGCGTTTTTAATCCACTGGGCGTGGCACTGGCAGCTGGAACAGGCGGCGCCATTGGCGAGCTTTCCGGTTACCTGGCCGGCTTCAGTGGACAGGCCGTTATTGAAAACACGAATGTTTATGACCGCATTCAACCCTGGGTAGTGAAATATGGAGGCTGGGCCATTCTCGTGCTCTCTGCCATTCCAAACCCCTTATTCGATATTGCAGGGGTAGCCGCCGGGATCGCCAAAATGCCCGTCCGCCAATTTCTGCTGGCCTGCTGGATTGGCCAGCTCATCAAAATGGCACTATTTGCCTATGCAGGTTTTTATTCCATTGATTGGTTGTTGAGTAACTTTTAATGAAAAAAGCACCAAGCTGGCTCCGATTTCACCGCGACCTTGGCTGGCAATTATTTGCGCTATACCTGTTGCTGATCATTCCGTTCCTGGCAACTTTATGGTTTTTCGACACGGAAGTCGGTGAGCGTATCCAAGATGATGTGGTAGCAAATGACCTGTCGCTGGCACGCGCCATCGCCCAGGAAACCGATCTGTCTATTAGCAATGCGCTTGCTGCCGTAGAAGAATTGGCAAGCTATCCAGGTGTGATCGCTGCAGAGACCGAAGCAATGGACAATTTGTTCGGTGTGGTTCTGAACACACGTCCAGACATAAATCTTGTCTACCGCCTAGATACAGACGGCATCATGCTCTACCACTATCCGGTTGGGCCGAGCTCTACGGTCGGCACAGATTTTTCATTCAGAGATTATTACCAGATTGCGCTTGGATCAACCAATCCGCTAATTTCCAAGGGGCGCATTTCCCCTACGACCGAGCAAGCAGTGGCGACTGCTGTCATGCCAATCTGGTCAGACGAAGGTCAGTTTCTCGGCCTGGTGGGGACCAATATCAGGCTAGCTAGTTTGAGCAATACCCTGTCTGAGATTGTTTCAGGGCATCAGGCCGAAGAAGGCTTGCAGCTTGTCATTTTGGATTCAAGCGCACAAATCATCGCACATCCTGACTCGGAATTACTCCTTCATCCGGCCAGCGATTTGCTGCCAGAGATATACCAGCGTGTATTGGCGGGAGAGAGCGGCACGATCACTACTACTGGCCTGGCCAACGAAGAGCGGCTATATACATATTCCCCCATTCCGGAGATCGGTTGGGGAGTGATCATCAGCCGCCCAACCGCAACTGCTTTTTCTACGCAAATCTTTTTACGACGTATTGTAATCGTCGCAGCTGCAACTTTCTTGTTGATCGGACTGTTCTTCTGGAGAATGCTGAATTTGCGCGTGATCTACCCCATTGAACGTTTGGCACCTACCAGTGAAGCCATTGGCCGCAATAAACCCATCAGGCCGGAAGACCGTGAAATCCTCGATGTGCAAGCCAGGCGAAGTGACCAGGTAGGGCATCTCACTCGCTCCATCCTAAAGTTGGAAGAGTTGATTGCCGACCGCATGAAAGAACAGTCTACATTGCTGGAAACAAGTACCGCGGTTGTTTCTTCGCTCGACTTGCAAACTGTGCTTGAGCGCATCCTCGACCAGGCTAGCCGCCTGCTGGACGTTCGCATGAGCGCCATTATCGCCCTGGACGAAGAGGCTGGTGTATTCCGCATCCGCGCCAGCCGTGGGTTATCCAGCCAGTTTGCCGAGCAATTAACGATCCAACCAACTGAGCCTAGCTCGGTCACGATGCGTGCTTTACACTCCCGCGAACCAATCCAGGTCAGCGATACTGAAACTGATCCATCCTATAAACCGCAACGTCCACGCGCACGCGCGGAAGGGTACAGAGCCATTTTGGCTGTACCGCTGAACACGCAGTATGCGCCACCCACTGCTCTGCTGGTTTTTCATCCGAATCCACATGAATTCTCACATAACGAAATTCAACTATTATCGAATTTCGCAAACCAAGCCACAATGGCGCTTGAAAACGCTGTACTCTACGAAAGAAGCGACATGCGCCTACAAGAGCAGACCCGACGCCTGGAAGCATTGATCCAATCTCTGCAAGATGGGCTGGTTTTGAGCAATTTATCGGGTGCTGTGGTCTACGCCAACAGGCGCGTCGGCGAACTTGCTGAAATGGAGCCTGAAAAAATAGCTGGCGCGCCAGTAGATCAGGTTCTCTCCCGCATAATTAACAATACCGCTCAGCCTGAAAACTTCCGTGAAGATGTAAAGAACCTGCTTGAACGCAAAAGCAGCCGCAGGGTAGAACTCTCCCTGCTTGTTCTTGGCCGTACTGTGCACTTACGCCTGGACACATTTGAAGTAACAGACATGAACAATATCCCTATCGGTCGCGGCCTGATCCTGCACGACATCACCGCAGACCATGAACTGGACCGCATGAAATCCAGCCTGGTCTCTACCGTCTCCCATGAACTGCGGACTCCGCTGGCTGCTATCAAGGGATATGTATCTACTTTACTGGCAGACGATGTGGAATGGGATCAGGAATCGCAACGAGAATTCTTGTCCATAATCTCAGACGAATCAGACCGCCTGACCAGTCTGGTCAACAATTTATTGGATCTATCCCGTATCGAAGCTGGTTCCCTCATGCTCTCACGGGATGAATGCAATCTGGACGAAGTGATTCGGCGGTCAGCCAAACAGGCCCAGTTGCAACCGGGAAACAGGCTTGATGTCCAGATAGAAGCGGGTTTACCAAAGCTGTTCGCTGACCGCCCGCGGTTGGAAACCGTCATAAGGAATCTGATTGAGAATTCCGTCAAGTATGCCGGAGACCGGGCCGCTATCCATATCGACGTCAGCAGGCAGGGCGAGCAGGTAGTTTTCCGCGTCAGTGACGATGGCCCTGGTATTCCAGAAGTTGAAAGTCAACGCATCTTTGAAAGCTTTTATCAGGTGAACGCCAGCCTCGCGCGAATTTCCAGCGGAGCAGGGTTGGGGCTGGCAATCTGCCAGGGACTTGTTCGTGCGCATGGGGGCGAGATCTGGGTGGAGAAGCAAAAACGAGGCGCCTGTATCGCTTTTTCCATTCCGCTCGTATCACAAGCCGATAATGTAAAACCTTATGATTCAATAAAGGTAGCCAAAAATGAATAATCCCAACGTTCTGGTAGTTGATGACGAAAAATCCCTGCGTGATTTTGTGCGTAAAAACTTAGAGATTCGTGGTTACAAGGTATTGACCGCTTCCAACGGACTGGAGGCTCTCGCCATTTTTAATACCGAAAGAATTGACCTGGTCATCCTGGATATCATGATGCCACACCTGGATGGGCTGGAAACCACACGACGTATCCGTCAGAACTCGATCGTTCCTATCGTGATCCTGACCGCATTGGGTGAAGAAACTGACAAGATACGTGCCTTTGATTATGGCGCTGATGATTACCTGACAAAGCCATTTGGGGTTGGTGAATTACTTGGCCGCATCAAGGCTGTGTTGCGGCGCGCCCGCTGGTCAGAACCGAGTACGCTGGATGAACGCATCGTCCGGGGGGAAATTTGTGCTGACCTGGCACGCCATGAGGTTACCGTGCGAGATGTTGTATTAGAGCTCACGCCAACCGAATTCAATCTGTTGGTCTACTTAATGAAAAATGCTGGAAAGGTATTACCACACCGTGCTATTTTGCAGCATGTTTGGGGACCGGAATATGGAGAAGAAGCCGAGTATTTGCGCGTTTATATTGGCAGGCTACGACAAAAGATCGAGGTAGATCCTGTACAACCTAAATATCTCTATACAGAGCGCGGTGTCGGTTACCGCTTTGACGGCTAATCCGTTCAAATCAATGGATTGTGGCAGGATTTACTTGTTTTTACATTATATTTACAACAACAACCCCTGTTTTTAGTCAATATTTGTACTAATTGAATACAATAACCCTAATAAAAGGTCTTATAAAGACCGTGTTTCGGGTCGGTTTTGCATTGAGTTCGCAGCCAACCACATCACATTTATTCGCCCAGTTCAAAGGAGAAGAACATATGAAAAGCAAAATTGTAAAAATGCTAACGCTGTTAATGGTAGCTAGCCTGTTTCTGGCAGCCTGCGGAAGTGCAGCTACAGAAGCACCGGCCCCTGCCGAACCTGCTGCCCCGGCAGAACCTGCCGCGCCCGCCGAGCCGGCCGCTACTGAAGCGCCTGCCGAACCGATGATGGAAGAAGTAACCGTAACAATCGGCTTCACTTCATCGCTGACCGGTTCACAAGAAGTGTCATCAAAACGCCAGGTAAACGGCTTTAACCTGTGGATGGAACAAGTCAATGAAGCTGGTGGCGTAGTGTTGAGTGACGGCACGGTTGTCAAGTTTGCAGCCCAAACCTACGACGATGAATCCAATGCCGAGCGCGTGCAGGAACTCTATACCCGCCTGGTCACTGAGGATAATTCCGACTTTCTGATCAGTCCCTATTCTTCTGGCCTGACCTCTGCTGCATCCATTGTCGCGGAGCAGAACGGCAAGGTTATGATCACCACTGGCGCAGCCGATGATGACGCTTATAAGACCGGCAACACTAGTTTATTCCAGTTGTACACTCCCGGTAGTTTGTATATGTCCAGTACCGTTGACATGCTCAAAGAGTTGGATCCTGAAGCTACAGTCGCACTCGTATACGAAGCTGCTAAATTCTCCACCGGCGTAGCAGAAGGTATCAAACCCTACCTCGAGGCCAACGGCTTTGAAATCGTGTTGGAAGAAAGCTATGCTTCAGACACTGCTGATTTCGGTCCGATTGTGAACAAGATCGCTGGCTCTGGTGCGACGGTTCTTCTCGGTGGTGGTCACTACAATGACGGCACCGCTCTGGCTCGCGCTCTCTACGATCGCAACATTGGTTTGAAATTTGCTTACTTGCTGGTAGCTCCCGCCGACTCCAAATTCCCCGAACTGGGTGATGCCGCTCTCGGTATTGCAGTGTCCAGTCAGTGGGAACTTGCAGCAACTCACACGGAAGCAGAAGCTGCCAATCTCGGCATGGACTGGTTTGGTGTCACTGGTGAAGATTTCGCAGCTGCTTACGAAGCTGCATACGGTGATCCACCCACCTATCACGCCGCCGGCGGTTACACAGCTGGTGCAATTTTGCAAAAAGCCATTATAGATGCCGACTCGGTTGACACTGAAGCCGTGAAAGCTGCGTTAAACGCTATGAACGTTATGACGTTCTTCGGTGGTACGAAATTTGATACATCCGAAGAAGCGCATGGCCTGCAACTCGCTCATGCGATGGTTGTTGCCCAGTGGCAAATGAACGATGCTGGCGAGCTTGAGCGCGTGATCGTTGCGCCCGCAGATGTAGCCACAGCAGATCCTCTCTATCCCATTCCGGCTCAGTAAACAACTTTGTTGGGTTACGTCCCCTCAGAGATACTCTTTGAGGGGACGATTCCTTTCTAACTGGGAGTTGATATGCAACAATTCAATCTACTTCTAACATCCCTTCCTGATGGCATATTACTTGGGTTTGTTTACGGATTAGCAGCCATGGGATTGACCCTGATCTGGGGTGTAATGAACGTCATCAATCTGTCTCATGGACCCATCATCGCCCTGGGGATGTTTGGCACTTTTTTCATTTTCACCAACATGGGCGTCAATCCCTATATCGGTTTGATCCCCATTGCTGTCTTTGGATTGCTACTAGGCGTGCTAATTTATTTTGTTGCGGTACACAGGGTTATTGATGCGCCACATCTATCTTCGCTATTGGCAACATTTTCCGTAAACATGATCATCATTGGTATTGGAACGGCTGTCTTTACAACCTCTCCATACAATGTAGATTTCAACATGGGCAGTTTCAAACTTGGATCAACAACAATCCTTGGAACACGTTTGATCGCGGCGTTGATTTCCATCTTGGTAACAGGCGCACTATACCTGTTCCTATACCGAACCCGTCCTGGAAAATTTATCCGTGCTGTGACCAATAACCGCGCCGCAGCAGAACTGATGGGAGTACCTTCAACCCGAATCCTTGCGCTCAGCTTCGGACTCGGAACCATGCTGGCTGCCATTTCAGGCGCATTGATCGCCACCTTTTTCCCATTCAACATCCTGTCAGGTGGAGGTTACGAATTAAAAAGCTTCGTTATTGGCGTGTTGGGTGGTTTAGGTAACCCAATCGGTGCATTGGTTGGCGGATTGATTCTAGGCGTACTTGAAGGCATGATTCCCGCCTTTTTGAACACCTCCTGGGTGCCGGTGATTGAATTTGGATTATTCGTTGTCATTCTGCTGGTTCGCCCGAACGGGCTCTTTGGAGCAAAAAAATGAAAAACTGGCGCAACCATCTTGGTCTACTATTACCGCTTCTGGCGGTTGGGGCACTTGCGATCTGGCCGGTGATCACAGATAATATTTCAAACCGCGAGAGCGCCTTTACCATCCTGAAAGCAATTGCGTTGGCATCCAGCCTGAACATTTTACTCGGCTACACTGGCTATGTCAGTTTTGGACATATCGTGTTTTACGGTTTCGGCGGCTACGTTGGCTTGTACTTCGTTAACGAACAAGGTTGGTCGATCTGGGCCGGAATGTTGGTTGGCGGGATTTCATCCGGCGTGCTGGCATTTCTGCTTGGCAAAGCTATACTGCGCTTGCGTGGAGCCTACTTCGCACTGGCAACCATCGGTGTCAATGAAGCCATGAAAGCCCTGGTCAACAATCTTGACATCTTTGGCGGCCCCATTGGCATGACGCTGAACTTCTCAGTCTACAAAGCATATGGCGGCGCAGCTAAGGCCTTGGGGATGGCTTTTTACATCATGGCTGGGTTAGCTTTCGCTGCGCTCATCATAAGCCACATCGTTCGCACATCAAAATTTGGTTTGGGCCTTCAGGCTATCCGGGAAAATGAAGATGCCGCCGAAGTGATGGGAGTTGTTGCTCCGGACGCAAAAACCTGGGCCTATGTGCTATCAGCTATCGTACCTGGCATGGTTGGCGTGCTGTTCTTCTTCAAGAATGGTAACGTGGAGCCACATGTGGCCTTTCCATTACATGCATCTATTGAATTGCTGGTTATGGTGATGCTAGGTGGCCAGGGAACTGTTCTTGGCCCCATACTAGGTGCATTTGCCTACCAGGGCATGCGCGGATATTTTGTGACCAGCGATTTCTTCAAAGATATTCAGCTTTCCGTTTCTGGTGTATTGCTACTGCTCATTGTGCTATTCATCCCAGCAGGCGCTATCGGTTGGCTTCGTCAGCGCTTTCCAGCGCTTAGGAGGGTACTGGCATGACCGTATTATTATCCGTACAAGGAGTAACCAAACGTTTTGGCGGTTTGCAAGCTCTGACACAAGTCACTTTTGACCTTCCCGAGAGTCAGATTCTTGGTTTGATCGGGCCGAACGGCGCAGGCAAAACTACGTTATTTAACGCTATCAACGGTGTTTACCCTCCTGAAGAAGGACGTATCATTTTCCGCGAGAAAGATGTGACTACGACAAAAACCTACCATCACGCCCGCATGGGGATGGCACGAACGCACCAGATCGTTCAACCGCTGAACGAGTTGACGGTTCGGGAAAACGTGATGGTTGGCGCTTGTTTTGGGCGTGAAAATCAGAGCCTTGGACATGCTGCTGAAATTGCTGATGAAGTACTGGAATTCGTCGAATTGGATGCTCGCACTGAGCAATTGGCGGGCAGTTTGAACGTCGCGCAAAAGAAGCGACTTGAAATGGCCCGGGCGCTGGCCTCTCGTCCATATCTGCTGTTGCTCGACGAAGTGTTGGCCGGCCTCAATCCTTCCGAAATTGGGAACATGGTTGAGATCGTGAAAAAGATACGTGATCGCGGCATCACGATCATCATGATCGAGCATGTGATGAAAGCCGTAATGAACGTATCCGATCGCATCATCGTGCTTGATTATGGTCAACAGATCGCCGAAGGGTCACCAGATGAAATATCTTCAAACGAAAAAGTTATTGAAGCTTATTTAGGTGACCCCAAACTGGCTGAAAAACTACTACAGGAGGATTAGAGATGGCAATTTTAAAAATTAACAATGTCGCCTCCGGATATGGAGAAGTGCAAATCCTGTGGGGTTCCAGCCTGGCTTTGGAAGAAGGAAAACTAACCTGTTTGGTTGGCGGCAACGGAGTCGGCAAGACCACCCTGCTGCGCACAGTTATGGGTTTGCTTAAACCCTGGGATGGTTCAATTTCGTATCAAGGACAAGATGTTAGCCGCGTCCCCGCTTATACTAAAGCCGAGATGGGACTGATAATGGTTCCTGAAGGGCGACAATTGTTCACAGATATGAGCGTTTACGAAAACCTGGAGATGGGAGCTTCTAACAAACGCGCTACCCCCAAGCTCAAAGAAAACCTTGAGCGGGTTTACGAAATGTTCCCCCGCTTGAAAGAACGCGAGGCGCAAAAAGCGGGCACTCTTAGTGGTGGTGAGCAGCAAATGCTGGCTGTGGCGCGCGGTATTATGGCTGATCCAACCATTCTGATGATAGACGAACTTTCGCTGGGCCTTGCGCCCGTGCTGGTTTTAGGTTTGTTCGAAAGTCTCAAAGCGCTGCGCGAACTGGGAATAACCATCTTGTTGGTTGAACAAAATGTGCACATGGCATTGGCTGTCAGCGATTACGGATACGTTCTGGCGGAAGGAAAAGTTGAGCTGGAAGGCCCAGCCCGAGAATTGATCAAAAATGAACACGTTCGTGAAGCATATTTGGGTCTATAATATAGTAGAGCAAAGTGACCTATTTCACTCCAAAATAGTTACATCCTTTTGAGTGACTAAGGCATATAATAACTTTGCAACATATTTCACGAATGGGTGTTGCACCCCTATGTGCAACTGCAACGGAGGAAACCATGCTTGTCGGTGAAAGAATGTCTCACCCAATAATTTCAATAGCCCCGGACATGCCTGTCCATGACGCCCTCGACATGTTTAAACGCGAGCGTATTCGACGTGCCCCGGTTGTCAAGGAAGGCAAATTAGTTGGTATTGTCTCAGACAAGGATCTACTTAACGCATCGCCATCTCCTGCTACCAGTTTGAGTGTATGGGAAATGAATTACCTGCTCAGTAAGATTACAGTTTCGGAAGTTATGACCAAAAAGGTGCTGACCGTCGCTGAAGATACGCCCATTGAAGAAGCTGCGCGCATCATGGCCGACAATAAAGTTGGCGGTGTACCGGTTATGCGCGATGGTCATGTAGTTGGCATCATTACAGAGACCGACCTTTTCAAGATATTCCTTGAGTTCATGGGAGCGCGCGAAAAAGGTGTACGTATTACAGCTTTGTTGGACGAAAAACCCGGACAGCTAGCCAAGATCACCAAGGCGATCTCAGAAGCCGGTGGCAACTTTATAGCATTTGGTCAATTTTCCGGCGAAGATCCTTCCAACAGGATCGTCACTTTCAAAGTAAAAAATCTAATAATTTACCAATGAAAAACGGTCGCGCTCGCGACCGTTTTTCATTATTTTTTACCCATGACCAACTTCTTCAAGTCAGCGATTTCCTGGGTCGTCAGATATCGCCACTGCCTGGACTTCAAGTTGCCCAGTCTCAATGTGCCGATGCGTGTCCTCAGAATTCGCACCACAGGTAATCCTAGCAAAAAGCCAATCTCGCGGATCTGACGTTTTCTGCCTTCCCCCAAGCGCACCTGCGCCGGAGCAGTGCGGTGACCGTCTTCCAACACAACGCCTCGCTGCCAGGCCTGCAACTGCCTGTCGTCCGGGCGGCGCGCCAGAAGCACTTTATACTCTTTTTCGTGCCCATATCTGGGATGCGTAAGCCGATTTGCCAGGTCGCCATCGTTGGTCATCAGGATCAGACCTTCGCTGTCAAAGTCCAGGCGGCCAACGGGATAAAGTCGGTCGGGCAAGTCCACCAGATCGCGGACAGTTTTACGGTTATCCCCCGGCTCAGGCGCTACAGTAGACAACACGTTGCGCGGCTTGTGCAAGGCAACATAAACATACTCCACATTGGCAGCCACAGGCCTGCCGTCCAAGGTGATCTTGTCTTTGGCAGGATCAGCCTTCTGGCCGATCTTCGCCACCTGGCCATTAACACGCACCCGTCCGGCTTCAATGAATTGCTCGCAAGAGCGGCGAGAACCGTGCCCTGCCTGTGCTAGTATTTTCTGCAATCTTTCTGGAGGCATACTATCCTTTTAACAGCGTTACATCCTGTTCGCCGTTTTCTTTCCGCTCCAATGGCGGTAATTCCGTCAACGAATTCAATCCAAAGTGCTGCAAAAATTCCGGTGTGGTGCTGTATAAAATCGGGCGGCCGGGGCCTTCGGCTCGGCCACCTTCCTGGATCAGGCCTTTGTTGAGCAGGCTGCGCATCACGCCGTCGCTGTTCACGCCGCGCACAGCGTCCACTTGCGGGCGTGTGACCGGCTGCTGGTAGGCGATGATAGACAACGCTTCCAGGGCTGCCCTGCTCAAGTGGCTGACAAACTCCAGTCCAAGAAAACGCTCGATCGCTTCAGAGATTTCTGGGGCAGTCGTCAGTTGCACGCGACCGTTGTTTCGCTGCAGACGCAGGCCGCGGGTACGGAAAGATGCGTCCAATTCATCCAGCGCATTATTCACTTGCGTTGCAGTTGTCTCCAAAACGGTGGCCAACTGCCCCGGAGATACCGCTTCCACGGCCACAAACAATAACGCTTCGATCTGCGCGGGCAGCGATAGCTCTACCAGATTCTTAGATTCGCTCATGCTATAATAGCTCCCTGTAAAATATCCTTCATACAAAGAAGAAAAATGACTCGAAATCGTACTTTACTGTTTCTCACTGCGTTGATGCTTGCAACGTTGGCCTGCTCGATGTTTGTCGGCGGGCCTGAATATCCTGAAGGGACAATTCCGGTATCTGCCGAGGCTGTCGAAAGCCTGAGAGCCCAAATTGAAGCCGCCGCGCTAACTGGTGTCGATGGCGGAGTGATCACACTTCAGATATCCGAGGAGCAGATCACATCCTATATCGCTTTCAAAATGGCTGCACAGGAAAGCCCGGCCTTTAAAGAGCCGCAAGTATTTCTACGCGATGGTCAGATGCAGGTTTATGGCAAGATCGAGCGCGGTTATTTCAACGCTAACGTGTTGGTTGCTCTGACCGTCACTGTGGATGAACTGGGGCAACCCAGGATCGAAATCGTTACTGCCGACTTCGGCCCGTTTCCCGCGCCGGATGGATTGAAACAAAGCCTGACGGCTCTCGTCACGGAAGCTTACACCGGTTCACTAGGCCCGGTCGCGACCGGTTTTCGATTGGAAAACATCTTCATTGCAAACGGGCTGATGACGGTCACCGGCCGGATAAAGTAGCCCCCGGATTATACCGCAAGACATGTTCAAGCGCTTCCGACTCCCCCCCAACCTGCTTCCATGTTTTCTGGCCGTTTCTCTTCTGCTGGCCGGATGCCGTTCCCCCCAACTCGGACAGGAACTGATCCTCGTGCAAGTCATCGCTGATGGGAATACGCAACAGGTGGAGATACAAGCCGGCAGCACGGCCGGTCAGGCATTGGAAGCCGCCAGGGTACGAGTCAGCAACCTGGATAAAAGCGATCCACCTGCCTACACGGTCATCAGCGCTGGCGACGAAATCCGCTTGACGCGCGTGAGCGAAGAGTTCATCACCGAGGAAGTCACCATCCCCTTCGAACAACAGATCGCCCGCAACGAATCGCTCCCTGAGGGTGAAACCCGCCTGGTACAACCCGGCGTCAACGGAATGCAGGAACTGACCTATCGCATCCTGCTGGAAGACGGCGAAGAAGTCGGCCGTTCCGTTGTGAAAAACGTGATCGTGCAGGCGACCGTACCTGAGATCGTCATGGTCGGTGCGCAATCTGCTTATGCACCGCTGGTAATTCCCGGTAAATTAGCCTATCTGGCAGGCGGCAACGCCTGGCTGATGGAAGGCACCACCGCCAACCGTCGTCCGCTGGTCACATCCGGTGATTTGGATGGACGTATCTTTTCCATCTCTCCAGATGGCGAGTGGTTGCTTTTTTCTCGCCGCTCGACCAAATCGCCTGATATTGAAATCAACACTCTATGGGCAATCAGCCTTACGCGAACAAATGCTTCACCTTTTAGCCTGGATATTAAAAATGTGGTGCATTCGGCTGTCTGGACGCCCAGTTCCGCCAATGTAGCCTATACCACAGTCGAGCCTCGTTCCACAGCGCCCGGTTGGCAGGCCAACAACGACGTGTATAAGGTTGTCATCGGCAACGGCTGGGCCGGGACCCCGCAGCGTATCATGGAAGCCAACAGCGGCGGCGTCTATGGCTGGTGGGGCCTGGAATTGCACTACTCCCCGGAAGGGATCCTGAGCTATGCCCGCGCGGATGAAATCGGCCTGGTAGACCAACAAAATGGCGAGCTCAAACCCCTGCTGACAATCACGCCGTTACAAACCCATAGCGATTGGGCCTGGGTTCCTGGCATGACCTGGGGCGCAGACAGTCAGACGATATACGTTGTCACCCACGCCCCACCGCCCAACCTGGTCAGCCCTGAAGAGTCGCCTTTCTTCGACCTGACAGCAGCCTCCACCGCTAATAAAGCTGTCGTGCGGATCGTTAGCCAAACTGGCATGTTCGCTTATCCTTCCGCATCCGCATTGCGTCAAAGCGGCGAGGAGAGGTCGTATCAGGTCGCTTTTCTACAAGCAATCTTTCCTGAGCAGAGTGAAACCAGTCGTTACCGCGTTGTGGTCATGGACCGGGATGGCTCAAACAAGCACGCGATCTTCCCGCCATCTGACGCGCCTGGCCTGGAGCCGCAAGCTCCCGTCTGGGCGCCAGAGCCACTGGAAGGACAAATTGGGGATTTTCTTGCACTGGCTTATCAAGGTAATCTTTGGCTGGTAGATTCCAGTAACGGGCAAGCGTTTCAAGTTACTGGTGATGGACTCATCAGCAGAATAGATTGGAAGTAATCCTAATAAGAATCGAGGTATTATGAGAATTTTAATCACCGGAGCCGCAGGCTTCCTGGGCTCCCACCTGTGTGACCGCCTGCTGGCGGATGAACATGAAGTAATCGGCATGGATAACTTTGTCACCGGCAGCCCGGACAACATTGCTCATCTGGCGAGCAATGAAAATTTCAGCTTCTACAAACATGATGTATCGAATTATATTTTCATCCCTGGTAAGGTGGATGCGGTCATGCATTTCGCCTCCCCGGCCAGCCCGAATCCCAAATCGCCGGTTGGCTATTTCAACCTGCCCATCCAAACCATGAAAGCTGGCGCACTTGGAACGCACCATACACTGGGTGTAGCAAAAGAAAATGGAGCAAAATACTTACTGGCTTCCACCAGTGAAATCTATGGCGATCCACTCGTACACCCGCAATCGGAAGATTACCCCGGAAACGTAGATCCCGCCGGGGAACGCGCTGTTTACGATGAAGCCAAACGCTTTGCAGAATCTTTGACTATGGCCTATCACCGCACGCATGGTGTGGATACCCACATCGTACGCATCTTCAACACTTATGGCCCGCGCATGGACCTGGAAGATGGCCGCGCTCTCCCGAATTTCCTGAAACAGGCTTTGCTCGGCCAGCCGCTGACCGTGTTCGGCGATGGCGGCCAGACTCGCAGTTTCTGCTATGTAGACGATTTAGTCGAAGGCATCGTGCGTCTGCTCATGTCAGATGAGCACATGCCTGTCAATATCGGCAATCCCCACGAGATGACTATTTTGCAGTTTGCGCAAGCCATCAACCAGGTCACCGATAATAAAGCCGGTGTTACCTACATGCCAGATGAACGCTCCACCCGAGACCCTCAACGCCGCCAGCCAGATATTACGCGCGCCCGCACCATTTTAGGTTGGGAACCACAATATAGCTTAGAGAATGGCATCCAGAAGACTATCCCCTACTTCAAGCAAAAACTGGGATTGGCATGATACTGCTGAATAACAGCAAAGAACGCGAACGTTTTTTGAAATTTGCTGTTGTTGGGGTAATCGGTGCGGTAATCGATTTCGGGGTGATGAACCTGCTCACTCAAACGGCAGGCATGCCCCTCGTCCTGGCCGGAACGATTTCTTTCATCTGCGCGATAATCAGCAACTTTATCTGGAACCGGTACTGGACGTATCCCGACTCGCGCTCTCGTCCGCTAGCCCGCCAGTTGACCATGTTTTTTGCCGTGAATATCGCCGGGGTTGCTATCCGTATCCCAATCCTGCACTTCGTTGAACCGCCTTTACTTAGGTTAATAGAAAGTATGAATTTAGTTGGCCCATTCTCTTCGGAACTCCTGGCGAAGAACCTCACCCTCGCGCTGGCAGTCGGAATTGTAATGCTATGGAATTTTTTCGTAAACCGTTATTGGACGTATAATGATGTAGACTGACTTTTTTTCAAGGCAGGTCTTATGACTTCTTCCACCCGAAAATTAATTCCATTGTATACATCCAAAGGGGATGTGGAAGCCTTTCTCGTCTATCCGTATATTTATAATCGAACCGGCGACTGGATCGGATTCATAACACCCCAACGGGAAATTTACTCAGTTCTTGGTTATCATGTCGGCACATTGACCGACGACAAACGCATCATAGGGAAACGAGCGACCAATACGTTCAAACCACGCCTCAACCCGCCTCCGTCTCCTGGCAAGGTTTATCCCCCGGCTACCGTACCGTTAGCACCCATGATGCGGGAACTGACCCACAGCCAAATCGATGTTTTGCTCGACTATCCGGAACGCCTGCACACCCTGGATAGTGGAGAATTCCGAGAGGATATGGATTAGCGTGCCGAAAGAACTAAAAGCCAAACCGATGAGTGCTTCGAAGATCAGCATTGCCCAGTTGATGCAGCCTGAACATGCCAACAATCTGGGCAATGTGCATGGCGGCTGGATCATGAAGCTGGTGGATGAAGCCGGGGCTTTGGCCTGTATGCGCCACGCCCAACGGCGCGTGGTCACTGTAGCCATTGACCAGATGATCTTCCGACAACCCATCCGCATCGGCGACCTGGTCATTCTAAACGCTGAAGTAACTTATACCGGGCGCACCTCCATGGAAGCCGAAGTGCAGGTAACAGCGGAAAATCCTGTCACTGGCGAAAGCACACACACCAATACAGCCTATCTGGTTTATGTCGCCATGGACAAAACCGGCAACTCGGCCCCGGTGCCACCCCTCTTTGCTGAAACAGATGAAGAGAAACGGCGTATGCAAGGTGCCCGCGCCCGACAAAAACATAGGCTGGCTCAAAATAACAATGAATGAGAAACCTTCAGAACCCTTAGAGCCCACCAGCGAATCGCCGCAATCTGAACGGCAAGGACCGACCGCGGACACCTTCCGCTCCTTGCGTGAATTGGTTGATTATGTTTCCGGCAAATCGCTGCGTGATTTACCACAAGAAGACAGTGGTCTGGCTGAGCCGCTACCATTCCCCTTCCTGGCAATCATTGGTCAACGCGAGATGAAGCTGGCGCTCCTGTTGGGACTGGTGAACCCCAACCTGGGCGGCATTTTGCTGATCGGTCCTCGTGGCACAGCCAAAACAACCGCCGTCCGCAGCCTGTTGGACATGCTCCCACAGGTGGAGCGCAGCGCCTGCCACTACGGCTGCCTGCCCGAAGACGTGGAGACTGGCGGCATTACCGCCATTTGCCCGGACTGTGCCAAGAAGTACGCTGCGGGCGAACCGCTGACCATCTCCGACCGCGCGCGGCTGGTGGAGCTTCCGCTGAATTCCCGCCTAGAAGACGTGGTTGGCGGCATTGACGAGCGCGCTGCAGTTTCTCACGAACGTATGCGTATCCGGCGCGGAATTCTGGCCCAGGCCGACCGCAACTTACTCTATATAGACGAAGTCAATATGCTGGCGGATGAAATCGTGGATGCCATTCTGGATGCTTCCGCACAGGGCACCTACACCGTTCGGCGCGGACCTGTCTCAGCCACCTATCGCGCCCGCTTCCTGTTGGTCGGCTCGATGAACCCGGAAGAAGGCCATCTGCGCCCGCAAATCCTGGATCGCTTTGGATTGCGTGTCATCGTGCAGGGGTTGGAAAAGGGTTCCGAACGCCTCGAAGCCTATCGCCGGGTTCAGACCTACCTCACCAATCCGCGCCAGATGATCGCACAATTCGCGAGTGAAATCCAGGCCGCCAGGGAAGAGATCCAGGCTGCTCGTCAACGCTTGCGCGATGTGACCATTCCAGATAAGGTTGCCAATCCAGCTATAAAACTGGTACAAAATATGGGCATCGACTCGCTGCGCGCCGAGATCACCTGGTTCGAATCCGCGCGCGCTCATGCCGCCGCTGACGGGCGCACCAAGGTCACATCCGCCGATTTGAAGATAGTCGCCCCTATGGCGCTGCGCCTACGACGCTCACAGTTTATGACCGATTACATCAACGATCAACAGGGGGAAGAGGATGAGCTGAATGCTTTACTGGCATCGTTCTCTAAAAGTCGTCGCAAAAAAATAAATTGAATCATGTCCATTGTTTTAGCTTCAATTAAGTCTGTGCTGCAACACAGAAATTTCCCCATACTTTTATTGCTCATCATCAGTCTCTTGGTCGGCCTGCTCACCTTTCAAGACTTCGGCATGGCCTGGGACGAGTATCTTTACTACGAATACGCTGATGCGATCGGATACGCCTATTCGATCCCGGCGCATCTAAGCCCAGATTTTGACCTTGAAAAAGCTTACGGTCCCAGCGCCGGCGACCACCGTAACCACGGGCCGGGCTACATCATTTTTGCCCGCCTGGGAGTTTATGCCCTGCAAGCGTTCACGAACATAGACCAGATCGCTTTGTGGCATCTGGTAAATTTTGTCACTTTTCTGGTTGGCGCATACTTTGTTTATAAAATAAGTTTACGCTGGCTCAATCCATACAGCGCGGTCGCGGCTACGGCTTTGTATCTAACCCAACCAGTTTTATGGGGTCACGGCTTCATCAACCCAAAGGATACCCCTTTCGCAACGGCCTTCATTGCGGCTGTATATTTCGGGCTCCGGATAGTTGACAGCCTATCATCGCCTGAGTTCAAGTTCAAAAAAAGTTGGCTTGATTTGGTGATCACAGGTTTCCTGATTGGACTGGCAATCAACATGCGAATTATAGGACCGTTGCTTCTTGTAATGATATTTATCTACGCATTGTTGAAACGCCAGAAGAAATCCCTGCTCTGGTTTATCCCCTTAACCTTTATAGCCATCATTACCACTTATATCACCTGGCCATATATCTGGAAAACTCCTGTGGCAACTTTTCTTGAAGTGTTGCGACTTATGGCCAGCTACTCCACAACTCCCAAGTTGATTTTCATGGGCGACTTTTACCGCTCCTATGAATTGCCTCGCAGGTATCTACCATGGTTGTTGGGCATCACGTTGACGGAACCTGTCTGGCCTTTGTTTCTTAGCGGAGGCATTATCGCTACTATCCGAATATTCAAGAGACGGCTCGAATGGAAAGCCCTAAGCGTCGTAGTTTTTTGGTTCCTTTCCATGCTATTGTATGTTGTGGTTATGCAGCCCCCAACCTATGACGGCTACCGCCACTTCCTTTTCATCTTGCCACCCATTTTCATCGTTTGTGGTTTTGTGTTTCAAGAACTCTATATGCGTGTCTCAGCAAAATGGGTATATGGCTTGCTGGTTTTCTTCCTTATTTTGCCCGGTATTTTAGGGGGCGCAAAGTTGCATCCCTACCAATATGCATATTACAATAGCTTTGTTGGCGGGACCAAGGGTGTGGCTGGCATGTATGAAACGGATTACTGGTTAACATGCTACAAGGAAGCAATTGAAGAGCTCAATCAAATCGCGCCAGGTAACACAACCCTTATTGTTGTTCGAGAACCTGCCAACGCTGCCTATTATCTAAAGGAAGGTATCCAAGTGATTGATTACACTGCACGAACCCCTGGCGACTACCTGCTCTTAGGGGCACGTCTTAACGATTATGCACGTGTTCTCCCGCAGTATCCCGTTTTGATCAGCGTGGAACGGGATGGCGCTACCTTTTGCAAAATTGAAGCGGTGCAATGATGCCATCGCACCGCGAACGACTCCAGGCATGCCTGAATAGCGAGCAAACCGACCGGCCGCCAGTTGCTCTGTGGCGGCACTTCCCTGTTGACGACCAGGCACCCGATACTTTAGCCGCTGCTACGTTGAATTTTCAAAAAACCTACGACTTCGACCTGGTCAAGGTCACGCCCACCTCCTCCTTTTGCTTGAAAGATTGGGGAGTGGAAGATGTTTGGGAAGGCAGCACCGAGGGAACGCGACGCTACATCAGGCGCCTGATCCAAAAGCCACAGGATTGGGAAAGTTTACCTGCGCTGGAACCTTCAGCCCCGCACCTGGCCGCACAACTGGCCTGCCTCCGTCAAATCCGCACGGAGCTTGGCCCAGACGCCCCCATGCTGCAAACGGTCTTCAGCCCACTGGCGCAGGCCAAAAATCTGGTCGGTGGCGAAAAACTGATTGCACACATCCGCAAATATCCTGAGGCCGTGCTGAAAGGGTTGGAGGCAATAGCCACCTCCACGCAGCGTTTTGTCGAGGCGGCGCTTGACACCGGCATCGACGGCATCTTCTACGCCGTTCAACAAGCCCAGGCAAGCTTGCTTACCCTGGATGAATACAAAGCGTTTGGATTCCCCTTCGATCACAAATCGCTCGAACCTGCCAATGACCTGTGGTGCAACATGCTGCACTTGCACGGCAGCGATGTTTACTTTGAGATCGTTTCGGAATTCCAATTCCAGATCGTCAACTGGCACGACCGTGACACACCACCCTCGCTGGTTGAAGCGCAGCAAGCATTTGCAGGAACAGTCTGCGGCGGCCTGGGGCGCGACACGCTGGTTTACCGGGAGCAGGCTGAAGTCCGGGAAGAAGCGCAGGATGCGATCGCGCAGACAAATGGTCAGCGCCTGATCCTGTCTACGGGCTGCGTGGTGCCCGTCATCGCATCCCATGGAAATATCATGGCCGCACGGAAGAGCGTGGAATGAATCTCCGCGTCATCTCCGGCTCTGCGCGCGGACGCAAGTTGAAATCCGTCCCTGGCGACACCACGCGCCCAATCACAGATCGCGCGAAAGAAGCGCTGTTCAACATCCTGGCTGGGGATGTAGTGGACTCAACCTGGTGGGACTTGTTCGCCGGGACGGGCGCGGTTGGTATCGAAGCACTGAGTCGTGGCGCGTCGCTGGTGCGCTTTAGCGACCTGAACCGCGCCCCAATTGAAACCATCAAATGGAACCTGGAACATTGTAAATTTACCGCGAAAGCCGAAGTCCGCCGCGGGGATGCCTTTGCCATGCTAGCAGCCCAGCCGGGTAAACAATTCGAATTCATTTACATTGCGCCGCCACAGTTCAAGGAAATGTGGTCACAAGCATTGCTCGCAGTAGACGAAAATCCCGGCTGGCTGACAGAAACCGGCTGGGTAATTGTCCAGATCGCACCGAAAGAATTTCGAAACCTGCAACTTGTCAACCTCGAAGAAATCGATCAAAGGAAATATGGCAGTACGTTGCTGGTGTTTTTTGAACTAAAGGAAAACTGATGGGCGTGATCAAGCCGAGACAAAATCGTAGCGGGGTTTACTTCGGCTGTGGCGGGGCCGCCTGCCTGGGGCTGATTTTCTGGGCAATCATCGCCTGTTTTTTTCTCCTGATTGTAGTGGGCTTATCTACCGAGGTGGGCAGTGGCAATGCTGAGTTGGAATCAGCTTTTTATGCGCTTTCACAGATCATGGCAGGGTCGCTGGCATTCTTCTACTCGATGGTTGCCATCATCGTTGTTTTCATTGGCTTTGGAATTTTTCAGCAGACTCGCAAATTTATCATTCAGGGTGATCGTCACGACCTGAACACGATCTTGCTGTTCTTCTTTCTATTTGTAGGAGGCATGCTCCTGGCAGCAGCATTGCCCATTATTGCTTTGGAATATCCCGGTACCTCTGGCTGGATCAAATTTTTGGGCGTGCTGCTGGGCGGCGCATATTTACTCTATGGCATGCTTATGCTGTGGTTAACTCTGGTGGCCTACGAATCTTATCGGCATGCAGATGTCTAACGGTTCACATATAATTTTTGGTCTAAATTTACGCTAAATTTGTATAGACATTGTGGAAACAAAATTCGCTCGAACGGTAAGATTTAAACCAAGAATCAGAGCTAATTTGCTTGAATTCCTGATGGAGGCAATTCAATGAAAAGCTATGACTACGCCCACCGCAAAGGTATCGAAGTAATTTCCTGGGAACGCTTTGGAGAACTCAGCCGGACGTTGACCGAGCAACTGTCCGGAAAAAAAGTTGACGTTGTCATTGGCATCGCACGTGCGGGGTTGTTTCCGGCCACCGCTGTCGCCTGTGCATTGCGGCGCGAGTTGTACCCTGTCCGCGTAACGCGGCGCGTAAATGACGTAGTGCAGTACGAGAGTCCCATATGGCGCGTAGACGTTCCGGCAACGGTGTCAGGCCAGAGGGTAGCAGTGATCGACGAGATCGTCGACACAGGTGAGACTCTGGCCATCGTCGCGGCCAGGGCTCTCGAGCGCAGAGCGCGTCACGTCTGGACCCTGAGCCTGGTCGCCCATTCGTGGGCTGATCCAAAACCCGACTACACTGCCCTGACCAGCGACGCCCTGCTAATCTTTCCCTGGGACAAACAGGTGCTCACAAACCAGGGTTGGCAAACACATCCCGAAATCGAAGCAGCGATCCGGGCGCAAGACACATCGCGCAGCAAGAATTCCTAAAACACGACAAATGCGTTATAAGCCTGAAAAGGCAAAATCATTTCCCCCCAGGCGTGCCAAGCATGCTAAAATATTTCTATGACAACCAAGCGCGCACCCAGCAGAATACTTCCCAGAGCTTTTCCGGGTATCACACCCGAAGAGGTACAAGAGCTGATTTCTCACAGCCAGGTACAGAGCTACCCGGCCGGGACTGTACTTTGCCGCGAAGACGCGATTGAGAATACCTTTTATACGATCCTGGAAGGTGAAGTCGAGGTTGCCAAGAGTATCAATAAATCCGAATCGCGTTTGCTACAAACACTCGCCCCGGGGGATTTTTTCGGCGAGATGGGCATCATCCACAATGCCCCCCGCGCAGCAACCGTGACAGCCAAAACCGACCTGGTCGTTCTTGAACTTGACAAGGAATCTTTCGACAGCGTGCTCAAGCGCAGCAGTAGCATTGCGCTTGCAATGGTGCATGAGATCAGCAACCGCTTACGCGAGAACGACGAAATGGCAATTGAAGACCTGCGCTTGCGGGCAGGCGAACTGGCCCAGGCTTACCAGAAACTGGCCGAGCAGGAAGTAGCCCGCAGGGAGTTTCTGACCAATGTGGCACACGAATTGCGCACGCCTCTCATGGCTGCCAGCGGCTATTTGCAAATCCTGCAACAGGGTCGCGTACTAAACCAGGAACAACTAACCAATGCACTGGATACAGTCTCAAGGAACGTTCAGCAAATTGTGACGCTGGTCAACGACATTCTTTTCTTGCAAGAAATGGACCTGGTGCTCCCGGATTTCCAGGCCGTAATCATGGGCGAATTAGCCTCCGCTGTACTCGAACGCTACAAATCACAAGCCGCAGCGCGCGGCATCCATCTTAGCCTGACAGAAGACCGTGATTTGCCCCCCGTTTCCGGGGACGCCAAGTCCCTGGAGCGTGCGCTGATCGCGCTGGTGGATAATGCCATCAAATTCAGTCCAAATGGCGGGGATGTGGAAATCCGTCTAAAAAAAGGCGACGGGCAAGTTCTAGTCACCATCGAAGACCATGGGATTGGTATCTCATCAAATACGCGCCCGCGCATCTTCGATCGCTTCTACCATCTGGAGAAGGAAAACGAAGACCTGTTCGGCGGCATCGGGCTGGGACTGGCTATCACACGCCAGGTCATCCAGCAGCACAATGGTACGCTGGATGTCGAAAGTGAGTATGGCAATGGCAGCACCTTTACAATGTGCCTACCAGAATGGAAAGAAGACTTTAATTAATTTCGGTGTTGGATTCGTTTATTTTTATCCCCCAAATTTAACAATCAGGTTATTCTGATCATCATAAAACGAACGTGCTGCAAAAGGGGCGTCTCCGTACTTTAACGTGTGGATGCGACCGAGCAGTACCGGCAAATCTTCCACAACCGGCAAGTCCCCCAACGCGTCAAACGCGACCCATTCGACTGCTCCCTCTATGGACGGTTTAGGCTCGCCCTCCAGGCATTCTCCACTAAATACATACAGACAGATTCCCGGATTCTGGCCGCTATCCACAATAACGGTGCCGCACAGCCACAAATCAGTCGTAAGGCCAGTCTCTTCCAGCAACTCGCGCCGCGCCGCTGACAAGACATCCTCACCCTGTTCCACATGTCCGCCGAGACAATTGTATTTCCCCGCCCACAGACGTTTGGTCGGTGCACCTTTTAACAACAGGTATGAATTACCGCGCCGTATGAAAATCATTGTACGCGGGATGAGCATATAGCGCTCGAGATTGACGCCCTGGTCAGAAACTGGCATAGAGGCTCCAATGAGATTATCATAGTGGTCGAATAGGGCATAGCCATATCAAGACCTATTCCTTTTTCGACGAAACAAAGAATATTATACCGTCACGATTCACCCCTTGCTCTTTTCCAGATTTTCTTCTAAACTGATACTGAGAAAAGGGTATCCTTCACTGAATACATTCACTGATTTGGAAAGGGATTCACATGAAAAACAGAAAACTAAATAAATTCCTGGAAACATTTCGAACCCCCGCTTTGATCTTCTTTGGCCGACCATCTCGCAGGCATTCTTGAGTCCGGTTCGTCAGCGGTTGGTGCTGCAGCTGTATTTGGCGCAGCCTACTTTGCTTATCAGGAATTGGACGAGGTTTCCAAATCCCGCCACATTGACGTGGCCGACCGCTTATTCGACGAGTTGAACTCTCCCGATATTATCGAAGCGCGCAGAATAATTTACCAGAATCTGAACGAAAATCCCGAAACAGGATTGAGTAATCTCAGCGATGAAAGTCGAGACGCGATGAAGGATGTTCTCAACTCACTAGACCGGGTGGCCTTCCTAACACAGCCCGGATGGATTCCGGACGAGCTTGTTATGCCCTGGATGCATCCCATGATCGCTAAATCCTGGGAAAAACTGGAGCCGTATGTGCTGTACGAAAGAGAGCGCCGTAACGAGCCTTATTACTACGAACATGCCGGGGAGTTGGCAGATCGCTGTCGGAAATGGCGTGCCAAACATCTAGCGGAGACGAGCACGAAATGGACAGATGACGCGTTGTAGTAATTTTACATTGCCAAGCTCAGTGCTATATACAAAACATCCCTGCTCCTTATGAGCAGGGATGTTACTTTTCATTAATAATCTTTTATGAAACTAACTTGCGCACACTCTCCAACTGACCAGCACTGCCGAGCTTCTCATTCTTGCCAGCAATGAACTTTGCATACTCAGCCATGAAGACCTTTCCGGGTGGGCGCAGGTCGAAGTTTTCCGGCTTGTCGCGGAAGAACTCACGGTGTACGCGCGTCCACACCAGGCGGCCGTCGGTGTCGATATTGATCTTGGTCACACCCAACTCGGCGGCGCGTTTGAACTGGTCAGCATCCACGCCCTTGGCGCCTTGCAAGTTACCGCCAGCTTCATTGATGCGCTTCACTTCTTCCTGGGGCACCGAACTAGAGCCGTGCATCACCAGCGGGAAGCCGGGCAGGTTCTTTTGGATATCTGCCAGTACATCGAAGTGCAGTCCCTGTGAGCCAGTGAACTTAAAAGCCCCGTGGCTGGTGCCAATCGCACAGGCCAGCGAGTCGCATCCGCTGCGCTCAACGAATTCTTTGGCTTGATCGGGATCAGTCAATTTGGCGTCCGCTTCAGCAACACTAACGTGCTCTTCCACGCCACCCAATTGTCCCAGTTCTGCTTCCACCACTATACCTTTGGCGTGTGCCGCATCCACCACACGTTTGGTGATGGCAATGTTTTCATCGAAGGGTGCGTGGCTGGCATCGATCATGACTGAACTGTAAAATCCGCTTTCGATGCAGTCCAGCGCGGCTTCTTCGTCTCCGTGATCCAGGTGAACCGCAAAAATGGATTCTGGGAAGATTTCATCGGCGGCGCGAATCATGGCTTCAAGCATACGTTTATCTGTATAACTGCGCGCGCCTTTGCTGATCTGAATGATGAAAGGCGCCTGGCTGTCCAGGTTGCCCCGGAACAGTCCCATGCATTGCTCCAGGTTGTTGATGTTATACGCGCCGATGGCATATTTGCCGTAGGCGGCTTCGAACAGTTTTTTGGTTGTTACGATCATAATTCACTCCAATGCAAAGTTTGTAGTTTCAAAAAAACGGATGGTCTTGGACCACCCGCAAAACAGCCATTTTACAAATACTCCGTTAGCTCATGTCCAATAAAGCTACCAAATTATAACACCAGCATCCGGTTGCACTTGCTATCCAGAGAGGCTATAATGAACAAAATAAGCGAGGCCAAGGCATAAATTTCCCGTATATTGAAGCAGGAGGCACACATGAGCGATTTATTTGATAAATTTTGTGAAAAATCTGGCTTCGAAAATTCCCGGCTTTAGCGGTTACGTGGAACGCCAAAACCGCCGCGCTGCCGACAAGCTCTTACGCGAATCGGTAGCGGCGCGCTTCGAGGAGTTGTGGACGCGCACGTCCGAAATCCAGACCAGTATGGTCAGCGAGGGCATGATCGCCCTGATGGACGAGATGGAACAGGCTGCCATCAAGCTGCGCACCTTTGCCGACAAGATAAAAACTGCCAGTTACGGCTACGCCGGTTTTTTCGATGCAGTCAAGATTAAAGAAGAAGAACTGGCACAACTGTATCAATACGATATGGCGTTCTTCGATGTGGCTGAGCAAATTGAACGGGCGCTGGACAACGTGGAAGCCAGCATGGGCGACGAAGAAGGACTGAAAGCCGCCATCCGACACCTGATCAGCCTGGCCCGCGAAGCCGTCACCACATTTGACCGCCGTTACGAAATGATCAACGGTAGCGGGAAATAAACAATCAACTTGAATGTGTGTCGTCGCGAGCGACCGAAGGCCGTCCGCCCCGTGAGGGCGTTGGCCCGAGACGGGGAGCGTGGCAAACTCCTATTGCGAGGAGATTGCTTCAGGGCTACACCCCTCGCAATGACACACTTGCTATAAGGAAGGCCTATGTGGCATGAGTACTACAACGTAGCTACCACAGACGAGGCAATCCGCCTTATGGGCGAAAAGGGGGAAGGTACCCGCATCGTCGCCGGTGGCACCGACCTGATCCTGGAACTCGAGCGCGGTGTGCGCCGAGACATCCACACACTCATAGACATCACCCGTATCCCCGGCCTCGACCAGATCACACTGGACGAGGAGGATGTAATTCACCTAGGGCCGATGGTCACGCACAACCATTGCGCGGCTTCCAAGCTGATCCGTGAACGCGCTTTCCCACTGGCACGCGCAGCCTGGGAAGTAGGCGCACCGCAGATCCGCAACCGTGCTACGGTGGCTGGAAACCTGATCACGGCCAGCCCCGCCAACGATACCATCACTCCCCTAATGGCACTGGGGGCTTGGATTGTGCTGGCTTCATCGCGCGGTAAACGCAAAGTATCGCTGGAAGAATTTTACAGCGGCGTGCGAAAAACCGTTATGCAACCCGATGAAATCCTGGTAGACATCGCCTTCCCGGCTTTGAAGACAAGCCAAAAAGGGACGTTCATCAAACTGGCGCTGCGACGTGCACAGGCCATCTCCGTTATAAACGTCGCGGTCGTACTTGGATTCGAGGCTGCCACCGTTGAATTGGCCTCTATCACGCTTGGAGCAGTTGCGCCTACCATCATCCATGCTAAAGAAGCGGAAAAGTATCTGGCAGGCAAAGAGTTGACCGAAGTAGTTATTGCAGAAGCCGCCCGGCTGACAATGGAAGATTCGCGCCCAATTGACGATATCCGCGGCTCGGCAGCTTACCGGCGCGAGATGGTGCGGGTCTGTACAGCGCGTGGGTTGAGGTCACTGCTCAAGGGTGAGGAGCAGGCTGCGATCCCGCCCGAACCGGTGTTGTTGTGGGGGAAGGAGCAGTCAACTTTTAACGGTCAGCTATCAGCCCAATCCTTCCCAGAGAGTCCGATCGAGACAACCGTAAATGGGGTGAAACACACCTTCACCAGCGGGCATGACAAAACGCTATTACGTCTGCTGCGCGAAGAAGGCAAGTTGATTGGCACAAAAGAAGGCTGCGCTGAGGGCGAATGCGGCGCTTGCACCGTCTTCCTGGATGGCAAGGCCGTAATGGCCTGTCTCGTACCCGCCCCCCGCGCGCATGGTGCAGAAATTGTAACCGTGGAAGGACTTGCAAACAACGGGCAACTACACCCCGTGCAGCAAGCCTTCATCAATGATGGCGCGGTTCAGTGCGGGTACTGTACACCGGGTTTCTTGATGTCGGGTGCCAAGTTGCTGGAAGAGCGTCCGAATCCCACGCGCAACGAGATCGAGCAAGCGATTACTGGCAATCTGTGTCGCTGCACAGGATACTATAAAATCGTACAAGCCATCGAAGATGCCAGTCAGCTAGAGGTATAAATATGGAGGAACAGCATGGGAAAATATAAATCTTCTGTCTCTGAGAGAGGGATACAGCCGAAACAACGCCCCCCGATCTGGCGCGGTATTGGTTGTTTGCTAATCATCCTTGTGCCGGTAATATCCTATGCCGCCGCTGAGCTTTCGTTGCCTTTCTTTCTAAATCAGGGGCTGGTTCCACGAGAGTTGCTGTTCACTCCGCGGGTACCGGATTGGTTATGGTACGCGCCAATGCTCGCGCAAATTGTCCAATCCCTAATTGGGCAGTATGCATTCTTTGCAATCCTGATCCTCACATTCATATACACTCTCTTCATCGGAACAGTCATTTCAATTTTTTACGCATTTATGTATCGCATCATCTCTCCTAAGCGGTATGGCCCGATGGACGCACCACCCCCGCGAATTAAAGTCAAGAAATACAAACGCTAAAAACTATGTCTACAAAAATTGTCGGTCAATCCCTACCCCGTATTGATGCTCTCGGAAAAGTGACAGGCGAAACGCCCTACTCTGGCGATCTGTCTATGGAGGGCATGCTGCACATGAAAACCCTGTTTGCCGGGCGTCCGCATGCACGCGTCAAGCGCATCAACATTGACCGGGCTCAGGCTGCGCCGGGTGTGGTTGCCATTTATACTGCCAAAGATATTCCGGTCAATGAATATGGCCTGCAATGGAATGACCAGCCTGTGCTGTGCGGACCAGGTTCATCCAAAGAGGGCGGAGATATTGTCCGCTTCGTGGGAGACCAGGTAGCCGCCATCGTCGCAGAGACGGAAGCCCAGGCTGCCGCTGCGCGCGACCTGATCGAAGTCGAGTACGAAGACCTGCCCCCGGTACTGGATGCAGAAACGGCCATGCAACCTGACTCGCCGCGTGTTCATGCAGAGATCGGCGATTCCAACATCTGCGTGCACTACAAGATCCGCAAAGGAGATGTTGAAGCCGGGTTCGAACTGGCAGATGTAATCGTCGAAGGCGAGTATCGCACTCCCGTTCAGGAGCACGCTTACTTGCAGCCTGAAGCGGGTTTAGCCTACATCGACGAAGATAGGCACGTCACTGTCAAAGCTGGCGGCCAATGGACACACGCCGACCGAGAGCAAATTGCCCATGCGCTCGGCCTGCCAGACGAAAAAGTGCGCATCGTCTATCCGGCCATCGGCGGTGCTTTCGGCGGCCGCGAAGATATGTCTGTGCAGATCGTGCTGGCGCTAGCAGCTTGGAAGCTAGAACGCCCGGTGCGCATCATCTGGAGCCGTCAGGAATCCATTATTGGACACGGTAAAAGGCATGCCTGCGTGGTTCGTGGAAAATGGGGCGCAACCAAAGACGGCGTGCTGGTCGCTGCCGAGATCGAAATGATCGGCGATGGCGGCGCTTACATGTACACCACCAACAAAGTGCTAGGGAATTCTGCCATCACATCCAGTGGTCCATACTTCATCCCCAACATCAAGACTGATATCTACGGCGTGTACACCAACAATGTGCCAGGTGCAGCCTATCGCGGTTTTGGCGCGCCGCAAGCCCTGTATATGGCCGAATTACAGATGGACAAACTGGCCGAGAAACTGGAGATAGACCCGGTCGAGTTCCGTTTAAAGAACGCCCTGCGCGACGGACTCACACTCGGAGTTGGCACACCGGCCCCCGGCCCTGTCAGCATCCCGGAAGTGATCCAGGCTGCTGCTGACAAATTTGACTGGGCCAATTATAAAAAACAAACTGACGATCATCTTCTCCGCGGACGTGGATTCGCCGCCGGGTTCAAGAATGTCGGCTTTTCGTTCGGCTATCAGGAAAACTGTTGGGCACGCGTGGAATTGCATGGTAAAGGCGAGATCGAGCAGGTTGTGCTGCTGCATGCCAGCGCAGAAGTTGGTCAGGGTACGCACACTGTTATGACGCAAATGGCCGCAGAAGCAGTTGGCGTTCCTTTCGAAAAGGTGACCCTGGTCACATCTGACTCAGCCAGCATGGGGAACCCCGGCTCCGTTTCTGCCTCGCGCATGACTTTCATGTCTGGCAACTCTATACGTGGTGCAGCCGAAATAGCCCTGGATAAATGGAAAAAAGAAGAACGTCCGGCGATTGGCGAATTCAAATACCTGGCGCCTCCCACCACGCCCTTCGACAAAGAGACCGGTCAATCCATGCCGAACTTTGCGTATGCCTATGCTGCACAGGCCGCGGAGGTGGAAGTGGATACCGAGACCGGGCATGTGCGCGTACTACGTGTTGTCGCAGCCGATGATCTGGGGAAAGCCATCAACCCTGACCTGGTAGTAGGACAAATCGAAGGTGCGGTCGTTCAAGCGCAGGGCTACACAACCCTGGAAGATTACAAAACCAAAGATGGCCAGGTATTGACCGATCAACTCAGTACCTATCTCATCCCTACCATTTGGGATATTCCAGAGAAAGTGGAATCGGTCATCGTGGAAGTTCCAGACCCGAATGGTCCCTGGGGTGCGCGCGGCGTGGGCGAATTGCCTTTCCTGCCTACGGCAGCAGCCATCTCCGCGGCAGTCCACGATGCGACCGGCGTGTGGTACGACGAGTTTCCACTCACACCCGAACGAATATTGCGTGGGTTGGGAAAGATATAATCTTTAGTAGGGGCACAATATATTGTGCCTCTACACAAAATATGCGTTGGACATTCCCTTACCTTGGTGAAACCGAAGAGTTAAACGAAATCACCCGCGCAAGCGCGCCGGGTAGCTTCGTCCAACTTTCTGATGGGATTACGCACTACGAACTAGGCGGCCCAGAAAACGGACAACCCGTTGTATTTGTGCACGGATTCTCCGTCCCATATTTTATCTGGGATCCTACCTTCAATTTCCTGACAGGATCCGGCTTCCGTGTGGTGCGCTACGACCTGTTTGGGCGTGGATTCTCAGACAGACCCAAAGCGCGCTATGAGATAGACCTGTTTTGCAAGCAATTGAAAGAATTGCTGGATACACTTGGCTTCGAACAAATCAACTTAATTGGACTTTCGATGGGCGGGCCGATCACAGGTACCTTCACGACACGCTTTCCCGAGAGGGTTCAAAAGCTGGTTTTGATAGATCCGGCCGGGGCGAGTCCCGTAACTCTTCCGAGACTGCTCAAGGCATTGACAACACCCGGATTCGGCGAGCTGGCTCTCGGTCTGTTCGGACGCGGGCAACTGATGAAAGATGTCAAATCCGATTTTTACGAACCCAAGCATGTAAAGGCGTTTGTCGCAAAGTACATGGTCCAGATGAAATACAAGGGTTTCATGCGCGCGCTCCTTTCAACCATGCGCAACGGCATGCTGGGAGATTTTTCACCCACGTACCGAAAAATTGGGAAGCAGGACACGCCCACCCTGCTCTTCTGGGGCCGGGACGATAGAACCGTCCCGTTCGCACACAGTGATTACATCCGTGCAGCCATCCCGCAAGCCCAGTTCCACACCTTCGATAACTGCGGGCATCTTCCACACTATGAAAAACCGGAGATAGCTAACCCGCTTCTACTGGAGTTCCTAAAATGAAAAAGAGCGAAATTCTGACGCTATACCAGTACAATACCTGGGCAAATGCACGCATCTTGAACGTTGCTTCAAACGTGACGCCCGAACAATTTCTTGCACCGGCACCTTTTAGCCATAGCGGCTTGCGCGGTACGCTTGTCCATACTTTATTTGCCGAGTGGATCTGGCGTCAGCGCTGGGAAGGTCACTCGCCAACCGAGTGGCTAACGCCAGAGGATTTTCCCACCTTTGATTCCTTGCGATCACGCTGGATTACAGAGGAAAAAGCTTTGACGGCTTTCGTTGAAAACATCAACGAGCCTGATCTGGACAGCACAATTCGTTACAGCAGGATGGGTGATGAGCCACGCAAAAACAAACTCTGGCATCTGATGGTGCATCTGGTCAACCATGGCACACAACACCGCAGTGAGGCCGCTGCCATGCTGACTGAATTCGGGTACTCCCCTGGCGACATCGACTTCATCATTTACTTACGTGAAATACAATAAACCTCTACTATGCTAAAAACACTTCAAGCTTTTCTCGTCCGTAATCGCTATAAATTGGCCATTTTTGGATTGCTGCTGGGGGCTTCGATTTTCAGCGTCATCCTGGTTGTCGCGCGCATGGCCTACAGCGACTCGCAACAATACCGTGGCCTGATCTGGAACCTGTTCCTGGCCTGGATTCCCTTTGTGTTAGCTTACATCGCCTATGCGCTTTCATGGCGGCGCGCCTGGTTATACTTCGTCATTCCCATCTTCGCCTTTATGTGGCTGATTTTTTTTCCGAATGCTCCCTACATCCTGACCGACTTACAACATCTAAACCGCCTTACTAATAACGCGCCGCTCTGGTTCGATGTCATTCTGCTGATCTGGTTCTCCTGGACAGGCATGCTGCTGGGCTTGATCTCGCTCTATATGATGCACGAAATCGTGCAACGCCACTTCGGACGTTTTTCGGGCTGGATATTCGTGTTGATCGTCTCTGGTTTGAGCAGCGCCGGAATCTACGTTGGGCGTTTCCTGCGATGGAACTCGTGGGATATCCTTCAAAATCCTTCTGAACTGGCAATGGACATTCTTGGTCTTGCCGTTGATCCCAGCCTGCGCCTGTTGGCCTTTACCACGCTGTTTGCTGTCTTTTTCCTGTTCGTTTACCTGACGCTTTACACATTTGCGCATCTTTTCCGTGAACAGATCGAGCAAACTACACCGCATAAAACAGTAAAGAAAACATCGTGAAACCACCCTCGGTAATATTAATTCGTGGAGGAGGCGACCTGGCGTCTGGTGTAGCCTTACGGCTCCATCGTGCAGGGTTGAAAGTTCTCATAAGCGAATTGCCGCAACCGTTGGCTGTCCGGCGCACGGTTTCATTTGCAGAAGCGGTTTTCGTGGGGCAAATCACGGTTGAGGGAGTGACAGCTAGGCTGGTGAAATGGAAACAGATTCAAACTGCGTTGGATGCGGGTGAAATTCCAGTTATTGTTGATCCGGACGCGGCCATCCTGACCGAGTTGTCATTTCCCATCGTGATCGATGCCCGACTGATCAAACAGCCCCCTACACCCCTGCCAGTGGACGCCACGCTTCATATCGGGCTGGGACCTGGTTTTCACGCCGGGCGGAACTGCCATGCTGTGGTTGAAACCCGCCGCAGCCACACCCTGGGACGGGTTTACTGGGACGGGCCAACCCAACCCGACAGCGGCCAACCCGAAGGCGACCAGCGTCGCGTGCTGCGCGCCCCCTTAGATGGGCAATTTGTTGGTTACGCGCAGATAGGCGAACATTTAGATGAAGGCGACTTGATAGCCGCAATCCAATCCCCAATCGAAAACCGTAAAACACAAATCGTCAGCCCCTTCAAAGGCGTTCTGCGCGGAATCATCCACTCTGGCTTGCATGTGACCACCGGACTTAAAATTGGTGACGTAGACCCACGCGACGACCCTGCGCTGTGCAACCTGGTCTCTGATAAAGCTTTGGCTATCGGTGGCGGCGTGCTGGAAGCGATATTGTCTCAGACAGAACTTCGCCACAAATTGTGGGAGTAATGGAAAGTGAATTGGATCGTCACTGCCCTAACTATTATCCTCATTTTATTCGGGTTATATGAAATTGCTCACGGCTACCGCCAGAGCCGACGCCATAACCTGCGTTTTCTCTTAATAGGCGGACTCCTGACTGGCCTACCCTTCCTGGCAGCGGGGACGATTTTGCTTTTCAGCCTAGATCGCCCGGTTGGAAATTGGAAATATCTTGTATTCGCAGCTTGGGTATTTGGTATGTTGTGGGAAACCTGGCAACGAAGGAAATATTATCGATCAAATCCGAGGGAGTGAATCAGCCTTAATACTTCCCAATATTGCCCCATGATTCGGATTTACAAAAGCGCTTCTGGCGGGCGGAAAAATGAACGTTCACCTGTGACCGCCTTAGTTCCGGTTGAAATTTGTAAAGCGCTCCATCCCCCTCGTGAAATGCCTGCAAAACCAACGGCATGTGCTGCTGGAAAATGTTGTATCGCATCCGGGCTGTGCCAAATACAATTCCACCACTCACATGACAATATAAGTGCAAAGAAAACTCCCCATTCTCGT